>Ga0123355_10020741_pt1 | contig 10505 bp, 8 predicted proteins | sample TergutEmb28metaG_3_FD_89872 | JGI IMG/M metagenome (GOLD analysis project Ga0123355, IMG submission 89872) | Embiratermes neotenicus P1 segment gut microbial communities from Petit-Saut dam, French Guiana - Emb289 P1 | ecosystem: Host-associated > Arthropoda: Insects > Digestive system > Gut ... | reverse complement strand
GCGGTCGTGCAGGCTTGGAAAACGTTCATCAGGTGATATTTCCAGTTCCCTTTTTACAATCATATCCCCTGTGTCAATCCCAACATCCATATGCATTATCGTTATGCCTGATTTTGTGTCACCATTTAATAGCGCCCCATGAATTGGTGATGCGCCACGGTATTTGGGCAAAAGCGACGCATGTATGTTAATACAGCCAAAAGGCGGCATATTTAACACACCCTTTGGTAATAGCAATCCGTATGCAGCAACCACAAAAGCATCTGCACCATAGGCGCTTAACGCAGCACGCGTTTCCTTTGAACTATTAATATGCAAAGTTTCCGGCTGTAAAACAGGCAAACCATATTCTAATGCCTTTTCTTTTACTGGGCTTTGAGAAAGCTTGTATCCCCGCCCAGATGGGCGGTCTGGCTGAGTACAAACAGCAAGTACTTGGTGGTGTTTTACCAAAGCATCAAGGGCCGGTACGGCAAAGGCCGGTGTACCCATGTAAATTATTTTCATTCGCAACGCTCCTGTTCGTATATAGTAGCACAGCTACTTTATCACGCAGGGATAATTTCCTCAAGGCATTAATGACAGAAGATATTTTGGACGCAGCAGGTTTTACAGACGTAGCCGGCAAAGAGACAAACCGTAGTGAGATTTTAACAAAGGGAAGTCTATGGAAAATATGGCTTGTACGTATGCCACTCCTATTAAGCAAAAACCGCATTGACATTTGACCTTCACTTGTTATAATTAGCGAAAATCGGAAAATATGAAAATTCATAAGGGGCCGTTCAAACCGAACAGCCCCTTTTTATAAAAAAGGAGCGAGATGGCCATGAACATTTCAAATTTAACACTTGAGCAAAAAGTAGGACAGTTATTTTTAGTAGCCTTAAATGGCACCACTTTAAGCGACGAATACAAACAGCATTACAAACGCTACAATTTGGGCAACTACATTTACTTTGCACAAAATTTAACAGATTACAAAAGCATCCGGCAGTTGAGTGATAGCCTGCAAGAAGTTGCAAAAGAAATCAGCGGTATACCTGCGTTCATCTCTGTAGACCAAGAGGGCGGCATGGTAACCAGAGCCTATTCCGGCGCGACACATTTTCCATCCAACATGGCAATAACAGCATCCGGCATGGCGGATAGCGTTGGTAAAATTGGCAAAATGGTAGGATATGAATTAAAAGGGCTTGGCATTAATCTAAACCACGCACCGGTTTTAGATGTTAACAACAATGGTAACAACCCTGTAATCGGCATTCGTTCCTATGCAGATGACCCAGCAGTGGTTGCAAAAATGGGTGTGGAATATATTAATGGCTTGCAGAGTAACGGCGTAGTAGCCAATGCAAAGCACTTTCCGGGACATGGGGACACAAATGTAGATTCCCATTTGGCACTGCCATCAATAGACCATGATTTTGATAGATTAAATACCATAGAACTAGTTCCATTTAAGGCAGCATTACAAGACGTGGATTCTATTATGACAGCCCATATTATCTTCAAGACAATAGATCCGACTGTGCCAGCCACCCTTTCTCCTAAAGTTATTACGGAATTTTTGCGTGAAAAACTAGGGTATGAAGGCTTAGTACTGACCGACTGCATGAGCATGAACGCCATCAAGGATTTTTATACATCTGAAAAAGGCTGCGTTATGGCAATAAACGCAGGAGCGGATATTATTTGCCTAAACGGCACTATCGATGTACAGACAAAATGCTACACAGCAGTGCTTGAAGCCGCACGCTCTGGCGAAATTCCTATGGAGAAAATTGATACCGCAGTCCAGCGCATTATCAAATACAAGGCAAAATACAACTTGGCAGCAATCAATACCCCACCCCAAGAAAGCTATCCACCTCACAACGCCTTAGCAGACGAAATTAGCGCCAAAAGCATAACCCTAATTAAAGGCAACAGAACAATAGCCCAGGATAATGCTTCCGAGCATATTTTCGTCATTTCCCCACCGCCGTCAAAGGCAAATATTGCAGATGACACCATTGTTACACAACATACCTTCTGCAAAAAAGCAGCTGAAAAATTTGGCTGCAACTACGCGGAAATAACCATAGACCCAACGGATACAGAAATTGCAGATATCATTGCCAAAACAGAAAACCATCAAATTATTTTATACGCCACTTACAACGCCATATTAAACCCGGGCCAGGTAAATTTATTTAACGCACTAAAAAAAGCAGGCAAACAAATTACAACTGTTTCCCTACGCGTGCCATACGACGCCCTGGCCTTAAAAGATGCGGATTGTTATATTGCCGCTTATGAATATACAAACCGTGCCGTAACCAACACCCTTTTGGCACTTGCCGGCAAAATCCCCTTTGTAGGCAAATTGCCCTTACAGCATTTTGAGGTATAGACAATTTTTAAGGGTCAAATGTAAGTATTCGCGCTTGACCATTGGGAGACTATAATGAAGAATCTATTTGCCCTATCTAACAAAAACGAAAAATATGTAATTGGCCTCATGTCCGGAACCTCTGTAGACGGCATTGACAGTGTATTAGTTAAAATAACCAATAACTATACCGCCACAAAAGTAAAAGAACTTGCATTTGAAAACTATCCATTCGACAAAAGTTTACGCACACAAATCTTCAGACTATTCGAACCAGAAACATCCTCATCGAAAGATATATGCCATGTTAATTTTTTACTGGGCGAAGCATTTGCCCTTGCTGCAATAAACATAGCGGCAAAAGCTAAAATAAACCTACAAAACGTAGATTTAATTGGCTCTCATGGGCAAACCATTTATCACTACCCGGAAACTTTATCTACTTTACAAATTGGGGAAGCCTCAGTGATTGCCCATAAAACCGGCGTTATAACTGTTTCAGACTTTAGAGTGGCAGACATGGCCGCAGGCGGACAAGGCGCACCCCTTGTGCCATATACGGAGTTCTTACTATATGCCGACAACACAGAAAATATAGCGCTACAAAACATTGGCGGCGTAGGCAACATTACAATCATACCAAAATCCGCCAGCCCCGAAGATATCATAGCCTTTGACACCGGCCCCGGAAATATGATTATAGATTACCTTGTGCAAAAAACAACCGGCCTAACCTATGATAAAAACGGCACAATTGCCAAAAGCGGAACGGTCAACCAGCCACTGCTTACAAGGCTAATAGATGATGAATATATTTTACAAAAGCCACCAAAAACAACAGGCCGAGAATACTTTGGGAAAGATTTTTGCGAAAAGCTTTACGCCAGCGCAACAGCCAATAATATCCCTACCCCAGATATTATTGCTACAGTCACAGCCTTTACAGCAGAAACCATAAAGTATGCCATAGAAAACTTCTCCCCATATAAAATTAACAAATTAATTATTGGCGGCGGTGGTGCGTACAATTTACAATTGCTGGCGCTAATAAAGCAAGGCCTACCATCTATAGCAGTAACAACCCAAGAAGAATCCGGCAGCAACAGCGACGCAAAAGAAGCCATTGCATTTGCCATTTTAGCGAACGAAACTGTATGTGGAAACCCAAGCAACCTACCAAGTGTTACAGGCGCAAGCTGCCCTAAAATTTTAGGGAAAATAAATTTAGTATAAAATGAACTAAATAGGAGTTGACAATAATGAATACCATTAGACCGCCCTGTTAAACCCATAGCAGCGCAAGAAGTCGAGCCCCTCCAAATTATTTAGGTTCTTGATAAATAACAAATATTTGGAGGATAAGAGAATGACTCAATTTAATGTTAAGGTCTTGTATTTATATAAATTCATGAGTGAGTGCAAGCCTATCTTCGCTTTTAATGTAATTTTATTTATCCAAAGGGGAATGTCCGCAACAGATGTCGCCATACTAATCGCACTTTGGAGTGTATTTGCTATGATATTTGAAATACCCGGCGGAATTTTAGCCGACCGGTGGAACAGAAGAAACATGATAGCCATTGGCGAAGCGCTTCATGGCATATGTTTCATTATATGGTTTTTTTCCAATTCGTTTATTATGTTTGCCGCCGGTTACGTCTTTTGGGCGATGGCAAGCGCAGGCTCCGGAACTGAACAGGGTTTAATTTACGACAACCTAAAAAAGGACGGCCGGGAAGAAAATTTTGCAAAAGTGTATGGCAAAGCCCATTTTTACGGAACCATTGGCGTTGTCACCGGAATATCCTCCGCAGGGGCCATCGCTATTTTCATTAGCATAGAAGCCATTGCGCTCATATCCGCCGCCATATGCTTCATTAATATAATATTGGCCCTGCGCATCCGAGAAGTAAACTTTTACTCAAAACGGCTAAAAAAAGAAACCACAAGCTTTTTTAACACCTTTAAAGAAGCGAGAATCTTTATAAAGGGAAATAAAACTGTTATTGCATCTATTTTATTTTTAGTACTTTTTGCAAGCCTTGGAGGTTATTTAGACGAATTTGATGCCCTTATTGTCAATGACTTTCGGCTGGGTGAAATTTGGGTCAGTGCTATCTTAGTCATACGATTTGCCTTTGTTGCGGTGGGCGACATTCTTGCACCTGTAGTGCAAAAAAAGATTTCTGCATTCAAGCATATATTTCTGCTTAACGTACTGGCATGCTTATTCCTCGCATTTTTTGCATTAATATGGACCCAATATGCCCTTTTAATTTTTGGCCTTGCTTTCATGGTTATGGCAATAACAGAAATATTGCTCTCAAACGCCCTGCAAAAAGAAATAAAAGAAGAAGGCAGATCGACAGTAATGATATTCTGCGGCGTTGGCCAAAATGCGGCACTGGTTTGCCTAAGCCTAGCCTTTGCGCTGCTGGCAGGAATATTTACTTTGCAACAAGTTTACATCATCATATCTATATACGGTATTGTAGGTGGACTAGGCTTTTATCTATTTTTTAAAATAATAAAAATCACCACCGGATAACATTACATTCAAAAAGGATACGTACCCACCGTATCCTTTTGTCTTATTTGTCGAAACTTGCCACATTGTTACAATTTAGCTATAATAAAAACCGTTGCAAAAACGCAGCACTAAGAACTGCGTTTAAATCCAAGGAGGAAAAAATATGTCTCAAACAATGGATACGCTATCAACAAAAAATCTGGCTCGCGCCGCAATGTTTATTGCAATTGGTCTTGTTTTACCATTCCTAACAGGCCAAATACCCGAAATTGGCAGAATGTTACTGCCCATGCATTTGCCAGTGCTTTTGTGCGGTTTAATCTGTGGCAAAAAATATGGCTTTACAGTCGGGCTTATATTGCCGATTATGCGTAGTTTATTATTCGGTATGCCTATGATGTTCCCAATGGCAATTGCGATGACATTTGAATTGGCTACATACGGCTTTATTATTGGCCTAATATATAGCAGCTTTAAAAAGCAAGGAATCGTCGCCCTATACGCTTCCTTAATTATTGCCATGATCGTTGGAAGAATAGTGTGGGGCATTGCAATGGCAGTGCTGCTGCTTGGCTTTAGTGCCGATGGCGTGTTTACATTCCAAATATTTATTGCCGGTGCACTTGTCAATGCCCTTCCTGGCATTATTCTACAGCTTGTATTAATTCCGGCAATTATGCTGGTTTTACACCAGGTAGGCGTGGTACGCTTCAAAAAATAATCCAGAGGCAAACCAGCAGGAGGTAAACCGTTGAAAGTTGATACACATGAAATTGCACGCGCTGTCTTAACCGAAGTTAAAAAATTGCCAGCCAACAATAAAGGCTTCACACTCATTGCAATCGATGGAAGATGCGGATCAGGCAAAACAACCCTTGCCGCATATTTACAAGAAATTTGCAATTGCAGCCTCATTCATATGGATCATTTTTTCCCTCGCCTGGCTCAGAGAACACCGGAACGGCTAAACACACCCGGCGGCAATATAGATATTGAGCGATTTTTGGAAGAAGTGATTCCCCCTGTAATGAGCCGAAAAGCTTTTTCCTACTGCCCATACGACCCTCGCAAACACGAAATGGCCGCCCCCATAAAAATAGAACCTTCCGATTTGGTTATATTTGAAGGTTCATACAGCTGCCACCCAGAGTTGTTTGCGCATTATGATTTAAGAATTTTTTTAACCACCAGCGAAAAAGAACGCCTCCGCCGTATTAAGCTACGAAACGGCGAAGCAGGTCTTGCACAATTTATAGAAAAATGGATACCTATGGAGGAAAACTATTTTTCTGCATACAATCTAGAAGAACGCTGCGACTTACGGTTCGTAATGGGATAAATAATGATAACTAAAATTCAGTTGGGTGCGCTCCGCACCCAACTGAATTTTGTTTATAACAAAGTTCTGACACAAGCCAGACTCTATAATATAGGAATGACCAGCACCTGACCAACTAAAAGCGCATCATCAAATGTCATATCGTTGGCCGCTAATATTAGATCAATTATGTCAAAGTCGGACCTTCCGAAATATAGCATAGCGATGCTGGAAAGCGTATCTCCAGCCGCCACGATATGATGTTGATATGCGGGTACAGCTTCAATACCTCTCTCCGCTAATGCATGGTTAAAACCAACTGCAATTGCCCAATCTCTGTAGAAATAAAATTCCGCCTCATGAGGCCAAAAATCTCCTGCTGCAAAAAACACGGTGATTATGTTAAGGGTATCACCAGATACGGTGGCATACGCAATCTCCCAATCCTCATCCCATATAATTATAAATAGGTCATCAGCCACGAGGTAGCTGTAATGCTCAAATTCGCCAATAACGCTTCCTACTATTTCAGCAATTTCACTCTGGTTTAAATCGATAATATTGGTAGCAGCATCAAGCACGCGCTTTATTGTTTCCTGGGCAATCAAAGTTAAAAACAACGCGTCCAACTCATTATTACAAACAATACCTTCTTCGCGGATAAACTCTGCTGCGCGAACTAAGAAATCCATATTCAACTCGTACCCAATGGCAGACAGCAGATTATTAATAGGCGCAAAAGTACGGTCATTTATAATACGCGCAGGAATTTCTATTTGATAAGGTTTGTCGTCGATAGTGAACATATCGCCGCCGACGGAAACGGTTATTACATTGCCATCTCGGGTGAGTGTTACAGCACGTTCATCACCATTCCATTCCACAACAAAACCCAATGCACCAAATAGCGAACGTACTGGAAATAACATATGTCCGTCCACATTAATAATGTCATATGTCAAAGATATCGCCTGTCCATTTATGATTACAGTATTAAACCCGCCGATGCCATCCCGCTCATTTTCATAATTTTGCGAAAAAGCAGGAACAGCTGCCCCTATAATTAAAGCAAATCCAATCATACATAAAAACAGTTTTCTTCTCATGCCAGCCTCCATTTTTGTATTTGAGATTGATTGTATATAGAAGGCAGCAAAAATTCAAGTGGTGTCGGAGCGCCACCACTTGAACTCCTGATATTTTACAATTACTACTACTCCACTTTTTCTTCCGGTAGCTGCATAACAATTGAGTTATCATTTAGATAAATGGCAAGTTTGTCTCCAGCTTTTAAATTTGCCTGCTCCCGAAGGGTAATTGGGATAAGCACTCTGCCCATATCGTCAACTGTGACTGTCAACGATTCATTCATAATCTTTCGCCTCCTTTTCTTTAAACGTTATAAACAAACCAAAAGCAAGCAAAAAGCGCGTAGGCACGACGGATTAATTATAATCCGACACCGCCTTCGCGCTTTAATATGTAGCATACATACTAAAATACATAATAAAGTATACAGGGTAATAACACGCCAAAGCTACCGTTTTAAACCAATACCTATCCGCCTAAACTTGAAGGAGGGGGAGAAATGGTGTAAAATAAGTGAGCTACAGTAGCGGGTTAAACCTGTGCGGGTTAGGCGATGGTGAGACATCCCTAATGCGCGCCATGTGATGTTTGGTGCATCGCATGGTTGCTGTAGTTGTTGTATTTAATTACTTAAAGCTTGATTGCCTGCTTAAGGCTTACATAACTATAACATGCTCATAAAGTTAATGCATCAAAAAAGGATGTTTTTGCAGGACATGCCCAGTGAGGCAGAAGCATCTAATTTTACATATGAGTCATTGCTTTTCTGCACTTACAAGAAAACACTAAGCTGTGTATAGTTAAGTCAATAAATTATTGACACGTGTTAATTTTTATGCGAAAATCTTGTCAAACCTTGTGAGTTCACACAATAAATCGCGAGGATAAAAATACAAAAGGAGGAAATTAGAGCAAAACAGAACGCAGCATTCATATCATTATTTGTGCAACAGACCAACTATTTAAAAACAAAGGAGAGTTAAACATGCAAAAGAAAGTAACAGCTGTATTATTATCTTTAGTAATGGCCTTCGGTTTAACTGCCGGTATGTCCATTGATGTAGTGGGTAATTCAACAACTACCGATCAGCAATACGTATCGCAAAGAGAACAGATGGAGTTGGAAATACTAACAGGCACCCTTGGTGAACCCATTGGTATGCAGGGTTTTGAGGGGGAATATGCAATAAATTCCCCGGATGAAATGGTTGAAATTATTGTCCAGTTTGCGACACCGCCTGCCGGTGCTTTGCAGCTTATTCAGGAGAGAGGGATTTCTCTTGGGCGTGCTTTACCCGGCACTTGTTATTATGAGCAGGCTTTGTTAGCACATGATTTGTTTAAACAACAACTAGTCGGGATACCAATGCCTCGCAGTGGCGGCGGAATCAAAATAATGTCAGAGTACCATTGGTTGTTTAACGGTGTATCCATGCGCGTTCCCGGCGATATGGTTGCGTTGATTGCACAATTACCTGAAGTGTATGCAGTGTTTCCGAATGTAGCTCTTTACTACGGCACAAATGCACATACGTCAACAACTCAAAATTATCCCTTTTTTGTAAATCCAGACGTATTTATGCGACAAACTCGCGAATTTCTTAACATTGATTATATAAACAATGAGATGGGAATTACCGGTGATGGCGTAGTTGTTGCAGTGTTAGACTCTGGCATTGACCATCGCCATCCAGAATTTGCAAGATTTTTGGATGATAACGGAAGGATACGAGGATGGGGATGGCCACTTGCTGATGGTACAAGCCATAATAACTCCCATGAAACCAACCCCGGTGGCATCAGCCACAACTATGTAGCTCACGGCACCACAGTTTCCGGAGCAGTTATTGGTATAGCCCCTAATATAGAACTTTGGAACTTCCGCGTTGGCGCAAGTGGTATAAGCGGTTTAAGTCTGTTTGCAGGCCTTGAAGCTGCTGAAAGAGCGGGCGCACAGGTGATAAATGTGAGTTTGGGAAATCGAGGTGGCGTCAACATTGCCTCTTCCGCCATTAATTTAGCTACACTACGCGGCGTTGTAGTTGTAGCGATAGCAGGTAATGACGGTCATCTCGGCTCATATGCGTTATGGAGTGCAGGAGCAGCACCTTTATCTATAGCGGTGGGAGCAAGCGATGCAGGTGGTGTGCTTGATCCACTTGGTATTCTCGATGGTGTGGCAGGAGGTTCTTCTCGAGGTCCAGTTTTAATTACGCATCATATTAAACCGGATATAATGGCACCTCATGGTGTGGTAACTACCGATCTTGGAGGAAGATATACTCTCAACGGTGCTGGTGGCACCTCCCATGCAGCCCCAGTAATTGCAGGAGTTGCAGCACTTTTAATAGAGGCATTCCCTAATGATACGCCATATGAAATTAAAGCCAGAATAATGAACACGGCAAGACCAATGACAGGGACAGGAACCGACAGCGTCTTTTCAATGGGTGCAGGTTTTGTGCAACCATTAGAAGCGCTTAGAGCAAACACTATCGTTACTGCAAAGCATTACGTGCCCCTAGGTGTTATTAGTGCTATCCCTGAGTACCTTTATCCAATGGCTTCACTAAGCTTTGGCGGAATGGATGCATCTAATCATAAAGGCACAATGCCTATATTCATCGAAAACAGGAGCAACACCCCACGGACATACACCATCAGCCATTATTTTAAAAATAACCGTGATGGTGTAGCCAACTTAAGCCTTAGCGCAAATAGCATTACCGTTGGGGCAAATAGTACAGGACAATTACATGCATCAATGTTCTTTACTGGCGATGTTCGCGCTGGGTTTTACGATGGATACGTATATGTAAGAGATGGCGCAACCGTAGTTGCGAGACTACCTTTTGCAGGCGTAGCTACAGAACGGTTCTACGTAGAGAATCAATTAGTTCAACTAGCATTCCATCTATACACGCCGCACCAAGCCATTATAGATAGGTTTGGCACCCACGCAACCCCGAATGCAGACGGTATTTATGTTATTAACGTTCCAGCCATACCGGGTAGACCATCATCCCAATGGCCTAATCAAGAGTTGCTACAAGCAGCGCTCGAAATTGGTCATATTTTCAGCACAGATGGTATCCCCGGCCATGCATTCTGGGGCTGGTTTACGGATGAAACCCTAGATGCTTCTGGTAGAACTCGCGACGGATTACGCAGACCTAGAAGTTTTCTCCCCAGCG
>Ga0123355_10020740_pt1 | contig 10505 bp, 12 predicted proteins | sample TergutEmb28metaG_3_FD_89872 | JGI IMG/M metagenome (GOLD analysis project Ga0123355, IMG submission 89872) | Embiratermes neotenicus P1 segment gut microbial communities from Petit-Saut dam, French Guiana - Emb289 P1 | ecosystem: Host-associated > Arthropoda: Insects > Digestive system > Gut ... | reverse complement strand
CTGTATTACCTTGTTAGATCTGAAGTGAATTTTCATAAGGCTTTTCCTTTCTGCAACATTTGCTTGACAACATACCGTTTACAGCGTACAGAATTCATAAGTAGTGGGTACAGTGACTAGGCTATGGGCTGGATGATGATCCAGGGTTCAGGTCCTGGCAGGAGCAAGAGATTTTTCTCCTCTCCAAAACATTCGGACAGGCTGCAAGTCCCACCCAGCCTCCCATTCAGTGGGTACCGGTGTTCTTTCCCAGAGGTAAAGCAGCAAGGGTGTGATGTTGACCATTGACCTCCATCTTGTACCTAGGTTAAGAATGAGTGTAACTGTACCTCTCCTCCCCCTGTATGCCTTCGTGGTGTGGACAGGGAAGACTTCACCTATTTACTTTTCTTTTCTTTTCATACTGATGTTACTGTCATTTCTAATTCTGTAGACGTAAATGGCAGTAAAGTTACATAATACGGTGTAATAACATGGGCTGATTGCAATCTGGACATCATTGTATGAATGAAAGTGGAGATACATGTCTTGCCTTCCCACTGCCCTTAAGACTGGAACCCATTTTTGTAAGAGTACTAAAGTGGAATATGTAAATACACAAAGGGAAGATGACCCTTGGTTTCAGGCATGCTCACACCATCATTGAGGATCAACTACAATGATCATGTCTGCCTGTACATGTAAGAAACTACGAACAGCTGAATGGATTTTAATGAAATTTAACAATGAAGAATTTTATAAATGACTGTTAAACCATTTCAATTTTCGTTATGATTGGACAGAAATAACATGCATTTCCATGATGACCTGTGTGTATTTCTACAGACATCGGTGGTATTATTTCATTGCACATTTCATCATCATTATCATAAAAGTCTACCTTAGACCCTATACTGAACCACAGTGGTGTCTTATCTTATATGTCAATCAACTTATTTAATTCTTGCCTGAGATGTGATTTATTGCTTTTCTCATATTGATCATTAGTGTTTGGAAGTTGTGTTTTTCCAATGGTGACTACATATAATGTTTTTCCTTCTAACAGGCCTTACATTATAGTGGACAAAGGAAAGCCTTTGGTGAAGCAACATCACATCAGTGAGCTGATACAGTGTGTCAGGAACTTTCAGGACTTCCTTAATGAAGGTAATGTAAATGATCAAGCATGCACACTTTCTAGTAATGTTTATTGAACTGTTTGTTTGTAATTTGTATTTGCAGCATTGAAATCTGAATGGGTGTTAAGATGGAGTTTGTATACTTTGCTTTGGAGACTCTCTGTCTGCATCATGAGGGAGGTGATTTGTTAAATGAAATGTTTGTTCCGGTTTTCTTGTTCATCTGTGGAATACTGAGGAAACGCTGGGCAGAAGGGGACAGGTGGTCATTCACTGCCACCTGTTTCCTCAGTTCTCTGCACTCAGACAAGAACACTGGATTCTAAAATGCATATAAAAGCAATGGGCAGATACATAATTTGTCACTCAAAAGTGCTGATGAGAGATATTCTCTGAAGTTTGAGATACTAACTGCATCTTCATATGGCTGACTGCGCAGGATGGCTTCATTCCATATTTTCATTGTGAGGGATCAATTTTTGCCTGCAACAGGGTCACTTTATTAAAAAGTATCCATGAAACCATGTTCACGCATAAGAGCAAAAATTGATGACCTTATGTCTTTGTTATCGTGATTATTTTTTTCGTTTTACACTATTCATCATTTCTGCTGACTTCTATTTAGGTTTGATTGAGTATCTGGATGTGAATGAAGAGAATGACAGCTACGTTGCTCTGAGTGAGTCATATATTGATCCTCGGTTGACAACGCATCTTGAGATTGAGCCCTTCACATTGCTGGGAGTGTGCGCAGGGTTGGTACCCTACCCACACCATAACCAGAGTCCTAGGAACACATACCAATGTGCTATGGGGAAACAAGCTATGGGTATGTTTTAAAAGTATTCAGCCTTCATAATGTAGTGTGCTGCCTTCAGATTTTCTTGCATTTGCCATGTTTATTAGAAAAGTAAAACACCAGGTACAGAGTTATTTGTGGACAAACCTATAATCTTCCACTTATGGATTTAATGTTCCAGTTAATTTTTATTTGCCAGTTAATAGTATCATTATAAATTCAGAGGGAATCTTCATTCCATTTGACCATTTTATTAATTTCTGTGTTACTCATATGCCTTCTTTAAAAGTTAAAATGCATCGACAGATACTGGTTTCCACATTTTGGTGCTCTGTTCGTCTTTATGATTTATGTGGTTCCTGTGTTCAAATCTTGAGATAAATGAGAATTTAAAGAAAATAATAGTGCTGATATTAGCTGCATCTGTATTTTGTATGAAACATTTCTTGGTTTGTAATATCTATGTGGCATATAGATATAAAACTCTTGATGAATAATGCCAGAGAGAAAATATAAATTTGAATTAAGGAAAGATGATTGTAGAGGATAAATTACAAAGAAAAGCAACGTTTGTAACCTGCTGTACTTTTTTGAGGAAAAATAGTTGTCTTATCATCACCTCACTGTGTGTCTTAGTTTGTGTGTACCCTTTCTGTATTTTAACCAAATAACCAATTTTCATGTAACTTCAGGAACAATTGGATATAACCAGAGAAATCGTATTGACACACTTATGTACAACGTTGTATATCCTCAATCACCAATGGTCAAGTCTCGCACCATAGAGCTGATTAATTTTGACAAGTTGCCAGCTGGCCAAAATGCAACAGTGGCTGTGATGAGTTACAGTGGTTATGACATTGAAGATGCACTCATATTGAACAAAGCTTCCATTGACAGAGGTAAGTGCACTTAGTAATTATTAAAAAAATTGAATAAATCTGAACAAAGTCATGCCTTTAATTTACTGTTAGTTTTCTATAATTTGGCCTGTTGTTTGTATGGATGAGTGGATTGATCTCTGATTCTAAGAGAATAAAGGACTGTAAATTCCTGTGTGTCTGGAGTTGTGGAGAATATGTACTGCATGACGAAGAGTCTCACGCCTTGGTATCTTCATCAGAAGTTACAATGGTATTAAAATCCTGGAGGATGAGTTGGGCAGGACATATGCTGGATGAGAGGAATGAGAAATGCATGTGAAATTTTTGGCAGAAGACCAGAAGGATAGAGACAGTTTTACAGACCTAAGCTTTATTGGTAGAATAATATTAAAATGGATTTTATAGACATGAGTTGAGATGGTGCTGACTGGATCCATTTCACTTAGCATAGAGGCCAGTGGCAGAGAATTTCTTAAGGAACTGAGAGACTCTTAGCTACTCCAGAAAGACTCTACCCTGTGGATTTGGCTATGCAAAGACAACAGTTTTTGTAAATTAACCCACTGACTGATGCACACATCATGTAAACAATATGACAAGCAGTCAGCTGTCATCATATCTTCTGTAAGTTTTAATTTTCAGAAGAGCACATTTTTCACAGTAAGGAGAATTGAACATATTTATTTTTTGCACTCGGGTAAAATGAAGCACAAAGTAATGCTTTAAACCTTTTACAGAGTAAATAAAATCATTAAGGTTACATTCCTTTTGGATCATGACACCATGTTAAACAGGCAAGAACATTTCCTCCATTTTCATAGAAGGAATACTCACCTTCATTAGAACCTCAGATCTCACAAATAAGATCATCCTAATCCAGAAATGTGGCAAGCTTGTAAACCAAGGTCAAACAATGGCAGACTATTATTTCTTTTGGTGATATGGAGTTGATTTTCTTCAGTTAGTAACTGTTAACATAGTGTCAACAAATTTTGTTCTGGCTACAGGTTATGGACGTTGTTTGGTGTACCGCAATGCTAAGACCACGTTAAAGAGGTATGCCAATCAGACCTATGACCGCATACTTGGGCCTCTTGTTGATGCAGATACCAAAAAACCCACGTGGAAACACGATATTCTTGATGCTGATGGAATTGCAGCTCCTGGTGAAAAGGCAGAAAATCGACAAGTATGATCAGTGTAATTAGTTTACAGTTTTTCTGATCAGGATGATTTTTGGGCTGCTGTTTGAAACAGGACTGGTAAAAGTTTGTGTCAGGAAAAGAGCTGTGGAAGGAATGTTTGCATTTAGTAGGACATCCTTGGTTAAGTATTGCATATGTTAAATGTCAGTCATTGTAACACCACATAGGGATGTATACTGCTTGTTACTACATGTGATAGGTGTAAAAGTCTGTTGTGCTACAGGTGCTTGTAAACAAGTCCATGCCGACTGTGACACTGAACCCAATCAATCCTCTTCAAGCCCAACCTGAATACCGGGAGGTACCACTGCTCTACAAAGGGCCTGTAGCTTCATATGTAGAGAAGGTGATGGTATCGTCTAATGCAGAGGATTCATTTCTGATAAAGCTTCTCCTGAGGCAGACACGTCGGCCAGAGATTGGGGACAAGTTTAGTAGCCGACATGGACAGAAAGGAGTCACAGGTAGGGCTTACCTTGACATCCAGGCCTTATTTCGAATTTTCCATCAGCTGTTCTGTCCATGTACTCTGGTCCTTTCAATCCCAGCTACATTTTCCATTTTAATATCAAAGTGTAAAATGTGTGGAAGCCTCCAAAAATTTTCTTTAGTAGACCATCTAAGTCTACACAACTGCAGCCTCTTGTTAAGGAGTAATCTTGATTATTAATGTCATTCAAACTGTACAAAATGTGCTTTGGCAGAGGGTGACAGTCTTCTTAAATTTTCATATACTATGTAGGTATGAAGCATATGGCTCCATGTATCATGTGACATCAGTTCAGCTCTACTACTAAGTGACAGTAAATAGCCTGCACTTGACTTCTGTATTATTTGATTGAAATTACTCCAGCAACCTCTACAGGATGATAGACCTTGTACAGGAAATGGAACTGGCAAAGTGTACAAAGCTTAAGTATGTATGTGTACAGAATATAGTGCAATGTACAATTGTTTGTATTCAATAGCCATTATTTCAATTGGAGAAGAGAGTTAATAAAGTATTTGTAAATGAGATATGTGATCTAGAAATCTCATGAATGAGGAGGCCCTGGCCTACTGGGGTCTGTTGAGCTAAATTAAAAAAAAAAGTGAGATACAGACATGAATGGAAGGAAATTGATATAGATACATGGTAAAAGTTCCAAATGCTTCTATGAAATCCATAATTGTACAGGCTTGCTACCATCTTCTAAGAATAGTGAACTACATATTTGCTGTTTAATGCAATGTCTTGATAATGGTAATCATATTTAATGCCCATAGTCTTTTGGCTTTGCACCTCTTGAATTATTTAAGGAGGTAATGGAAAAACAAGACATTTACAGGCTCGTGTCCACATTGCTTCCTCCACTCCCCAGTTTTGGGTCCTACTAGAATAATGCTCCAGTTAATGACACTATCCATAGACATCTGATGGTGGTCCATGTGTGCCATTACATATACAGACTGTCAACTTTTTTTGTGAGTATTCTGTGTTGTTTTGCAGGCCTTATAGTTGAACAGGAAGACATGCCTTTCAATGACTTTGGGATTTGTCCTGATATGATTATGAACCCTCATGGCTTTCCTTCACGTATGACAGTAGGGAAACTGATAGAGTTATTGGCTGGGAAGGCTGGTTTACTGGAGGGCAAGTTTCATTATGGTACTGGTAAGTAACACCATACCTTATACACACAGGAGACAGTTCATATTTAACTGTCTAATTGTGTATGTTATGCATGATCAGTATCTGTTATTGTATGATAGATGATGCAAAACAATGGACAGCTTTAACATCTACGTGCTGTCAGCTGCAAGAGAATTTAAGTTCCTAATGTTCAGTGTTAGTTAAGATACAGCCTCCACGTGTACATGCTTTCACTTTCAAGACACTATGTGTCTGACAGAGGGTGTTGATTGTAATATGACATTCACGTGTACATCCAGAAGAAGATGTGTCAGCACAAGTGACAACGCTTTTTACTCTAAACAAGACAAATGAAAATGTGGATACTGAAAGTATAGGTGTGATAACTGTTTGGGTCAGAACAGTGAGGCTAAATGCCAGGAATAACCATGAAGTACAAATGTCTGAACTGGGGCTTGCAAAATTTCTGTCTTTCATCTTCCTTGTTCCAAGAGAGGTGCTGCATCTCACAGTACTTCTGCTCTTTTACTGAACATTCTAATGTGGATACGTTGTGAGTTGTATGAACATATAGGTAGGCCTACACTGATACAAGCATGACAGAGATTGCAAATGCAGTAGTGAGTTAGAAATCAGTGGCATATAGGAATTATTTACCTTGCTGACATTCTGAAGTCTGGTGCATTAATGTAAATGATGTATGATACACAGCAGGCAAAGTCATTGAAGCTGTATTCATAACTGTATTGTATTCTTCTTCTTTTGGCACTACAACTTCAATCTTTGAATGTTTTGGCCTTCTCAACATATGATTTCCACTTATTACTCTACATCTATTAATCAGTATGACAATCTCTGTGGAGATTTTTTAGCATGAATTTTTTCCTTGGAGAGGTGGCTGGCCTCACGCAAAACCCCCAACCTGGAGAACCAGGGTTTGTATCAGGTTTGCTCCCCTAGATAGGTTGCCTTCACCATGGCTTTGAACTTCTATCTAGCCTCCCTATAACCCTAGGGATGGGACCCTTACCAGGTACAACTTCTGGGGCCAGGAAGACCTGCATCTCACTTCAGCAGGGTCGCTACTCCCTGGGGTAGGACTGTCTTGCTTGAGAGTTCCTACCCATTACCGACCTCCAACCTGGAGGGTCAGGGTGTCCCTTTTTGTCTGGGCCATCACGTTCGACCTGTCTGGCATGGGAGACCTTACCAATAGCTAAGCTACCGCCAGCATAACTCTCAGGCTCATATGACTTCGCAAGCCCCACCATTATGTCAAATAGGGACACCTTCAGTGGGGACTGTATCATAATACAATTTCATTTTATTATGCATTGTTTAATATATTTTGATGAAATTCGTGTTAGTGCATGATTTCAAGATTCCGCTGCAAAGGAGCTGAGAACTGCGCTCTTCTGGGTATTATGCAGCAAGTAGTGGTAATTTCTTACCCTGCTATTACCCACTGTGTAATAAGCCAGAAGAGCGCAGTTCTCAAATTCATGTTAGGTTCAAACAAACGCAGACTCATAAATTGCGAGCAGTGTGGAGTGTTTTGTAATATCTGTGCAAAATTCTCAGCTTCCATACCCCTTTAATATTTGGCCCATAACATTCCACAAGACATTTGTGGCAGTACCATTTAGAGAAATGTTTATGTGTAAGGTGAACACTGCAGGACTAATTTCCATATGCATTCCATTGCTGGTTGAGGCACTGTGCTACATGCCGCAATATCGTGGGTTTGATTCCTGATGATGTTATTGACATAATCCTTCCAGCCACACTGTGGCCCTGGGGTTGACTCAGCCTGTAACAGAAATGAGTACCAGGAGTGTTTCCTGGGGGGTAAAGGCGGCTGGTGCGTAGGGCTGACAACCTTACCACCTTCATGTGCTGATTGTCTTGAAATCTGGAAGCCCCACCCTCCTGGAACCCTCAGTGCCTGTCCAGCCCTGTAATGGGATTGGTTTTTTATTCCACTACTAGCATCTACTGTTTCTCTTTATGGCTGCTTGCTAATGTAATGACATGATTGCAAAACATTAGCCTTTGTATATTCGGTAAAAATTTTTTTGTTTAGCTTTTGGTGGATCCAAAGTAGCTGATGTGTGTGAAGAATTGTTTCGTCATGGCTTCAATTACCAAGGAAAAGATTTCTTCTACTCTGGAATCACTGGAGAACCTTTACAAGCATACATCTTTTCTGGACCGGTAAGTTCAGAGTATATCACCATGTCTATGCAGAAACATAACAGTTGCCTTCAGCATATTGAGTGTATCAGGTTTGTTCCTCAGCTGTGCCACCCCCCACCTCCCCCATAATATCCTCTGTTATGGCCCAGTTCATCCATATCTAAAGAACCACAAGACGTTCAATGTACGTATAACATACCATCTAAGCGCATTTGTGCAACCATCATTGCAGTGGAAAATCAATAATTATTACATATTCTGGGAGTGCCTTTGTAGCCTTACGTATCCAGCAGGTAATACACATGCACAGTATCGCTCACTGAATGCAGTAGTGGTGCAATCTAAATATTGCCCATTTGGAGTTAATACTATGATTGAGCTCAAAATATAACAGCTACATCTAACAGTGATGGTGTCTAGCAAGGTATATTTTGACTAAGAAGTGTGCCGTTCTGGGTGGATGTAGTTATTATATTTTTGAGCTCAATCATTGTTTTAACTCCAAATGACAATTTCTGACTTGTGCCAGTATTGCATTCAGTGAGTGATATTATATTGTCATCTTTGGTGTATCTGGCTCTACAACATTTTTCCACATTATCTCATAAATGGCATGATTTAAAAAAAAAAGTTATTGGACATAAAATGTGGATTTTGATTTTCTTTGCAACTTTTGTCTGCAACATTTGTCATTCTAAGAAGAATTCAGCGAGATAGATAAAAAATGTATATTGGTCTTCAAATAAACTACCTGCTATTCTGGCCTGATATTAATGAAAGTCGAATTTTCTTGACAGATTTTCAAAAAATACTCGCATATCATTTTTTATGAAACTCAACTAGTGGGACCTGAGTTGATCCATGTGGACAGACAGACAGATGGACAGGCAGACATGACAAAGTCAGTAGGCACTTTTCGCAATTCTGCAAGTGTGCCTAAAATCGGGGTATAATTCTAAGTAGAATATTTTATATCTTATTAGTTCATATTTGTCTTGGCAGGTTTACTACCAGAAATTAAAACATATGGTCCAGGACAAAATGCATGCTAGGCCACGTGGACCAAGAGCTGTTCTAACAAGGCAACCAACAGAAGGCAGGAGCAGGGAAGGAGGTCTGCGCCTTGGTGAGATGGAACGTGATTGTCTGATTGGCTACGGAGCCAGGTAAGGACTTCATTTCATGCCCTCCAGGCAAATATCATAGTTTTATTCCATAAATTAGGCCACAACTGTGTTCTTTCAAATCCTGTCCAAGTCATTATTTGCTGATCTTTTATAATTTTACACTGTATACTGTGGGCTACTCCCCAGCGTTGTTACCTGAGGCATAAAGAGGAGTAAGACAAACATTTATTCACTGTGAGGAAATCATTCATGAAAACAAGTTTGGTGGTTTCCCATCCTATAATATTTTGTCATTTAACTTCTTAAATTTCCTTCAAATTTAATGTCAGTTTTTGTGTAACTGTATGCATTTCATGTCTTCCTGTTAGTTGTACCCAGCACCAGGACCAAGTAAAACTCTGAACTGGCAGTTACACTAGTACCATGTTATTAAATTCTGTATGGTGTTAATAAGGTAAGGTGGAAGTCATTCTTTTGTGGGATTTTTTTTTACATGGTGACTTGACAGTGGTAAATCATGAATCACTGAATGTAGGATTTGGTATCATGATAGATTATGAAAATAACCACAGATGTACCTAAAAAAAAGTGCAAGGTATAAATTGCAAACATGCTCACAGCCAGATGGAAGAGACATGAAGTTAGTGTTGGGCCTTCTCTACAGAATTTGGATGACTTGATAGAACCATGTTACAGTATTAATGTTTGGAATGTGTTGCAGCATGATGCTTGTGGAAAGGCTGATGATATCCAGTGATGCATTTGATGTGGATGTGTGTAATCAGTGTGGACTGCTGGCATATTCTGGCTGGTAAGTTGTAGTATGTTCATGACAAACAGCTGGGCAGTTGGGATGTCTGCATTCCACCATAGTTTTTGCCATAATTTCCTTATTAGACCACTGGACAGTTGTGTATATGTAAAAATATTAACACAAATTTTAAATGTAGTGCGTATGTATATCAGCCCCGTGTGCAACGAAAATGGAACATGGAAACATTAGTAGGTATCTTTAAAATAATAAATTTAAATTTTGGGGGTTCTTGACAATGGAATTGGCCAGAAATGTCACCACTGTCCCCATAAATCTTAGAGGGGATACAATCAAACATACTTCAGACAAACCTCCTCCTGTTTGATGACTGGAAAATAATATTTCCAACAGCCAAAATTAAAAAGAATTAGAAGCAAAATAATAATCAGGTACAGGAAGATATCTGTGTCTACTCTCAGGTGAATGAATGAAGCATAGTTTAGTGAGCTGACTGCTGGAAACTGATACCAGACTTACCCAAATAAAAAGTCCGTGCATGGAACTTCACATTGGATTGAAATCCAACAAGAAATCTCAAAATATAGCTCAGTCAATGAATGCTCATACACCGAATGTAATTCCTATAATTTATAGAAATAATGTTCTTGATAACTGAAGAATAAAAACCAACTAGATGCCACTTATTATTTTATTGTACTTCTTATAGGCTCAACATGTTTCGGGCACTACTGTGCCCATCATCAGGAGATCGCGACTATAATGTTGATT
>Ga0123355_10020739_pt1 | contig 10506 bp, 6 predicted proteins | sample TergutEmb28metaG_3_FD_89872 | JGI IMG/M metagenome (GOLD analysis project Ga0123355, IMG submission 89872) | Embiratermes neotenicus P1 segment gut microbial communities from Petit-Saut dam, French Guiana - Emb289 P1 | ecosystem: Host-associated > Arthropoda: Insects > Digestive system > Gut ... | reverse complement strand
TAACGGCCGAAACATGTTGAGCATTGAATGAGTATTGAATAAATAATAAAATAAGTGGCATCAAGTTGGTTTTCTCTTTACTCAACTATAAAGATGATGCACGGTCCCATAAACATAAGAGTCCCATAACAGTAAAGAAATTATATATCTGAGTAAGTGGATTCTCAAATCTAGGTCTAAATGTGGTTTAATAAAACCATAAATAAAATTTTGGCAATACAATATTCAACAAACTGCTTTAAGATGGATAGAACATTTGTGGCCTAAAAACTGATGGAAGTCCAGAAGCGAAAAAAATGTTTGGGCGGTCGGTGTACATACTGGGTACCGGGAAGCTGGCCCGACCGATAAGGCTGTTGACATATTTGGGAAGAAATTCTCGGTCAGAAACACCGACTATTTGGACTGAAGTTTTTCCTTGTTTCTTTCAGTCCCAACAGGCAAATGCCGAAAATTTTCCTTACGTAAGTCCACGGAAGATTCCTTCCTTATCCACGACCATCCATTCACTCGGTGGTACATAATAATATATTATCACTGACAGCGTCTTGTAATAAAGTACAAACTGCTTAAGTCACAGTACCACACTCCGAAGCTTTTAAAGACCTGCATTCGCATGCGTGAAAGCAAGTGGGAAAACGACCCTGGAAATTGAGTTTATATATTTAGGCATCACAGCTCTGTCGGTATTGTTCGCTCGCGGACTAAAGCCACGGAGTTTAGTTTAGTTTTAGGCATCACGTGCTGCATGATCGGTGTTCCATTTCCCACAAATTTAAGTTTATTTTATAATTTTATCCTTTTCTGTTAAAAAAGGCTCTCTGTCTTGCTCATCATGTGCTAAAATTTAAATACCCACAGATTAATACATCTGCAGGAACGTCGGGTTCTGCTGCTTTCTGAGATTAACTTGCCTCTACCATGTATTACATTTAGTCTCGCACTCCAGTGGTTGTAAAAACAAGCTCTCCAAACCCAGATACCTGATGTCGTCTTATTTGTTCTGCTTCGTCTCTCAGATTCTCTTAAAATATCTAGCACAGAAGAGCAGTAGTTGCGATATCACTTTCAATTTGCTGGCGGTCTACAGGACAGCTAGTGCTTTGTATGAAATAAAAACTTTTGTTAAAAGCCGAAAGAAAACTCGTAGTCCACTTGGAGGCCCCATTTCAGAAGTATTTTCGAATCCAGGTATTTTCGTTACCCCCTCTTCAAACAGAGCCATGTTTTCAGTTAGGATTCTTTGCTTTCAGATTTTCTCTCCAAAAAGACAGTCGTTTAGCTCAACAGACCCATATCTCGCATCCTTTCATAAGTGAAATAAAAGAGAAAAAAAGACACTGGTACGTAGCACAAGAATGAAAGAATAATATAACATCCCTTTTTATAATTTATTTGAAATGAATAAGAGAACGTCAAACGAGCCCTGCTACTGAGAGAGAAAATGGTTCCACAACCTCCGAACTATGATTTCCTTTTCATTTTAAAGAAAGAAGACGAGGAAGCATCAACATCTTATCTCCACATCTCATCTCTCTCAGCTTCTCCCTTGCACTGTGAGGTGGGCACATGAGTTAACAAAGCAGCAAAATCCAGCCCGCTCAGTGCTGTAATCTGCCGGAGAAGAAATAACTAAAATACGAGCAAGAAGGTTTTACTTTAGCCGATGGTTGCTCTTAATCTTAGACAACAATTAGCACAGTTGCAGGAACGTAACATGACAACAGCAAGCAACTACGCAGTAGCAAACACTCCAGCTTCCCATTTCGAACGCTAAGGTAGTGGGTTTGAATCTCCTTTCTGAGAGCAGCTGTGTCAGCTGAAGGATACATTGTATAGCGTAGGATACTTAATAGGCCATGAACTGAAAGGGAAGGAAATGAAGGAAGGGTAGAAGAAAGGGAAGAAGGAAGTCGCCATTTCCTACTCTGTCGCATGAAAATTACTCGCAGGTAGGCTAGAAAATACGTACAGACGTTTCAGAAACAACCGCTTCCTCCTTTACCAAGAGCGGTGTCTTCATTTGCCTTCATAATGAATGCAGCAAATTCCTCTAAAATGTCAGCCCATTCTTACCAGAATAGAGAATGTTACATCCCGGAAGAGAGTAATATGCATAATCATAGATATGAGAATTTCTTTCAGTGACTGTCCTCAAGCATTTAGCAAAATACTTGGTAAATATAGAGCATGAATGTACAGGTAATATTGATTAGTACTGTCACGGCAGCCTTGCCTGTATCTCTATAAATATGCCACGCGTTATTAACTCTAATATCTTCCGGCAGAGTACAGCACGATGTGGTGAAGACGGAGGAAGTTTGTAGGATTTGACAGTTGAAATAATACCGCCCTACACATATACAACTCTTTAACAAAGACAAGGTTACTTGATACGGACGTCAGGGTAAAATTTAAGAAATATAGGGCTAAAGAAGAAGGGGAAGGAAGCCACTTGAATCGAAAGTTTTAATTAACACAAGAAAATCATATTCCATTATTTCTGATCAAATACACGTTCTTCATGCATTCTACTGTAAACAAGATAGGCAAAATAAGTATAACGTAAGAACGAGGCGTGTTCGTACAGAATCACTGTTGCAGTAGAAAACATAAGTATTACATATTCTGAGTGTATGTTCATAGCTTTTATCCACCATGCAACTCGCAATCGCTACGTTGTAATTTGTGGCCTGCACGGCTCTACAGTATTCATCAACATCATCTCACAAACAGTAAACATTCGAAAAAGAAGTTATTAAACATGAAATGTGTGTTTGGATTTTCTATACAAATGTGTCTGAAACATTCATCGTTCTAACAAGAACTGAGAGAGATACGATAAACGTGTATACTGGTCGTCATGTAATGTACCTTTTATTCTTGTCAGAATTTATTGAAACTTGAATTTCCTCGGAAGATTTTCGAAAGATGCTCAGATTATCAAAACTCACGAAAATCCGTCCAGTGGGAGCCGAGTTTTTCCATGCAGGCGGACGGATGGACGGACAGAAGGAGAGACAGATATGATAAAGTTAATAGTCGTTTTTCGCGGTTTTGCCAACGCACCAAACAAGGAACACATTTTATGTGTACGGCAATAAGTCGGCCCATAAAAATTTAATTATATATATACACATACATATACAGTGTCCAACGCTCAAAAGTGACACAGATCTCTATTCATTAAAAATTCCATCAACAATACGCCTGTAAGTTTCTCTACGTTATAAAGTCCTCCTTTAATTTCGGCTACAACAATTCGAAAAAGGAATGGGTTATACCCAAAAAAAAAGAAGGAATGGTTTCGGATTTGCAATAAGTGAACATCAAGTGTGTACAGGTAAAAAAATTATGAAAGAGAGCAACTTAGAATTAGCGTTGTACAACTTTACAGTCTTTTACTTGCTGTTGATTGTTGCCTGATAAAAATGGGACACAAGAGGAAATAGATCTTAGCCATTCAGATGGGCACGCCACTGTTTCCAATCGAGAGTAGACCAGTACAGATGAGGGTAGGTTACAGAAAGAAGAAATACAAAACCCTTCAATTGCATTCTGGAATAAGAATTACTTTAAAACCTGACAGTAACCTTTCTAAAGAAAGACAGTTTCATTGCTTGATGAGAAGAAAGACTAGATTGAGAATAGAAAAAGGTAGCCAACCCTACGGGGTCTTTGGAAGGACAACAGGGAGACACAGGAATCCTAATATTTACTCTCGAGACACTGAGAGGGAATTCTTTTAAGGACAAAAGGCTACAGATGAAAAACCCAATGAAAGAAAACTTCTTCTCCCTTCCGTGCTTGTGATACACAGTGTTCTGCCTCTTTTGTGCCCCTCCTGCCAGGAGCGGTTGAATTACGTTCGTACCTTGTAAGCGCCGAACTGTAGATTGCAAAGTTCTGTTCGCAAGAATTGTCATTTAGTCTAACTTACAATTCATCTGATAGAAACACCAGACGCGGTAGTAAGATGAATAGACTTTTCACTTCCATCAGAACACAAAGCTCTAATTCCTGCCCCCCAGTGTAAGAGTAATTATGACCGCTAAGCTCACCAGTTTCTGCTCCAAAAGGCTTGTCCATTTATGGTGTTTGCATTGACTGCATGAAATAGAAACACTATATATATATATATATATATATATATATATATATATATATAGTACAGGTTAATCAGCAATTTGCTGAAAGGACTATTATGCCATTTGCTAATGCTGATACACAGCCACATTTCTCAAGAGGATTAACATAATTTAGGTTTGCGCATGTAAATTTAAATATATTTAATGACACTAAAATACAAATATATTAAAAACAGCTTATTAAAACGATAAATACCCGGTACATACACAAGATCTGATTATTATCCATAACTTCTACTTGAAACGATTTTCTATGTGGTACAGATTTTATTGACGTTATTCCGATGTGTTAAGATTTTAAATATTAAAATAAAACAGTATACGTCAAACACATCATTTATTGTATGGACGTTATATGTTTCGACCCTTTATACGGTCATCATCAGGACTACTTTTGAATCAAGTCAGTGAATGCTGCGTACATGTTGGTATCCCAACGACAGTTGGGATCCCAACACGTACGCAGCATTCACTGACTTGATTCCAAAGTAGTCCTGATGATGACCCTATAAGGGGTCGAAATATGTAGCCTCCATACAATAAATTATGTGTTTGACGTATACTGTTTTTATCTTTTAATAGGTGGTACAGACTAAACCAAATGGCGAAATTACATACATTTACATTATACAGGGTGTTTCGGGGGGAACTGCCACATTTTGGGACAGGTTCCTAAGGTTAAATTGCGTCGATATAACAAATAAAACGTGAATTTGAACTGAATTATTACGGAAAAAATAGCGGGAGAAGATTTAATGAACTAGAGCTGTTACACATTTATTGATTACAAAGTACATATGTAAAATAGGAGACGATTCCAGTTCCCTTGCGTTAATAACCATACTTAACATCTAATTAAGTTATGAGTTTCAGAAATATATTAAGTAAGAAAAACTCGCATTGCTTTCATAAAATGGTCTTTTATTTCCAAGCACTTTACACAGCAAATGCGCCGTCGCATGGCTTGGGTTTGGTATCGGCTTACAGAAGGACCTGCGCCGTGTATGGATAACACATTACGTAATCAGGTAGTGTAAGAGAAACCGCAACAAGACCACAATTTTCTCGCTTCCTTGTCTCATAGCCTTTCAGCTTCGGATATAGGTATGTTTGTTTATGCAGGCCTAATTTAAGCTAAGGAACGTTCTCCCGAAATATGGCAGATTCGCCCCTGAAACATTCCGCAAAGGCCAATGTTTTTTAGAGACTTGCAAAATTCCGCGATCATTTCTGCAAGCTGGGTGCAACAGATGACCAAGAAGACAAAATTCTGTCGTTCTTCTATAATTTCGTAATGAGAAAAATACCGTCCACCTCCCCCACTTCACGCGAAAAAATACAGCCATCACCCCCTTTATATCAAGAGCCTGAAATCAAAGTTTTTAATGTATATCATGACAGAAGCCCTGTACCTGCTCAGAGGTTCCCGAGCTACCTACACGTCTTTGCTATGTTATGTTAGGATCCATTAGTCCTCATTGCTGCCACCAGAGTGCAGCACAAGATTGAAAGCACAAAAATACTTAAAGCGTTTTGACGCCTGTCTGTCAAAAAACCATCCTTTTTTCAAAGGTCTGTGTTAGTATCGTAGTACCATCTATACTTAGCTCTCAAAGCTCTTTCTCTGAAGTTTCCAGACCAAAATGCTTGATGAGTTTCCTTGATACGTTGGCTTCTTCCTCTACGTAACAGTCCTTGCTTTTATTGGAGAAGTTCTTGATCTGAATGTCGGATGTAGCACCTGCCATCCTGACGTAGAATTTACTGAGGTTTCATTCGTCCCTTCAACTCGTTTAAAACCATCACTCGTCAATCAGCCTGTCTTTCGACACTGTATAATCTCCGACAACGCTTGTCGTTAAATGACCAATATATATCTGTACGAATTTTTAATAAAAATCTCCTCTTAAGAGCTTTGTTAATGGCTTGTGGCAGTTATGAGTTCGCTTCACAATTTAAATCGCAAGCTTCAGCATGCCTGTTTCCCCCCCCCCCCGACAGACACATGTGACGCAATTTTTAAGTTCTCATTACCAACGCGACAATTGCAAAAAGTCGAAAATGAAAATAATAAGAAGCGAAACATGGATGAGACGAGAACAGAAAACTGGACATCACAACAACCATATATTTTTCGTTTGTGAGTTAGAGAAACTTGAATCCTAGACACTAGTCCTTCAACAGACATAAAAAGAAAGGCAGACGGTGGGGTGGTTCAACAATTTGAAAGACAGCTATTCCGGTTTCCCCTCTTTCATTTCCCAGCAGTACGACAAAATATAGCCTGCACTCTGAAGCGTCTCCACGTTTCGTTTATCTCGAGTTGTATTCTAATTCAATCACTGCGTTTTGTCTGATAGGCACTGGTATAAAGGAAGGAAATGAGAAGATACAAATACTTCTTTTAGAGGAAATACAGAGTCCTTTACGAGTAAAGAAAACACACATCTGTACGAGACAAATGCTTAGAAGATTTTGACACTACGTAAAATAAAATAATCTCACCAAACTGTTAGTTATAAAATGGAATTAAACTCTTACGTGATTTGCGGTTTGCAAGGAAAGTGCGCAAACATTTACCAAAAGAAATACACGTATTTTAAAAGCTTACATTCATTGACCTTGAAGTCTATTTATTACTGAAAAAACTGCAGTGTTTCATCGTAGTTGTTTTGCTACCTGATTGGAAATGTTGACGCTGAAGCCAAATGAAATGGCTACAGAATGTACATTAAACTCAATAGCTGGAGAGAACGAGAATAAAACTAATTATAAGAAGGTCGATACTAATACAAGCTGTACACAAATACTGAATTCATACTTCACGGGAACACAGTCTGTCTCCACTACGATGATAAGCTAGTTAATAAATTTGGGCTAATAGTCGGTGACTATCGCAGGATTTATACAAACACACAAAAGTGGGAAGAAAGAAACCTCGTTAGTTCCCATTAAAAGAAAAGAAGATTCTGAGACTTAAAATTCTAACACCGGTGGCTCTGATGAATAACTTTTGATGGAAAGGGACGTCGCGGAATACGATTTACAACGCTGTCCGAAGAACCTACTGCCTCCATCATCAACGCCGAAGATATTATTATTATTTCACGAATATTGAGTAGCTGCTTTTCACTATGGGTAAGAGCAGTGGCGGATCGTGCGACTTTCTTAACGTAGGGCAGGGGCTAGGACTGTTATACGTATGATTAAAAGGAAGGCCAAACAGAGCGTTTCTTTCAGCGCAGCCACTCACTTGTGTTTAGTGTATAGAGCAGGGTGAAATTATCTCACATTAAGGCTTTATTCTGCTTGATTACGACTGGGAAATACCTAAATTGGTTGTTGCACGACCTAAATATCTAATCTCAGTCTTCTCGGTGAGAGTTCATTGCGTACAATTAATGCCCCGTAAATTTACTCTGTTCTTCTTTATGCTTATCTTAAAATTGCAACCGGTAAAATTAAAGCATTCACAAATATAGTTCTTAAAATAACTAGGTAAAAAAAGTTATCAAAATACCAGCGTTTGCAACGTTAAGAAATGTAAATGAATAGAACAAATCCTTCTTTAAATATTCACTGCGCGGCAGTGCCTGTGGCCCGGCCCCAAGCATGACTGCCACTCTCTTCTCATCACTCGGCATAGCCGAGATGACTACACGCGCAACGTCTGCTTAGGGCACAGCCTGCTCCCTTCCAATACCGTTCAGAGTTGTCGCTGAGTCTTTGAATTTAAAATGATTTCATTCGTATTATTTTAAAGAATGCAGTTACATCCTGACGAAAAGCATTTTTCGGCCATTAGTTGAAATTTTCCCAAAATGTCTGGGTGGGCTACAGCCCTGCAGCTGTAATGGACGAGCTGTCATTTGTAGTAGGCTGCAGGGATTCTGGTTATTTCAATAGCAAATTCTGAAAATTTTTGATTCTAAGGAGGAAAAAATATAAAAATGTAAAGAATACATAATGAGGGGCTTAATAATTTTGCAGTCCCCGCCTAGTAACTTTAGTGTGATCTAATCCTGGGGTGCTCAACATTCCATACATTCATTAACAATTTATTTACCAATATAGGGCCCGTTTTGATGTGAGATAAAAAAAAAAGTTTCCACAGTTGTGTTGAAAAGCCACAAGCACACGTTTGGGCAACAGACATATAAACGGTAGGATAATACTAAGATGGATTTCTGATTCATACAGTTCACAAGTGAGACCTGAGGCGGGTTCCTATTAATATAATAATTGATCCCGTTACAGGCCCGGTATGGCCCAGAGGGTGGGTAGAGGTGTAGCTCTACTCTTCCATGACCGCGGCACTAGAAGGGGGTGAGTGGTCAGCAGCACGCCCCGGCCACACTTTACCCTCGGGAAAGATCCGGTACCCATTTTACAGAAGGCTGGGTGGGCCCCAGGGCCGGTATGGACGGGCGGAAAATCTCGTCCCTACTGGGATTCGATCCCGGATCGTCCAGCCCGTAGTCAGTCGCTATACCGACTGAGCTACCTGTCCCACATTAATATAATAATAATACAACTTTCAGATCCATAATATAAGGGGATTTACTTGCCCACAGAGCTAATATATGCTCCTCAAGGAAAACGAATTTCTATGGAATCAAGAGATATGCAAATTATTAATTTACTAAATATTTACGTCATGAGAGTGTTATATAACTCATTTTCTTAGTTAAACTAGGCAAGATCGTCACTTGCGAGAATTTGCATGTTATTCGTTGTTAATCTACACAAGCAGGAAAGGGCAAGAATAAATAGAATTTGATCAACTAAACACGAAAAACAAAACTTTATTTCTCCTCTCAGATTTAGAATGTTCATTTACGTTACAGTCAAAAAGTGTTCTTGCTCAAACCATAATCTACTAGCGAACTTCACAAAGTGAGTGGAAATTTTATCTGCCTATTTTGATTCTGTATGTTGACATGTATTAAATGTCCCAATATATTATAAGGTCGTTTCACATAAATTTACACAGAATGTTAGTTAATGATGTACTGAAGTTATCTGAAGTTCCTTTCGTGAAACCTATTTTACAATTGACATTTGTATAAAGGCAGGTGACCGATTTTGGGGACGAAATCATTCAGGGCCAACTATAAATACAACCATTCCCTTCTGGCGGCGTTATAACGGTATAAATTAGTCTCCATTGTGTCCCAATACATGCGACTCCCGATAAACGTGAGTGATTGGCAAATGTTGGTAGGAAGGGGGTTCAGTATGTGAGGGATGCGGGTCCAGATAACGGACTGACTCACTCACGCCCCCTCCGCATTAAAACTGGGGATGGCAAGATATGGGAGCAGCAACCGTACACACAGCTTGGCCGGCGAGCAGCCAAGGGTTGGAAGAGGAGGGTGTGCATTGTGTAGGGCTGACAGTGACGTGGGTGGTAGGTCACCAGCGAGGTACAAGTGTCATGTCAGGAGATCCTGAGGCCATCGATCATCGTTAGCCGACGTTACCAAATAGGGATCATTTCTTTTCAGAAATCCTTTTTTCCTGGTGTGGTTAATAGACAAAATATGGACTATTATTAGTAATAATGAAGATGGCTTTGGACACGATTTTTGCAAGGGTATTGTAATAACTGCAACCAAATACAGTGTATTTGTTAGTGTATCTGCTGATAGAAGTCGCCTTTAATCCTGATTACGGCTGTGATCATTTGTTTTCGCTGAAGGCCCTCTGAACAGAGCTATGCTTGATGGATATGTTGGTGCCAACAGCACCATATATTACTCAGACTTAGAGAAGGTAAATCTACGGAAGCACCCAATAGAGAGCGAGCTGCCGGAGTGAAACTCCAGATATCGAAAATTTAAAATGATTTTGTAGACATGATTTTATCAAAATATTTTACCTCATTTACCCTGCTACCGAAATCAGCCAATGAAATCGTCTGATATCTAGTACATTAGAATTGTGGAAAATAAATTAAAAAACTTAAGATGTCTTAGAAGAAATTAAGAGCCAAAAAGATTAGACAGTGGGATACAAATTGAGTGAGTCATAGCACATGTATTTATAGTGGTGCGTGGGTAAAGCCAGTTTCAAACAGTGTTATGTTACACTTACACGTACGGCATGATTTTTATAACACTAGTTTTAGAATTAAACATAAATTACATATAGTCACATGGTCAGCAAGCCCCCCCCCCCCCCCCCCCCCCCCAAAATTATGTGGGCACACCCGGGGGCCCTTCCAACCACAATCTTTGTTTCCACCAAAAAAAAAAAAAAAAAAAAATTTTTTTTTTTTTTTATTTTAATATTGAAAATTAATTTTTTTTATGAAATTTTAGTGAGAACCCCCACTTTCTTTATTTTATTTATTTTA
>Ga0123355_10020738_pt1 | contig 10506 bp, 7 predicted proteins | sample TergutEmb28metaG_3_FD_89872 | JGI IMG/M metagenome (GOLD analysis project Ga0123355, IMG submission 89872) | Embiratermes neotenicus P1 segment gut microbial communities from Petit-Saut dam, French Guiana - Emb289 P1 | ecosystem: Host-associated > Arthropoda: Insects > Digestive system > Gut ... | reverse complement strand
TGTACGCTGGGGTTTGTTGTGTTTGTTTGGAAATCGAGCGAGCCGAGCATGCTGGAGGGCTGGGATGAGAAGGACGGCATCGAGAGCAAGCTTATAAATAGCTTTAAGAAAGCCTATGATTCAGTTAGTCAGGAAGTTTTGTATAATATTGTCATGCATTTTGTGTAACCATGAAACTAGGTAGGTTAATTACATGATTAAATAAAACCTATGGGGAACTGCGGTGGCACATTGGTTAAGGTGCTGTGCTACAAATCGGAAGGCCGCTGGTTCAATCCCAGCTGGTGTCCATGGAATTTTTCGTTGACATAAAATTCTTCCGATCATACTATGGCCCTGGGGTCGACTCAGACTCGAACAGAAATGAGTACCAGGAGTATTTCCTGGGGGGTAAAGGCGGCTAGTGCGTAAGGCTGACAACTTTACCACCATCCTGTGCCGTGTCATGAAATCTGGGAACCTTAACTTCCTGGAACCCTATGGGTCACTCCAGGCCTGTAATGGGACTGCTTTCACTTTTTTATAGTAGAGTCTGAATAGGTAATATAATACTAAACACTGAATAGGTAAACAATTGTGATACATTACCTATACAGTACAATTTGAAACAGAGAGATGCTTCCTTGTCATTACCCTTCAGTTTTGCTTTGCAATGCTAGGACCATGTTCATTAGATTTATTCAACTGAATTTTGTCTCCAATATATATCCCCTGCTCAAGACAGTTTATTTCTAAGGAAGATAGTAGGCAATTCCTTTTAAACCACTCGAAAGAAAAGAAACATTACAATTGCTTTGATGATATACATTCTGTCCAGGCATACCACATCTAATCTTTATTCCACCATGATGGAATGCAAAGATTACCAGTTAACAATACCTACTAATATTTAAGAATTTTTTTTCCTAACATGATGTCATCATCCACAACTGCTCCCAGTAGTACTGCCATTGTAGAAGATATGAAGGACCAAAGAACATAAAAAGTCCTTTAAAATATCTGTTACAACAGAAGAAATAATTTACAATGGACTATACATACATTAATGTTCTCCTTGTCACATTACTTCTTTCTCTACCTCAAACATGATAGTCTATTAAAGACATTCACAAACACTGCAGACAGGAGACTATGCTGAATACACATATTGTACCAAAACATGACTGCCCACAGAAGTGCAGGAAGGTAAAATCTACTGAAGTACTGCAAGATTTTCCACAATCGCTTGAGGCAAAGGCTGCGTTTAACCAACAAAATCCATGCAGCCAGGGACTTACTTGAGAACTTCATGACTGTTTGCTTGGTCAAGAAATTCCTTTAATGGAACAACGTTCAATACAGCAATCATAGAGCTGATCATTAAATTCTGTACAGCATAATTTAACTGAATGCACTGTGGCACGCTGTGTCCCAAGGCTGTGCATGGCACATACAGCCTTCACACATGATGAGTAGCAGTAAATATGTTGAAAAAGCCACTGTGGACATCCAACAAGAGGCAGTCCTCCAGCTCAAGGGTTGGATGGTCAGCCAGTTCCTCACCGTATAAATACAGGATGTTAAAAATTGTTACATTAGGTCTTAGATTCTGACAGATTCTTTGGTAATAGAGGAAAGTTTTCCTGAACATCATAATAAACTATACACAAAACTCTCTTGATTGGCTTCTTGAGGACTCTGCTTCATTTTAGATTTTCCTACCTCCAATTTGGGCAAGGAATGTTCAAGTATGCTATTACAAGTTCCAATGGACATGGGAATGAGTGGGTCCATGGTTCATTCTGGATGCAGCGGTGTATCATGATGAAAAAAATTCTGACCCTACTGGAATATAAACGTGGCTGCCTACTCACTTTACTGCACACGCTATGGAAACTCACTGTTAACCCATTCAGTGACTCAGATATATGTTACTAAGGTATACTTTCTTTGGTCCCAGGTGACCCAGAAGAAAAACACTAACCAGATCACTTACATATAATATCTGTGTTTGAAAGAGTATTGAATGCCACAAGGAAGATAGAGGAAATCACTTAATAACCTATTAGAGATATACAGCTTTATGGTACATTTCTGCTTACATATCATAAGTAAATAGTAAATTTAGCATATTTTGTTTATAACTTTTGTTTTCCTTCACATAACAAAGAGTTTATTAAATTGCTTTAACGTGGGGAGGGGGGTGGAGGAGGAGGAGGAGGAGGAGGAGAACAATGCCAATGACTGTGCACTCTTTCATAATTTCTTCCATTCTGTGCTGTTAGCATGTGGCTAACTGCCCACGGACATTGGCAAATCAACATTCTCATATTTCATGTGCCAGGCATGCATAAATACTTGCAGGCATTACTACAGGAGCGGAAACATGTGTTCAAACCGGACACATAAAGCAGGGCATGGGGAGTACATGACCATACAAATTATATCACCAGTTACTTATCATCATTCAACAAAGAGTTTATGGCTGACATTCAAGGTAAAAAAAAAGGTATATAACTTTTGTGTTGAAGTAGGTAGTGCTTGAATTATGGAATTAAACACTACAATTCATACACATATTCAGGTATACAGCACACATAATCTCTGACTCTCAAAACTTTGTTGCATACGTGGGTATAAAGGTCTCTCTTTTGAAAGTACTCAGTCTCTCAGGAACAGCGTGGCAATCCTGTGTAGCATCTAGCACTACATCATTCACTAGATGGGGTGAAAACATCTGACATTGGTCACTAACTGTCTTCAACAAACAGAACCACTGCTGCATGAAATTTAAAGGATACAGAAGACAAACACGACATAAAGGTTGGCCGGCTGTCACTTACCATCAATGGTGCCGAACTCCCTCTCGTGGGCACGGGTCAGCACCTGTTTGTACAAGATCTCTGCCTCCTTGTACTTGCCCTGTTTCAGGTAACAAGACGCCAAATTGTTCTTCGTCTTGGCAACATTAGGATCATCAGGTCCCAGTTTTGACTCGTATATCTCTAGGGCCCGCTGGTAATACCTCTCCACTTCCTCGTATTTTCCCTGCACCACAAAAAGCAAACACATTATGTCAACGTGGTGATGTTTATCTGGTAACAAGTTTCGGGAAACTAATTTCTTGATTTCAGACTTCTGCAGTGTTGTAAATGAGGTCTACACCTTTTGGGATGTTACACAGTGATGACTGGTAGTTGGTTACTGATGTTTCAAGACAGCCTATTGGTCCCATCTACAAGGGTGAAGCAGTCCAGTTCTTCTTGGACAGCTTGACCCTTGAAGATGGGGCTGACAGGTTGTCCTGAAGAGTCGATAACCAACTATCAATCAACACAGTATAACATCTGAGAAGAGTGAAGACCTTAAAGAATTTCCTCTATGCATAAAATCCATACTAAGGTATAAAGAAAAGGTAAAGATCAAGTGTCAAGCTTTCTAATTAAATGTTAGATGATGGAAAATCTGAAACTGGGGAAATATAAATCGATATTGTGGTATGACAGTGTCACTCTTCTCTAGCATGTATTCATGGATTCCTGACTCTAAGCATACAAAAAGAGAGAGAAAACTTCAAATGTTTTCACATCCACTGCACTCCTGCCTTTAACCCTTTAAAGCTGAAGCGCAGACCGCTTTATTTAAAGACCCAGTCCATACCGCACTGTAAACACTTTCCATCTTGGTTATAAAAACCAATCAGTTTATGCTGTAAGCGGCACAAGTTGCTGTTTGTTCTCAGATAAATATAAAACACATAAATACAGTGAGGGCAGAGCGTACAGTTGTTGAATGTTAAACTTGTTGGTGCATCACGTAACCAGGAGGCTTTAAAAGGTTAATGAACAACAAATTATAATAATCGGAGAATCCGGATAGAATACCTGATTTTGACAGAGGAGTGCGAGGTTATTAAGTTGCTTGGCTACATCTGGATGGTCCTTTCCAAGGACCTTCTCTCGAATCTCCAGTGCCCGCTTGCATAGGGGCTCCGCTTCCTTGTACTTCCCACGTTTGCCATAAAGAACAGCCAGATTGTTGAGGGTTGCGGCCACCTGAGACAGAGTTTCATGTTAAGACATCTAAACGGAACTCACATAATATTAGTTCAGAACAACGCCACTCTTTTGTATTAGATGCCAGAACAAAAAAACATCAACAACATTAAAGAATCTTGTCTCTTGTGATGTGATGCTGTGTGGAAGGGTAAGGGGCTCCTTGCATATCAAAAGAATGTGCCACACTCATCTCTGATGGTTGGGGTTCACTGTTACAAACAACTTACCCAGTGCTGCAACAGGTGGAAAATAAACCAAGTGAAGAAAAATATGGATACATTCTCTGAATTGTGAGAAACCAAAATGGATTCAATACGTAAAACAACTGGTACAGAATTGGGTGATGGCCTAGAAGTAGCTAGATCAGCTGAAGTGATGATGTTGAAAGAAAAAGGGAACTGTAATTAAGTGCAGCAGTATGTGAACTATGGCTAGACAGGAATGGGTTTGTACATGAGTCAAATGATCTGGCTTAGTGCAGCTAAAAGAGTAACATACATGACACTCAACTTACAGCTGGGTGATTTTCTCCCAATGTCTTCTCTCTAATGGCAAGCGCATCATTTAGCAAATTTGCTGCTTCTTTGTATTTGTTCTGATCCCTGCAAAAGAACAACAAACTCCAATTTAATGTTCTCAAAAAAACTGGATGCAGGTAAGTAATATAAAACAAAATGAGTAAAGATCCCATCCGGTAAATTAATCAGCTGACCAGTGAATTCACTTGATGCAGATGGTTCAGCGTGACATCTGCGATGGCAGTACAGTTGCTTTTCTCTTGCCAGAGAAACTTCTGATATACAATAATGCTTTCTCAAAGTTCCCAACTGCAGTCACATTTCAGCTTATTACAAAAAGATAGAAAATGTTGACCCTTACGGTGGAGCAGAACAATATAAAACTAAAACAGGAGAGCCCAAACTTTACAAATTCAGTAAAAGCTCACTTACAATGTAAATTACCATAAAACAGCAGGCCAATAACACTAGACACTAATATTTTATATGGTAAAAAATAAAATTCATACCAGTGATAAGAACCATAAAGTTGAAATATGACACAAAATTGTAATTTATACTTTACCTAATGTTGTCATTTGTATACACTGTTCTACACGCAAGGCTTGTAAAATATTCTACAAAATTTCATTTACGTAAGTTGTAGCCCAGAAGTCAGCTAAACTTATCAAAATATTTCTTACATGAAACAAAGAGTCAGACAAATATTCACTTAATGAGAAGAATGCCAGGGTTAATTGCAACACTCGTGTTGCAGGTGGGTCGGGATAGTGCTGTCAATATAGCAACATGCTACAGGCTGGATAGTCTGGGGATCAGATCCCGGTGCACTCATCCAGACCAGCCCTGTGGCCCACCCAGCCTCATGTACAATTGGTACGGGGTCTCTTTCCCAGGGGTAATGCAGCTATGGCATGGCACTAACCACCTACCCCATCTATCAACAAGGTTAAAGAAAAAGTAGAGCTATAACCCAACTCCCCTTCTGGGCCTTCAAGGCCTGTTCCAGGGTGAACTTTATCTTATGAGTGTTGCAAAGTAATTTAATTTTCACCACAGTGGTGGGGTCAGCACTGAGATATTGATATAGCTGGTTAGTAAATTACTGGCCATAATGCAATAGGATGCTTAAGACTTTAAACCCACATTGTCCTAAGTACTTGAAAATGTAACCTAGATATTCATATGAATACCATCTACTTACAAAAACTCTGAGATTCTGAACGCTGCCAGACCCACAACCATCCACTCATCTATCCACGCACATCATGCCCCTACAATTCTTATAATAAAACCAATAAGATGCACCAATTTCTCAAATTTATGTTTGGAATAAAACTCTACATGTTACGGACAGTTACTCTGCCCATCATAAGGAGTTTAGCACTGTACACACAGCAGTGGTATATGTCATACAGGTTTTGCTGACTGCTTGCTAGTGGGATCAGGTTGGAACTAGTAAGCAGTCAGCAAAACCTGTATGACATATACCATTGCTGTGTGTACAGTGCTAAAACTCCTGATGATGGACAGAGTAACTGTCTGAAACATGTAGAGTTTTATTCCAAAAATAAATCTGAGAAATTAGCGGATCTCGTTAGTTATATTATAAGAATATATCACGCTGCACGATCCTCTGAATGTCAAAATGTGTATACAAGTTAGTCAAATAACTTACCTATATACCAGAGCCAGGATATTAAGCATGGTTGCAACATCAGGGTGATCATGACCACTAGTCTTTTCCAGATCTTCAAGTGCTTGTTTGCAAAGAGGTACAGCCACCTCATACCTCCCCTGTGATGCATACTGGATGACTAAATTATGGAGTGTTCGTAGCCTGGCAGGAATCTCATATCCAGCATTTACTTGCTGGGCAAATTGACTTGGTGGTGTTGGAGACATGGCTGGAATAACATAGAAGCAAATAAATGCTGCGACTGTCACAGTCTGTCTGTAAACAGTGTAAAGTGGCATTTACATGATGAATGTGCCTCATTTGTCATAGATTACTTTAATAAATCAGAAGCAAGGGCTGAAATGGGAGGGGTTCTTGCTCTTTCATAAATTTCACACCACAACGAAAGTATCTTTGAATAATTCTGTCTCCAAGTGTGGTAGAGGCCAGTTGAAAAGTGATGGCACACGCATAAACCAGATTTCGTCTTTCAGCAAAACAGACGAGTCCATTTAAATCAGCTGGGATGTCAGTTCAGTCAACTACTGGCAACCGAGGTGCGTGCATCAGCGGTAGTAATGCTGGATACACCATGTTCCAAGGTAGTGTGAAGGGTACTGGCTACCTATTCCATTCGCCAGTTTCCCCTTCACTTCCCCTCCCGTGCGTCCCACCGTGTGCCATACAATTTCAACTGGAGTCTACTATCTGTCGGTGTGAAACGTGCCAAAATTCGATAGGCTTCTGAATCCTCATTGAGACTCGAGCACATGTTCCAAGTACTGCTTGGCACATGATTGTAATGATGAGTTTACAATAAGCCTACACACAGGAAACTTTTATACGTACATGTTATTTGGCTGCAAGGCATTCCAAAGCACTTGGTTTTTGTCAGTCAGAACATCCCGTACTGCAAACTTTCAACAGTGAGGCTTCAGATTTTGAAATTGGACAAAAGTATGATTCGTGTAATGGATTTCAAACTTCTTATATACAAGCACAAAAGAAACTTAAAATAACGGGCACAACTGTTATGTAGTATACGGGTGTGTGGTCCTAAAATGAATATCAATATTTTGGCAGTGGTGACTGGTAGATTTACAAAAGGCTTACAAAAATAAAAAACCCTCACTTTGTGAGTTTTGAGGTTTTTACAATGGTGCAAAGGAGAATTCCTGTTCTTCTGGGATGTAACGCCACACCGCTTGGTAAGTGGATATGTTTTGGACGAACATACTGTGTTTCTTCTCATGTGTCAAGTGGACCAAGAAGAGTGCTGCAGGCGATATATTCCTTCAAAATGTCAAAACTACTCCCCCAATGACACAGTATCACATTCACGATCAAATTCTGTCACCTGATTCTGACTGGCAGAGTTACAACCCCAACTAAGAAATTTTGCTGACTTCCTACAAACAAGCAGCTCCAGCCAAACTGCTGTAATGTTATCCTGAAACTGGATTCATCCTTCAATAGTCAAGCCACTATATTTCACTCGCTGCTACATGACTTCCACAAAGGAAATGCTGTCCAAACTGCTATCCAAATTGCAAAACCCTTTCTAACTTACCTGTAATGTGATTAGCTTTGCAACAACAAAATAGAAAATGTGTAATTTGTAGAGTGGAGGGCAAAGTTTGTGTAGTATTTACGGAACTATCAGTCGCTACACATTTACCTACACACAGGTATATTGGTGTAGATGGAAAATACGCAATTCACAGATCAGTACAAAATACGAAACGACTTTCAAATACCATCTTCCTCTAAAAAATAATTCTGGCGACTTACTGTTCCTCTCCTCCGTATCATCATCCGGAAACAGGTCCACGACAGGATCATCCTGCTTTGGCTTATCCTGCTTAGTTTCTGTTGATGAGTCATCTCCCTGCAGAATACACACATCAACTAATGCAATTACTGCACTCTGATATGTAAAATGTTCCCTTCTTTATTCTGAAATGTTTTAATTGCAACAGACATTGTATTCAACTTTTTAAATAATTCCATCCAAAAGACTCTTTTCTTCACATCTAACATTAATCTAGGAATTTTCTTTTTTGAAGGAAAATGTTCTTTTGAAGTCAGTTGATTTTCCCCAAAACAAAACTCCATAAGACATAATGGAATGGAAACAAGTGAAGTAAACTAACGTTAAAGTACCTGTTGTCACAAGTGGCATGAATGCTGTCATGGAAAAGATAGGTTTGGAGATAAGATATGAAAAAGTTTAGGCACTCGGCATATAATACAATGCACCACCCACCAGACTGGCGAAATCTAAAAAGAGGTACTTGTACACTCAAACTCAAAGGGGCAAACAATATCACATGTAGCCATTATATGGTGAACTGACACTAAGTCCTTCAAACAATGCCAGCTGTGACCTTTCCAGGCATTTAAACATTATAGATTTTGAATAATTCAACACACAACCACAAAATTCCTGCTGAATTCATCCCATTCCAGGAACTCTGGTTACATTCGCTAATGTAAAAGGGTGTACTGTGCAGGACTACCAACCCCACACTATTCTATCCTTGGGGTTCAACAAGTTCATCACTACTTCCATCCACAGATACCAACTGGTCCACAGTAGGCCTACCAGTGCACAAAACACCACAATTCCATAAGTACCACATACCAGATCAGAAAGCTACAAAGCCCTAAACTTACTGTAACATCCTGGTCATATTTGCGAATTGATGCCATGAATTCAAGGTGTTTCTTCTCTTCTTCCAACTGAGCAACAGCCTGCTCTGAAGCTTGCAGTTTTTGCTGCGTGTTGGCCAGCTCATCCCGGAGCCATGCGTTCTCTTGGCATAAACGGCGAACTTGGGTTCGTAGCTTTTGTTTCTCGGCCTCGACGATCTGCAGGTGTGATGCTAAGGCCATCATCACCTGCAAACAGGTCAGAACACAGGAATGCAATTAAGTAACCTGATTAATTTTGGACAGCCTAAAACTTTACTGCAAAGGATACTATGTACTGGTAACACATCAGATAAAAGCCCCACAACAGACAGATAAAAAGCACTAAAATACAAATTGGAGTTGCTTAATGATGGTGATACATTCTGAGAAATGTGTCGTTCGGTGATTTCATTATTGTGCGAACGTCAAAGAGTGTACTTACACAAACCTAGATAGTACAATATAGCCTACTACACACCTAGTCTATATGGTATAGCCTATTGCTCCTAGGCTACAAACCTGTACAACATGTTACTGTACTCAATACTGTAGGCAACTGTAACACAAAGGTAAGTATTATAATACTATAATCTTATGGGACCACCATCACATATGCGGTACGTCATTAACCAGAACATCATTATGCAGTATGATTAATGCTGATAAAATTGTGCTAACTAGCAAGATTTTCATATACAGCATCCTGAAAGATGTTTTCTCTCTAAGAGAGTTCCTAAAGGAAGCACAAAATGATTGGCAGTCATTTCTGGAAATACATCATAACATACTTTCTAAATGAACTGTCAGTTAAATGGTCTTGATACTCATTACTGAATATGTAAGATGATCATCACGAAGCTAATCACACATGTATGCGTGCACACACACACACACACATCACAAGACATTACCACACACCTTCAACTTGGCCAGATTCTCTGGAATAACTTAACAGAAAATGGATCTGCAATATGGAACGTGGAATGGCAAAAAACAGTATTATAATTAGCAGAGTGTTATGAACTTAAAGTGAACTATTGTGTGTTGAGGTATTTTGGTGTTTTGTGGGTGAATAGCAATGTTTTGGATACATTTTCTACCTCCATCTTCCGGTTTCAGCCAGACTGAAATGTGACCATACAAAAGGGTGCGTGGAACAAGAAAAAGGCAACTGGAGATAGTGGCCCACTGGAGACCCATGAGGAACACTGAGTAGACAAAGCCATTTATGTTGTATCCAGGGGCTCGTGCCGGCTCACGGGCCACCAGTTGTACTCCCCACTTGATCATGTACATGCTTTTCTGCTCGTTGGTTTGGTATGCTTACAACGGTGGGAACTGAAGGTCTCTGTAACCTGAGTAGTTCTTGTGTGCTGTCTGTAAGGAGACGACGGCAGGGGCAGTAAGATATGGAGCAGATTGAATGTAACTTGGGCAAGGAGCCAGAAAGAAGGGGGATACATTCGAGACCAGAGGCCGACCACTGGGCAGTAGCGAAGGGCCTGATAGAATGAGAGGCAGTCCTGCACTTGTCTCCACACCTGGACTACTCTCTTGTACATTCAAGTGATTATTGAAC
>Ga0123355_10020737_pt1 | contig 10506 bp, 4 predicted proteins | sample TergutEmb28metaG_3_FD_89872 | JGI IMG/M metagenome (GOLD analysis project Ga0123355, IMG submission 89872) | Embiratermes neotenicus P1 segment gut microbial communities from Petit-Saut dam, French Guiana - Emb289 P1 | ecosystem: Host-associated > Arthropoda: Insects > Digestive system > Gut ... | reverse complement strand
GCTCTTGATGGTGTTGACGTACCCGCGCTCTTCCAGCTTGTTGTAGATGAACGGCTTGAAGAGCTCGATCGCCATCTGCTTCGGCAGACCGCACTGGTGCAGCTTGAGCGTCGGGCCCACGACGATGACCGAGCGGCCCGAGTAGTCGACACGCTTGCCGAGCAAGTTCTGGCGGAAGCGCCCCTGCTTGCCCTTGAGCATGTCGGACAGCGACTTCAGCGGGCGGTTGCCGGGGCCAGTGACCGGCCGGCCGCGACGGCCGTTGTCGAACAGGGCGTCGACCGCCTCCTGGAGCATGCGCTTCTCGTTGTTGACGATGATCTCAGGCGCGCCGAGGTCCAGCAGTCGCTTCAACCGGTTGTTGCGGTTGATCACACGGCGGTACAGGTCGTTGAGGTCGGAGGTCGCGAAGCGGCCACCGTCGAGCTGCACCATCGGGCGCAGCTCCGGCGGGATCACGGGGACGGCCTCGAGGATCATCATCTCCGGCTTGTTGCCCGAGTTCAGGAACGCGGTGACGACCTTCAGCCGCTTGACGGCGCGGGCCTGCTTCTGGCCCTTGGCGGTCTTGACCTGGTCCTGCAGGTCGGCCGACTCCTCTTCCAGGTTGACCTGCTGGAGCAGGTCGCGCACGGCCTCGGCGCCCATGCCGCCGCGGAAGTACTCGCCGAAACCGAACGGCGAGCCGAAGCGGTCCTTGAGCTCGCGGAACAGCGTCTCGTCGTTGACGACGTCCTTGGGCTTCATCGACTTGAACAGGTCCCAGACCTGGCGGATCCGCTCAGCGGCGTCCTCCATGTAGGCCTCGGTGTCGTCGATGTCGGCGCCCAGGCTCTTGCGCACGTCCTTGAGCAGCTTCTCGCGCTCGTCCTCGGACAGCTTGGCCACGTTCACGTCGAGCGTGTCCGCCCACAGGTGGTCGTCGTCGGAGAAGTCCCGCGGCATCTTGGCCGACTCGAGGAAGGCAACGCGGCGCTCGAGCGACTCCTTGAGCTCGAGCACACGCTCCTCCTTCTCGGCGGCGTAGCTGTCGAGGGTCTTGTTGACCTCCACCTCCAGCGTCTCGAGGTCACGCTCGCGCGCCTCGTCGTCGACCCAGGTGACCATCGACGCCGCGAAGTACAGCACCTTCTCGAGCTCCTTCGGGGCCATGTCCAGCAGGTAGCCGATGCGGCTCGGGACGCCCTTGAAGAACCAGATGTGGCTGACCGGAGCGGCCAGGTCGATGTGGCCCATGCGCTCGCGGCGAACCTTGGAGCGCGTGACCTCGACGCCGCAGCGCTCGCAGACGATGCCCTTGTAACGGACGCGCTTGTACTTGCCGCAGTAGCACTCCCAGTCCTTGGTCGGACCGAAGATGCGCTCGCAGAAGAGGCCGTCCTTCTCCGGCTTCAGCGTGCGGTAGTTGATCGTCTCCGGCTTGATGACCTCGCCGGAGCTCCAGGAGCGAATCTGCTTGCTGGAGGCGAGGCCAATTTCAATTGCGTCGAAATTATTGATGTCAATCAAGGAAATTCCTTTCGTGTGGCCACTGGGGACCCGCTTGGTCCCCAGTGGCTGCCGTCAGTGGCCCGCTGGCCACTGACGGCGATTCACGCGTGGTTGCCCTACGCCTCGTCTTCTTCCAGAACACCTTCAGCCTCGCCGGGGCCAATATCGGCGTCGAGCATCGGATCGCCGTCGGACGCGAAGTCCTCGGCCTCGAGGTCCTCGCCGGACTCCATGTCCGGATCCTCGGTCTCGAGCTCGTCGGCCGAGGCCTCGACCGTGTCGCCCTCGTGCTCGGTCGCCTCGTCGGCGGCGGAGCCGTCGGTCGTGCGCACGCCGCTGAGGTCGATACCCAGCTCCTCGGCGGCGCGCAGGAGGTCATCGTCCTCCTCGCGCATCTCGGCCCGCTCACCTTCCTCGGAGACGACGTTGACGTCGAGCGCCAGCGACTGCATCTCCTTGAGCAGGACCTTGAACGACTCGGGGATCGACGGCTCGGCGATGTTCTCGCCCTTGACGATCGCCTCGTAGGCCTTGACGCGCCCCACCGTGTCGTCGGACTTGATCGTGAGCATCTCCTGCAGGGTGTAGGCCGCACCGTAAGCCTCGAGCGCCCAGACCTCCATCTCGCCGAACCGCTGGCCGCCGAACTGCGCCTTGCCGCCCAGCGGCTGCTGGGTGACGAGGCTGTAGGGGCCGGTGGAGCGCGCGTGGATCTTGTCGTCCACGAGGTGGTGCAGCTTGAGGATGTACATGCAGCCGACGGTCACCGGCTGCGCGAACGGCTGGCCGGTGCGGCCGTTGAACAGCTGCACCTTGCCGGACGCCTGCTCGCCGACACGGCGCTTCTCATCGACGTCCATCTGGATACGGCCGCCCTTGGCGGCGTGCTCCTTCTGCCACTCAACCAGCGCCGCGTCGACGTCCTGGACGGCCGCGCCGTCGAACACCGGCGTCGCGACGTAGACCTTCGGGCTCGCGCCGTCGACGCCGTTGCGCGCGACGGTCCGACGCGTGGCATTCTTGCCGCGCTCGCTGTCCCCCTCGTACCAGCCGTTGAGCGCAACCCAGCCGAGGTGCGTCTCGAGGATCTGGCCCAGGTTCATTCGGCTCGGCACGCCGAGCGGGTTCAGGATCACGTCGACCGGGGTGCCGTCCTCGAGGAACGGCATGTCCTGAATGTCGACGATCTTCGAGATGACGCCCTTGTTGCCGTGGCGGCCGGCGAGCTTGTCGCCCTCCGAGATCTTGCGCTTCTTGGCGACGAACACGCGCACCAGGTCATTGACGCCGGGCGGCAGGTCGTCGCCGTCGTCGCGGCTGAAGGTCTTGACGTCGATCACGACGCCGCCCTCACCGTGCGGGACCTTGAGCGAGGTGTCACGGACCTCGCGCGCCTTCTCCTTGAAGATCGCGCGGATCAGCTTCTCCTCGGCGGTCAGCTCGGTCTCGCCCTTCGGCGTGACCTTGCCGACGAGCAGATCGCCGGACTGGACCTCGGCGCCGATGCGGACGATGCCGCGGTCGTCGAGGTTGCGCAGCGACTCCTCCGAGCGGTTCGGGATGTCGCGGGTGATCTCCTCGTCGCCGAGCTTGGTCGTGCGCGCGTCGATCTCGTACTCCTCGATGTGGATCGAGGTGAGCTCGTCGTCCTGCACGAGGCGCTTGGAGAGGATGATCGCGTCCTCGAAGTTGTAACCCTCCCAGGACATGAAGGCGACCATCAGGTTCTTGCCGAGCGCCATCTCGCCCTGATCGCTGGCCGAGCCGTCGGCGAGCACGGTGCCGTCGACGACCTTCTCGCCGACGTTGATGATCGGCTTCTGGTGGATCAGCGTGGCCTGGTTCGAGCGCATGAACTTGTGCAGCTCGTACTCGTCCTGGCCGCCACCCTTGCGGTCGACGACGATCTTCTCGGCGTCGACGTAGGAGACGGTGCCCTCGTGCCTGGCGAGCACGACGTCACCGGTGTCGATCGCGGCGCGGTACTCCATGCCTGTGCCGACCACGGGAGCGTCGGCGACCAGCAGCGGCACCGCCTGGCGCTGCATGTTCGAGCCCATCAGCGCGCGGTTCGCGTCGTCGTGCTCGAGGAACGGGATCATCGCCGTCGCCACAGACCAGATCTGCTGCGGCGAGATGTCGATCAGGTCGACCTCCTTGGGCGGGACCGTCACGTACTGGCCGGCCTGCGTGCGGCAGAGGATCTCGTCGCCGAGCAGCTTGCCCTTGGCGTCGACGTCGGCGTCGGCCTGCGCGATCTTGGCCTCCTCCTCCTGCGTGGCGTCGATGCGGACGATCTCGTCGGTGACGACACCGTTCTTGACGACCAGGTAGGGAGTCGTGACGAACCCGTGCTCGGAGATCTCCGCGAAGGCGGAGAGCGAGCCGATCAGGCCGATGTTCGGACCCTCGGGGGTCTCGATCGGGCACATGCGGCCGTAGTGCGTCGGGTGCACGTCGCGAACCTCGATCGGCGCGCGCTCGCGCGTGAGGCCGCCCGCGCCGAGCGCGCTCAGGCGCCGGCGGTGCGTCAGCCCGGAGAGGCTGTTGGTCTGGTCCATGAACTGACTGAGCTGGGAGCTTCCGAAGAACTCCTTGAGCGCCGCCACGACGGGACGGATGTTGACGATCGTCTGCGGCGTGATCGTGTCCGCGTCCTCGGTGGTGAGGCGCTCACGGACGACGCGCTCCATGCGGTAGAGACCGATCCGGAAGGCCTCCTGGATCAGCTCGCCGACGGTGCGCAGGCGGCGGTTGCCGAAGTGCTCGTACTCGTCGAGGTGATCGACGATCGGGTCCCGGGGCATGTCGGCCGCCTCGGCCGCGTAGTCCTTGACCTCGTTGTCGGGATCCTCGGGCATGCCGAGCAGCTTCGGCAGCGACACGAGCTCCTTGACCAGCGCGACGATGTCATCGTGGGTCAGGGTGCGGGTGTCGAGGTCGATGTCGAGCCCGAGCCTGCTGTTGAGCTTGTAGCGTCCGACGCGCGTCAGGTCGTAGCGCTTGGGATCGAAGAACAGCTGGTTGAGCAGGGAGCGCGCGGCGTCGACCGACGGCGGCTCGCCCGGACGCTGCTTCTTGAACAGCTCGATCAGCGCGCCCTCCTCGGTGCGGGTCACCTCGGTGTCGGCCTCGAGCGTGAGGCGGATGTAGAGCGAGTCGCCGAACAGCTTGAGGATCTCCTCGTCCGTCGCGTAGCCCATCGCGCGCAGCAGCACGGTGACCGGCAGCTTGCGCTTGCGGTCGATGCGGACGTAGACGCGCCCCTTCTTGTCGATCTCGAGCTCGAGCCACGAGCCACGAGCCGGCATCAGGTTGGCGATGAAGACCTGCTTCTCCCGGTCCTTGGGCTCCATCACGTAGGCGCCGGGGGAACGCACGAGCTGCGTGACGACCACGCGCTCAGTGCCGTTGATGATGAACGTGCCGCGCTCCGTCATCCACGGGAAATCACCCATGAACACGGACTGCTCGCGAATCTCACCGGTCTCCCGGTTGATGAACGCGACCGTGACGGTCAGCGGACGCGAGTAGGTGAGGTCCTTCTCGCGGCACTGCTCGATGCTCGCGATCGGGTCGTCAAACTGGAACTCGCCGAACTGCACGGCGAGGTTGCCGGTGTAGTCCTCGATCGGCGAGACGTCGTCGATCGTCTCGCGCAGGCCACCGCTCTTCGGGTCGGTGAGCCAGTCGAAGGACCGGCGCTGGATATCAATGAGGTTGGGTACTTCGAGAACCTGGTTCAGACGCGCAAAACTCCGGCGCGTCCGGGGGGCTTCAGCGGTTGCCAAGACGGCGACTCCTCGGGCCGATGGGAAGAAGGAGAGGGCGCACACAGACCCTTGAGAGGTCAAACGCGCGCGGACCAGCAAAGATAGCACAGGGAAGCGACGCCCTGCGCAGGGGCTGTCGAACTCTCACGGACCCCATCCGCGGCCGCCGCGTATGTGGCGCGGCGCCGACCCTTGGATGGCTACGGCTATTGGACGACGGGCAAGAGTGTAGGCGGTCACGCCCAAACAGGCAAATCCCCGGCCTGCTTGCTCGCGTTGTCCCGGCCCGCTCGCTCGCGTTGCGAGCGGGCCGGACCGGGCGCCGCCGGCGCCCCGGCTCGTTCCTATGCGTGAGCGGCGCCTCGGGGGTGGCGTTGACGGCGGGCAGGGCCGCTGAGCCCGCCGCGGTCTGCCGCGGGCCTCCTGCCCACCCGCCGGGCCGCACCGCCCCGACGACACAAATCAGCACGTCGCGCTGCTCAAGGGCCTCCCGGCTCCGTTAGGTGCCGCGCGCGAGAGGAGCAGAAGCTGTTGAGCCTGAGCGGCAGCAGTATGACGTTGTCCGCGGCCTTGGCTCACCTGAGCCCGAGCACAAGTGCGAGCGCGTCGTCAACGGCGCGAAGTTCGTCGTAGCCGAGCTGGGCGACCTGTTTGCTCAGGTTGCGAGCATCAATCGCACCGACCATCTCGCACATCACGCGGGTGGGCTCGTCATCTAGCTCGATCTCGGGGTGAAAGCTCGCCGGCGGGGCGCTCGTTGAGGTGGGGCAGATCACGACCGTGGACAGCGCCAGCAGATCGTCGGCCTGGACGATTACTGCGAACCGGCGGCCGTGTTGGACATGGTCCCTTCGTCGCGGCAGGTTGATGGCGTGGACGTCACCACGGACCACGTAGTTGCTCCATGAGGTCAGCGACGTCCAGTGCCTCCTTGACATAGGCGTCGTTGGCCATCAGGCGGCGCGCTTCGGCGGCAAGCCCGCCGCGTCGACGTTCACGCTCGGCGGTCTCCGCGATCGCCTGGCGTGCGGCTTCCGCACGAGAGATGCCCCGGCGTCGGGCGATTTCATCGAGCGCGCTACGACCGTCCGGACCGAGGCGTAGTGAGAGTGGCGGGGGTGTTGCCGACATCCGACCTCAGTGTAGCGCGAAACGCACTACACTCATTGAGAAGCGGGCGCCCTGCCGTGAACTTGATCACGCCGTGCCGGTAGCTGCGGCATCGTCGCCGCCCAGGTGATCGGCTAGCGGCTACCGCTTTGGGTGCTCGCAGATCCGGACCAGCAGCCAGGCCCCTGGGTCTGATCGCCGGCCACGCACCCGGTCGTTCGTGATTCCGGAGGTTTTCGTTGACAGGATCCGTGAGCGGCGCTCGACCGGCAACACTGTTGTCGTTCAGCTATGCCGGGTCTCCAGGAGGCAGTTGTCGTGGCGTGTCGCCCGCCACTCTTCTTCCAAAATCGCGAAGTCAAGCTCGTCGCTCCACCTGCCCTTAAACCACTCGTTCTGCACGAGGTGCGCCTCCTGCCGCATCCCGAGCCGGGCTGCTAGGCGAGCCGAACTGTGATTGTCGGCATCAACCCGGGCCGCGACGCGGTGAAGTCCGAGATCGTCGAACGCAAGATGCAGGACCCGGTGCGCGGCCTCGGTCGCGTACCCCTGGCCCGCAAACGCCGGATTGAAGACGTAGCCGATCTCCCCGCCGCGATGCTCAGCCGAATGCCACATCAGGATGACGTCGCCTATCAACTCGCCCGATGCGCTGAGTTCGACACCCAGCGTGAGTGCCTCTCCTTCGGATTCGAGGGCTTGGCGCGCCCACATCCCACGCACGCGATCGCGGACAGCGGCGGCGTCCATAGGTTCAAACGGGACGTACCGGCACACCTCCGGAAGCGATCGGTAGGCGACGAGCGCCTCGATGTCTTGCTCCGAGAAAGGACGAAGGGCCAACCGTGGGCAGCGAAGCGGATAGCTCGGATGAAGCGCCACGGACGCAGAGGATGCCCGAAATGCCGCCCGACTGAAGAGTGATCGCTGTCAGACGAACCAATGTCCCCGCGAATCCCCGAACTTCTGCTCGGTCGCCGCCCAGCCCCAAGCTCTGCGTTGACACGGTCCCGGCCCTACAAGTGTCCGCACGATACGGGCGCGCTGGGGCCCCGCGACTGGCCGGCCTGTCACCCGGCCGGCTCCGGCGTCTGTTGGCTGTTAGCCGCGCAGGTCGGCGGCTGGCAGCAGCGGGGCGGTGGCGGGCGGCTCGGCGGGCTCCACGCGGAGACGGGGCAGCATCCGGTGCAGCCAGGCGGGCAGCCACCAGTTGGCTCGCCCCAGGAGGTGCATCACCGCCGGTACGAGGACGGTGCGGATGATGTAGGCGTCGGCGAAGACGGCGGCGGCCAGCCCCAGGCCTGCCTGCTGGTCGGGCAGCGCGCCGGCGAAGATGAACGCCGCGAACACGAGGATCATGATCAGTGAGGCGGCGGTGATGACGCGTCCGGTCTCGGCTTGGCCGCGGATCACGGCGCGCTTGTTGTCATTGGTGAGTGTCCACTCTTCGTGGATGCGGCTGACGAGGAAGACCTGGTAGTCGGTGGACAGGCCGAAGAGGACGGCGAACAGGATCGCCGGGATCCACGCCTCGATCGGTCCTGCCTGGCCGAACCCGAGTATCGGCTTGCCCCAGCCGAACTGGAACGCGGCGGTCATTATGCCCAGCGCCACGCCGAAGGAGAGCACGTTCAGGATCGTTGCCAGCAGCGGGATGAGCAGGCTGCGGAAGACGGCGAGGAGCAGCAGGAAGGACAGTCCGACGACGATCGCTACGAACTGGGGCAACGCGGCGTTCGTGACTTGGGAGTAGTCGACGTTTTCCGCCGTGGTGCCGCCGATGTGGATCGCCAGCGGGCTGCCGGGCTGCGCTCGGGGGACGTCTGCTCGCAGCCGGTCAACGAGGGCGGCGGTAGCGGCTTGTTGTGGTCCGGTGGTCGGGAATACCTGGGCGACCTCGGCCTTGCCGTTCGGGCTGAGCACCGGCGCCGCGGTTCCCGCCACGCCCGGCGCCCTGCGGGTCGAGGCGACGAACGCGGCGAAGCGTGCTTGGTCGGCATGGTTGTTGACCTGGCCGACCAGCACCAGGGGTCCGTTGAAGCCGGGGCCGAATCCTTTGGCCAGCAGGTGGTAGGCCTCGTAGGTGGTCGATGATGCCGGGTCGGTGCTGGCGTCCAGCAGCCCGGTGCGCATGCTGAGGGAAGGGATCGCGAGGGCTACGAGCACCGCCAGCGCGAGCACGGCGGGGATCAGCGGCCTGCGGCCGAGTCCTTCGGCCCAGCGCCGCCAGAACGCCCCCGTCTGCTCGACCTGGCGCCCGGGCTGTGCGAGCACCTTGCGTTCGGCTCGCCGCAGCACCCTCGGGCCCAGGAAGCCGAGCATGGCCGGCAGCAGGGTCAGCGACGCGACCATCGTCAGGCCGACGACGAGCGAGATCGTCACGGCCACGCCGTACAGGGAGTGGTCGGGCAGGGTGAGCAGGCCCAGCATCGTGGCGCAGACGGTCAGCCCGGCCAGCAGCACAGCGCGGCCGGAGGTGTTCAGCGCGGTGACGGCAGCGTCCTCGGGCGTCTGCCCGGCGAGCAGCTCGTTGCGGTGCCGGCTGACGACGAAGAGCGCGTAGTCCACGCCCACGCCGAGCGCCACGACGATCGCGATCGCGGGTACCCAGCTCGCGACTGCGACGGCGTGCGTGATGATGCTCACGATCGAGATGCCTGCTCCGATCGCCATCAGCGCCGAGATCAGCGGCAAAAGCGCGGCCAACACCGAGCGCCGGAACGCGAAGAACAACACGACCAGCGCGAGCACGATCCCCAGAAGGACGCCGGTGTAATCTCCGCCGCCCCCGGATGTGATGTTCTCGATCGCCGCGCCGCCGAGCTGCACGTTGAGCAGCGAACTGTCGGCGGACTGGGCGGTATCGATCAGCCTCGTGACAGCCGAGTTGGGGATGTTCTGAGCCTGGGCGTCGAGGTTCACGGTGGCAAACCCGATCGTGCCGTCCTTGCTGATCTGGCCGCCCGGACCGTAGGGAGAGGTCACCGAGCGCACATCGGGAAGCTGGGCGACCCGGGAGAGCATGGACTTGACCGCGGTGTCGGCGGCTGCAGAACGGAGCGTCCCGTGCCTGGCCTGCACCACGATCTGGTCGCTGTCGCCTGCCTGGGCCGGGAAGTCCCTTGTCAGCACCTGCTGGGCCTTCGCCGAGTCGGTCCCGGGCAACGAGTTGTAACTGTTGTTGTACGCGGACCCCGTCAGCTGACTGACACCGAAGACACCGATCAGGGCTATCAGCCATACGGCCAGGACGGCCCTTCGATGAACGAAACACCAGCGCGCGAAACTAGCCAACGTCCTCACCTCCTTTGCAGTTATGGGGCGCCTGCTCCATAGAGCAGCCATACGCACGAGAGGACACGGGCTGAAGCGTCACCTGGACGTCAAGCGACGACACCATTTCATCGGACTCCGTCACAGGCCTCGCGGGGCCGAGCCGCTCGAAATTCGCTCTCATGCCCGTAAAGACAGAGCAGGCCGGTCGCCAGTGACAGCTCGCGCGAAATCTGAAGAAACTCTCAGCAACCGGTCCGGCCCTAACCAACCCCGGCCGCAGACTTGCCGGTGTCGGGCTGTCCCGTTGTGCGCTAGCGGTTTGTACGCGAGGAGCGGCTCCCGTTGCGCCTCGCGAGGCGGGGCTGCACCCGCATCAGATCGTGGGTGTCACAGCTGGGGGTGCTGTCCTGTCTTAATACGGAGTGGCGATGGTTCCTTCACCAGACGACTTGGCCGATCGGCAGTGCGGGCGAGCGAAAACGGCGCGTTGTCCGCGGCACCCGAGCTGGCGGCAGCGGTTCGCAGCAACATGAGCGATCGCGAAGAACTCCTCGAGCAGCTGCGCCCAGTGGCATTCGCGATCGCGTATCAGATGCTCGGCACCGTGTCAGAGGCTGAGGATGTGGTTCAGGAAGCGCTGCTACGCGTGCACCAGGCGCTCGAGGCGGGGGAGCAGATCGTCACGCCGCCCGCGTTTGTGGCTACCGTCACGACCAGGCTGGCGATCAACGAGCTGCGCTCCGCGCGTGCCCGCCGCGAGCAATATGTCGGCGAGTGGCTGCCGGAGCCGATCATCACCGACAGCAGCGACGATCCCGTGCAGCGCGCCGAGATGGCCGATTCTTTGTCGCTGGCG
>Ga0123355_10020736_pt1 | contig 10506 bp, 4 predicted proteins | sample TergutEmb28metaG_3_FD_89872 | JGI IMG/M metagenome (GOLD analysis project Ga0123355, IMG submission 89872) | Embiratermes neotenicus P1 segment gut microbial communities from Petit-Saut dam, French Guiana - Emb289 P1 | ecosystem: Host-associated > Arthropoda: Insects > Digestive system > Gut ... | reverse complement strand
CCGTTGCGCTAACCACGTGACACCCCTCTATCCGCAAAAGTTGGCACTAACTTCGCCTACCGGCGGCGGCCGCTCTGTCGGTATGGTTCGCTCGCGGACTAAAGCCACGGAGTTTAGTTTACTCCTATCTCAAATCTGTTGTGTATGACAAGTTGTTAAAACCCCGACAATCATTTTGAATAACTCTACATATTGTTTTATGCGCTTCTGCGAGATATCAGGCCAGAGGCAGCTAAAGGTGTGAGAAGTTCACCTCCATCGCTACTGGCTTTGTAGAGATTGATGCTGTGAGAGCTATATAGGCAGGTGCGCTGGTTATATTGATCCACGAGACCCCGAGTTCGCTTATTGCGAGGGAAGGTATAACCTAACTAATAACAACCTTGTTGGTTCAAACGGTACAATGGCATGCGGTACATGTTACCAGTAATGATACCTGAGTACCGTGAGTAACAAAACACCGCTTTCAAACTCATTAACACGAGGAACTTAAAGGAACGCGATAATGTTCCCAAAAGCATGCCTGACAGACACTGATTCCGAAACTTGTTAATTAAACAGCGCCCACGAACATGGCCGGAGGATCAGAGACTCCTGTCTTTACTCTCGATAAACACAGCGAAATTTGTATTGCTAGACTAAAGCAATATTCGGAATAAGTAATAAGGAAGGATAGATAAGATGAACTCCGTCCTGCACGGTAAGGGTCAAGTTGCTGCGGCACATAACAGCGGCAAGAGGGGGCAGTGTGGAGAGACTACTTAACTGTCACACTGTACGTCGACGTGTGGAGCGATAAACTTTATTATCATACGCTACACTGAGGCGTGGCTAGATAGACTTTATCATCACACGCTACACTGAGATGTGGAGAGATAAACTTCATTATCATACGCTATACACAGGTGTGAGGACATAAAACTTTATTATCATACGCTGTACACAGGTGTGAGGAGATAAATCTTTATTATCCTACGCTATAAACAGGCGTGATGAGATAAATCTTCATTATCCTACGCTATACACAGGTGTGAGGAGATAAAACTTTATTATCATACGCTGTACACAGGTGTGAGGAGATAAATCTTTATTATCCTACGCTATACACAGGTGTGAGGAGATAAAACTTTATTATCCTTCGCTATACGCAGGTGTGAGGAGATAAATCTTTATTATCCTACGCTATACACAGGTGTGAGGAGAAAAATCTTTATTATCCAACGCTATACACAGGTGTGAAGAAATAAATATCATACGCTATACGCAGGTGTGAGGAGATAAATCTTTATTATCCTACGCTATACGCACATGTGAGGAGATAAAACTTTATTATCATACGCTATACACAGGTGTGAGGAGATAAAACTTTATCATCATACGCTATACACAGGTGTGAGGAGATAAAACTCCATTATACGCTATAAACAGGTGTAAGGACCCTTCATTATACGCTATACGCAGGTGTGGGGAGCTAAAACTTCATTTTCATACGCTATACAGAGGCGTGTAAAGATAAACTTCATCACATGCTATTCGAGGAGTCGAGAGATAGACTTCCCTACCATATGCTATACGTGTACGGTGCTGAGACCAAGTTCTTCATCATGCGCTAAACAGAGGAGTCATCTCAGTCTCGTTTCATTAGTGTTAATTAAATACCGATAAATTCAAATTAAAGGCACGCACACTTCGGACAGTGCCACTTTCCAGCACAAACAGTCCAGTTGAAATGTGATGACACGGTGACGCACGGGAGGGGAAGTGAAGGGGAAACTGCCGAATGGAGTGGGTAGCCAGTATTCTTCACACTACCTCGGAACATGGTGCATCCAGCATTACTACCGCTGATGCGCACATCTCGGCCGCCAGTCGTCAACTGAACTGACGCCCCCGCCGATTTAAATGGACTCGTCCTTTTCGCCGAAAGACGAAATCTGGCTTCTGCGCGTGTGCCATCACATTTCAAACGCGGTCTACCACAAGTGAGTTATGCCTTCAAATATGTCGGCTAGAGTTTTCAAGATCTCAAGGCGATAACTATGAAGAATACTGTCTTCTGGAATGACGCCATGTAGTCTGGTAAACGACCTAATCTTTCGGAAGAATCCACCGCTTTCATCCTAAAAATTAAGGGCACCGATTCCTCAAAGACGCCGGTTGCTAGCTACCAGACTGCACGGCGTCGTCACATCCCATGAGGTAATAACCTTCGAACATTTCATTATCACGTATTCACTCCTTATTGCGGAACTGGACAATAAAATGTCAACGTATTACTGAAATTAAACCACACGTTCTCTTGACCTGAATAACGTAATTGGACAAATTCGGCCGCTCCTTGCAGATGCCTCAATGGGTATGGCGACTGTGTTGCTTTTGTTGGATATGATGTGGACGTTTTCGGTGGACCCTGATTCTACCCTACTGCTTTCGTGAAACGAAAGAACAGTAAACCTATCACAGTATGGGCATTATGCCTCTTAAGAGAACTCTCATTTCAACTTTTAAATGACCTGGAGCATTTTCAATACATAGGACAAAATTGTTACGCCATTCGAGACCAATCCAACGCCGTACTTTGCAATTCAGTACAAGTCGTAATAACATGGCGGAAACGCAAACTTCTGGGGAGGGAGCGCCACAAGCGACACTTCATTTTACGGAACAAACACTATAATAACATGTCCGTAAAATATATGATTATTGTTGATACAATATTATTGTAAAATGTAAAATAATATAAATGTGATGCGAAGATTTTCTTTAGCTTTCGTTTTTAGGCAGCTGCCAGGTTGAAAAAAAAATGAAGTGATTCCACAAAGCAGTATTAGGCAAAGGGAAAAATTTTGGTATCCGTTTACTGCAGATATCACGACGCAAAACAAAAGATAAATAAATGAGCTGTAAATGCAGTACGAAAGATTAAAATGGGTATTCTTAAAGCTTCAAGGGCATCTCTTGTGCTTGAACTGGCGCTACTGGATTAGGTTAAGAAGAAGGAAGATAATTAAAAAAAATTATGCATTTTGTCAGGTGGTTATTTGGTGTTTCTTGGATACACTCGTATGCGGATGAAATCTGAAACACGGTTTTTCTATGGGGGAGGGAGGAAAAAAAACTGGGTTGATTCTGCAGAACAAAAAATGTGTACTCAGATATTGGCATTTTAAATTTTTGTACCGAAATCCTTTACATGAGTTGTAACTCGGATTCACAAAAGTTTTTCCGTATATTTCAGCTCGACCTCGACGGGTTCTAACATTAAATGTGCGGAATATGAATTTTATACCGTAAAATGTTGTGTATATGTTACGTATTATATATAATCACGGTTTATCTCCACACAAAATTTCACATGACTAGGTGCAACATTTTTTTTTTTTTTAAATTCCCGCTAGCACAGTGAAAGGTAAATATATAAATTCATGACCGTCACCATATTGTTGTATATTTTAAAAAAAAACTGTATCCACCGAAGTTGTATATTTTACAACGCCCTACTAACACGCAAAATTTCGGATTCCTACCTTAAGCGATATCATTCTTGGACCCAACTCAGACGTTTGCACGGGCGCGATTTTGATGTCATCGGTAGCAGGATATGAAGTATACAGGCAGCATGTTTAGATCACTATTTCCAAGAAAATCCATCAAATAGTTGAAGAATATTAAGTGGGCAGGGACGGACGGATAAACGGATAAGCTGATAATCCTTATAAAATTAGCAAAGCACGCTGAAAAAGAAGCTGTAACTATAAACGTATTTCCACATTAGGTCATTACGTCCCCAAACATGTCACATTCTTTCGAATAAATTCAGATTAACTACCCAGCAAACCAACTAATTAATTCCACGGAGCAGCGTCTTCCTTGTGAAGCTAAGCGGTTCTCAGCTTGTCAAGAAATTCTTCGCATGTTATGAAACCCGAAGGTTCATTACCACAATCACAACAGCCCGCCACCTTTCCCTGTTCTGACCGAGATCAATACAATCCATGCTCCCATCCCCCTTCATGAAGATCCACTTTAATATTATCCTCCAATCTATGCCTCGGTCTTCCAAGTGGTCTCTTTACTTCGGGTTTCCCCACCAAAACGCCATATGCACCTTTGCTACATGCACTGCCCATCTCATTCGTCATTATTTGATTATTCGAATAACATTTGGTGAGGAGTATATTCTCCTCAGCACCCTACTCTCGAACATCGTCAGCCTACGTTCCTCCCTCAATGTGAGCGGTATAAATTCAGACCCTAAATATAAAATATTTATCACTGCACTTGCCGGATCTTCTAAACAGCATTACATGACAAAACAAAGCTAAAACCAAAGGCCGTCAAAGAGAAACATCTGCCATCACGGACGAACGGTCCGCTCCTGCACGGACTCCAAATAAAACTCAAGGTCTCCACTCGGCACAGCTACCCTAAAATAAACTTAGATCGATTTCCGCTGCATAATTAAATAAGTTCGTCAAATGCAAAGAAAGTTCAGGGCCTTCCGTCAACAAAACAGTTCACTGGAAGCACCGAGAGATATACAACTACAACAAAAAAACAACAAGAGAAATATTGAAGTCATGAACAACATAATCTTCCACAGCAACAAAATAAACGACTTTGACAACAAACATTTGTAATTTTACTACGAAATTCTCCGCCCGTCTTCTAAACACGAAGTTTCGAAATCCGAGGTTCTCACAGCGGTGCTGCTGAAGAATTGCGTCTCCTGGGATATGACGTCATGTCGGCTCTCGACTGGTAATTTACCGTAGCTTCGAACTATTGCAGTGCCTTAGTTTTCCAGGTCTTGAATGTCAAGGTCCTATGATACATCGGTAATTGTATTTACCCGTCGACATGAGCCTGCAGCCATATGGTTCATTACATTTGTCACAAAAGCCCATCTCTGAACCTCAGCGTCATCCAAATACACTCAGTCCATAGCTCAAATCGGGAGGTCGCGGTAGCACAGTGGTTAAGGTGTTGTGCTACAAATCGGAAGGTCGCTGGTTCGATCCCGGCTGGTGTCAGTGGAATTTTTCATTGACATAAAATCCTTCCGATCGCACTCAGCGTCTAACAGAAATGAGTACCAGGAGCATTTCCACCATCCTGTTCCGCTGTCATGAAATCTGGGAACCTTAACTTCCTGGAACCATCTGGGCCAATCCAGGCCTGTAACGGGACTGCTTTACCATATCTCAAATCACATTTACTTCTTAAGTTCGGTTTTGTACTAACCCACCTTCACACGCCTGTAAGTGTCAAGATGTCGATTTCCTTCAGAGTTTCCCACTAACATTTCGAATGTATTTTCATCTCCCCAACGCGTGCTACCAAAGAAGAACAATTAAAAATACTTCTTGATGGACGTGACCCCGCGCTGCTTCCGACGATACATAAATAGTCAGTTAAATCACCACCTAACCCAACTTTTCCTTTTTACGGCTCGACAGTCCTGGATGGCTTACGCCTGCTCACTGTTGAGGTTTCGGGATCACACTCAGATACAACACATTCAGTAATTCTCCTCTGGACGAGTGGTAGGCCCGTCGCAGAGACCTATGACAACACACAACACTCACAAAAGAGAGGCATCCATGCCCCCCCCCCCCCCCGGGATTCCAACCCGCAAACCCAGCAAGCGACTGGCTGCACACCCACGCCTTAGACGGCACGGCCACTGGGATCGGCCGTCTAGCACAAACACAGTACGAAAATATGCAGCTGTGATAGACGGTAATTTAAATGGTTATTCCATAAAAATACTTCTGTCTCCCCACATTAAATATGCAGAGTGACGACGGTCACTCTGCTAGTTCAAATTCTTGATCAGAAGTTAGGGATCATTTCGAACACACAATAAATACCGCGATTTCCACTGCCCGCTTGGGAGTAAATACCAGTTATAGGAGAATAACTTGCATTTGGTAGGTGTGTCAAATTAAGTATGCACACAGAACACCACCAATTACCAAGCATAACCCAGGACAAATGACAAATGAGCGGACAGCAGGTACAGTACCATAAAAACACAACCGCCTTCAGAATCATTTTAAAAAAGTGTAATATTACGCTCGATCATTAACGTTGGAAATGGAATACAAAAAGGACACGAAAAAAGTCGTCCGCTCACCTCACAGGATTTGACTTTGCGAACTGGTGAACAGTAAATCACAGTGACAATTTATACCCAATCAGTAGACCCACGTTTCAATTTTTCTCGTTTTTTGGCGCGCTGGCAAAAGAACGATAAAAAGAGTGTTAGCTTTGTCATGCCTGTCCGTCCGTCCGCATGGAACAACTTGGTTCCCACTGAGCGGATTTTCATTAAATTTGATACGTGAGTATTTTTCGAAAATATGTCGAGAAAATTCAAGTATCATTAATATCTGACAAGAAGAATAACGGCTATTTTACGAGAAGACTTATGTACACTTAGGATAATATCTCGCTGAATTCTTCTTAGAAAGAGAAATGGTTCAGGTAAAAAATTGTAGACAAAAACAAAACACGCTTTTTATGTTCAATAACTTTTTATCTTCTGAAAATCGTGCCCTTTATGAGACAATGTCGAAAAATACGGTGCACCAACACCTGTTATCATCATCATCATCATCATCATCATCGGCTCTACAGCCCTGGGTGGGCCTTGGCCTCCTCTGCAAGACAGGTTACACATGACAATAAGGCGCATGTGCTTTGCGTATTGAATAACTAAGGCTGCTACACACAAACATGGGCGCGCACAAAATACGCAATACTCATTGCTTTTCCACTGCAACAATGGTTACGCGAACGCGCCTCAAAGTTCCGCTAAACCTGCATTGCCTGTCTTGTTAAAATTCATGTTAATACGCCGGCAGCAGATAATCGTCGAAAATTTCTCCTATGCCATCCACGAGGGTGCCGTACAAAATACTAAAACTGGTTTAAATACCGAAGTATAAATAAATAAGCAGATAAGGGCACTACAGAATACTAATGCGATTTAATTTCGGGCTCTACACCAGCGCTTCTCAATCTTTGTGACACCGTGGGCCGGTAAATTCTTTTTTCATAAGACGAGGGCCCGGTCCCAGCAGATTTACTCTTATATGCCTTTCCAACTTTTTTTTTAAGTTCATACATTAAACTAACATAAGTATTAATAATTAATTGTGGTGTATCATAACGAGTACCAGTACACTTATGTATACGGTGTGGCATGCTGTCAAATATAAAATTACATTTAAATTAGTTATCAATCACTAGACTAATGAAATCTTGTAGTTTCCTCAGGCCAACAACTGGGTCTGAGCTTTTCGACACTTTCACGAATATTATTCTCCTCAGAATATTTCCACTATAAAACATTTATTCGTGAAAATTGTTTTGAAAACTAAAATGACAAATTCCAGGAGAACCTCTCGCGGCCTGGTATAATTATGCCAGGGCCCGGTACCGTGCCGCGGCCCGGCGGTTGAGAAACACTGCCCTACACCGTCGCTGAATGTGCTTATGTGGTCAGACTACCTCACAGGCGTGCCAAGCCCAACTCACACGTACGTGGCGCAGTTACTCAAGTTATTAGTTCTTAGCCGCCGTTTAAAACCACGCCACATATACAAAGTACGAGTCGTCCCTGTTCACGCAATGTAGGCGTAGAGGGGGCAGTAGAAGCGCAGCTCCACTCATTCTTAACCTCGGCGCAGGTAGGAGGTGACTGGTCAACATCACACCCCGGAAGCTTTATTTTATATCCGGGGAAGAACTCCGGTACTCAATGAATAGGATGGATGGATGAACTGTCTTGACTTGGGGGGAAAAAAAATCTCTTGCCCTTAACGGATTCGAAGCCCGGACGGTCCAGCCTGTACCCCAGTCGCTGTATCAACTAGCTCATAACCACAGTATATACTTCACGTGTCTTATGTGAAGAATCATAAGTGTAAGGTGGGCCTGAACAGCTCAGTATGTACAGCGACTCGCTACGGGCTGGAGGGTCCGGGGATCAAATCCCGGTGGGGGGGGCGAGATTTTCCGCACCCGTCCGGACCGGCCTTGGGGTCCACCTAGCCTCCTATACAATTGGGTACCGGGTCTCTCGGACGGGTAAAGCTACCGGGGCGTGGCGCTGACCACGCACTCCCATCTTAGCGCCGAGGTTAAAGAGCGAGTAAAACTATACATCTACTTCCCCTCTGGGCCTTCGTGGCCTGTTCTAGAGTGAACTTTACATTTACCATTACCTTGTAAGTTTAGGAACTATTTCAATGATCTGCTTATTAAACGCGTCACAAACAACACAGTATTTTTAAGGGGGTGGGAGGGCGAATGAAAAGATCCGGCGACACTTTCTGAAGACCATGATAACAGGAGTCTGCGGAGGGGCCACAATGCCCACTGCAGCAGTGACGCACATCCGTCGGTCAGTATCGACCCCGCGCGTCGCATTGATTCTTGTTACGGGGAGCAGTACCGATTAGCTCTCGGCCCAGTATGGCCTGGCATCCACTGCGAAGCGACGTACTACTCTGCGCCAGAAATGGGGTGCTTCCAGACACAAATGGCCCAAATGACACTTCCAATCGCACCTACAAACGAAAACAAGGCACGCCATTACAGCCTAACAACACGCGACGACACAAACGTAGATCGTGGCGACGAACACCCTGATCCGAGCTACCAGTGTGGCGTAGGCCTTGGCGAATCGGACAAGCGATGGGTCACGATGAACTGCAGTGGCTTAAAAGTCGGTTCCACCTAAAAGGAAATTAAATATCCCCAACAGCAACGCTACCACAGTTTCGGGAACATCGCTAGCCCCATAAATGGGACGAATTTCAAAATTCTAGAGATGTCAATTTGTAACACCGAACAATGAGCCCGCCGATATGGCGCAAAATTTCTTGGTAGCACAAAATTACTACTACCAACTCGAAATATACCAGAAACCCAGAAGTTCATCTACTAAACCGTTCAGAAGTGCAAAAAGACGTTTCACTTGGTTGTTAGAAAGAACTAAATTTATGAACGGTGGCAAAGACGGTAATGCGTGTGCACAGTGTCTTCAGGCTATATAACAGGATTTAAACTACGCACTTAAAAGGTTTTCAATTACAACCATAACGACTTCTGACAGTAATAGAAATAAAAACACAATACATCATTATATTCCAGGAAAACCAACAGATTACGGTATTAAAACGTACTTATTAATTCAAGAGCCAACAACATTCGGCGGACTGCCATCATCAGAAAAATATTTAGGATCTTTAGTAGATATGTGGCATGTGGCGCGTATGGGTGAGGAGAGGGGGGTGTTAGGGTCTTGGTAGGGAAGCCGGAGGGAAAGAGACCATTGGGGAGGCCTAGGCGTAGATGGGTGGACATTAGGATGGATCTCCAGGAGGTATGATGTGGGTATATGGACTGGATTGGGCTGGCCCAGGATAGGGACAGGTGGCGGACGCTTGTGAGTGCGGTAATGAACCTTCGGATTCCGTGAAATGCGGGGAATTTCTTGACTAGCTACAAACCAGTTAGCTTCTCAAGAAGGACTCTGCTCCATGGAGTAAGTAGGTAGATACGTTTTTAACAGTGCACACTGATGGTCTTTCCTGTGACAGTATACTTCGTAGACGTCACGACATGTCACAAAATTGCAGAACACAGCGTTCGATTATGTACAAAAGACCTACTCAGCAATCCTGAAAGCCCCAACCAATAAAACGGCCGACACCCTTGCAAAATTCAATATACACACTACGGACTCCACAACTCAACCCCACAACCCAAAACACAAGTCCCTCGTAATACTCGTATCTCAATATCGAGCCGTGTTTGGCAAACACATCAAACAGTATCCCTCCTAACCCTCCAGCCATTTCAGGGACTTTCACAAAATTCTGACTAAAAATCTCGCTAACGGCGATCAATTACGTGTTATATTTCCGAAATATCTCTGATGAACAGGAAAAAAAAAATCCGGCAGAAGAAGCACGATTTGAGACGGAAAACCCTGAGAAAAATTCTGAAATTCTGTAACACGACGCAACTTGCAACCCGCAACTCGTTCGAATTGGCGTGGGAGAACTGCATATGCCCTCGCGTATAACTTCCAACAACAGAACATCAGTGGGGGCCCACAGGAAATGATGGCGCCTCTTGGTATCCAACATCCTACCCCAAAAACACGTTACTTTTGTCGTAAGTATACTTCAGAACTGCCAGACCAAGTGACAAGCCTGGCCAAGTGTACGAGAAAGATGCTTGGTTCGAATGTTGGCCCAGACACCGGGTATCCAGGCTGACGGCTCTCGTCATCTTCCTCAGCCCCCTCCCCCAAACACACATTGGTATGTTAATAAAAATCCAACTAGACGCAACAGTAAGCAGATATTTATTTACTGCAAAGCTACTCTACATGTTTCGGGTGTCACAGCACCCATCATCAGGAGTACTAAAAACTGTAACCGCAGCCTCCGGTACAGGTCATAATACTGATGCAGCTACTTCCCT
>Ga0123355_10020734_pt1 | contig 10506 bp, 6 predicted proteins | sample TergutEmb28metaG_3_FD_89872 | JGI IMG/M metagenome (GOLD analysis project Ga0123355, IMG submission 89872) | Embiratermes neotenicus P1 segment gut microbial communities from Petit-Saut dam, French Guiana - Emb289 P1 | ecosystem: Host-associated > Arthropoda: Insects > Digestive system > Gut ... | reverse complement strand
AGGGGCGGTTGTGGACAACCGCCCAATGCAAGCAACTTAAGGTTATCCGTAGCATAAAGGCTCAAATCATCCGACCCGCGGGGCCACCTTCTTTGCTAAAGAAGGCAAGGAACGATACATCCACCCCTTGCCCTCTTTAGAAAAGAGGGTGCCGTCCGCAGACGGCGGGTGATTTGATAAGGCAAGATTCCTTAAGTTGCTTGCATTGGACAACCGCCCCTACATTACGTTCATCACATTCCAGGTGCGTCGATTTCTATTTGGCGTGTATTTTCATCAATATATTTTAGATGTACGACGATTGTGTCCGGTGGGAAAGCGCCGGGCACATTTTCACTCCATTCGACGATGCAAACACCGCCGCGCTCTAAGTAATCATCCCAGCCGATATCAAACAGCTCGCTCTCATTGTTAAGACGATACATATCGAAATGGAATAGTGGTATTTTGCCGGGATACTCATTTACAATTGTAAAAGTGGGGCTGGACACGCTGGCGTCAATTCCAAGTCCTGCAGCAACGCCGCGAGTAAAGGCGGTTTTGCCTGCACCTAAATCTCCGTATAGTGCAACAACTGCACCTTTACTGAGACTGCGCCCAAGCTTATATCCTTCTTGTATAGTTTCCGCTTCACTGTTTGTAATGATTGTCATAGTAATACTAGTACTCCATCAGTCTTGTTTTCATAGTGTTCCACTGGTCTTTTTGCTGCAATACTGCGTTACTCGTCAGTTAAATACCAATGGGTATTCGCCCTCTTCGCGCCTTGTCTTGCAACAAAAATCCTCGGCGCTACACTACAATAACTAACTTGACGAAGTACTAGTGTACCATGTATAGACGGAAGATGAAAAGAGCATATTTGCACAAATTAACAAAAAATGGTAAAATACTCGATAAAGTAATTGTGTTTAATTCTAAAGGAATGATCATACATATGGCTGTACTGGCAACAATTATTAGAGGCATTGTACGTTTTGTTAGTGAAGCAGATGCGTTTTTGCTTGCACTATCAACAGGAAGTGCAATTTTTGGATTGATCCTTATCAACAGCGTAACACATAATCGTAGCAATGAAGTGTATGTCCAAGTTGGAGCGGTCATAATTGGAATTGCGCTATATGTACTATTCTCATATGTTGATATTGATATAATTGCTGACAAGTCTAAGTTAGTGTTTATATTCAGTATTTTGTTTTTGTCAACACTATTTGTGTGGGGCGAGGGCATCGGCGAGGGTAGAGGTTCGTGGTTGCGCTTTGGTGCAATAGGTATTCAACCGGGAGAAATTATCAAAATTCCTTTTATCATCATCATATCCTATATGATTTCAAACTTTAAGGAACGAAGGACATTCAATTCATTATTATCAATGATGCAAATAGTAGTTGTATTTTTATTCTTTGTAGGATTCGTATTTTTTGCAGGACGCGATGTCGGAACTATGGTTGTTTATATGGGGATTTTTGCTATAGTATTATTTGCAGGTGGTACAAAATTACGATGGTTTTTAATCAGCGGAGCGATTCTTACACTATTAACACCATTTTTGTGGGAAAATTTTTTGCGCGAAGACCAACGTAACAGAATACTCGCACCCTTTATTCCAGATGTCATTGATCCAACACGGAGATATCAGCTGTGGCAAGGGGATCTAAGTGTTCAAGCAATTGCAACCGGAGGTTGGTTTGGACAAGGGCTTGGTAATGGAAGATTGACACAAACAATCGATAGCATACCTGCACAGCATACGGATTTTATTTTTTCGGTAGTTGGTGAGGAACTCGGGTTCATTGGTTGTATAGCTGTGCTTGCACTTCTTGTAACTATTATCATTAGATGTGTTTATATCGGTATAAAATCAAATAACTCGCTTGGAATGTTAGTTTGTATTGGTGTCGCTGCGATGGTCCTTGTTCACATGATAATGAATGTGGGTATGGCTCTTGGGATAATGCCTGTCATTGGAGTGCCGCTTCCTTTCATTAGTTACGGGGGTTCATCAGTCGTAACATTCTTTGCTGCAATGGGACTGGTTTCAGGGATAAAAATGCGCCCTAAACCTATTCGATTCAGAAACATGTGATGAAGGGGTTAGGAGCTAGGGGTTAGTATAATCTGGCAGACGCTATATTTTCATACAAAAATATCCTAAAAAATAATTTAATATAATAAAGGGTTTTTCGTTTTTGTTTCGTATATGTACTATAAGAAGATACTTAGTATTCCGTTTTCAAAATAACTACCCAAACCTTGCGTCGCCTTTTTCTGCCTGCCGTCGTTGAAAAGTCTTAAAATACCAGTGGTATTCCCGCAACTTTTCGCCTAGACAGGCGAGAAAATCAACACAATTTTTGTGCAGTTATTTCAAAAATGAAATACTAGTGAAAACTATATCCTGTATGAAACTATCAAATGGAGTGCTTGTGAATGACGAAAGAACCGAGACTTATCCGTGAGACGCTTGAGGAGCATATGCTGTCACAAAGGGCGTCTTTTTCATCTCGTTCAAAAGGTCGCTTGAGGGATGAGCCGGAATGTGTAGTAAGAACATGTTTTCAACGTGACATCGATAGAATAATGCACAGTAAGACATTTCGCAGGTTAAAGGATAAAACTCAAGTGTTTTTAAGTCCGGAAGGTGATCATTATAGGACTAGACTAACTCACACGCTCGAAGTTTCCAGAATAAGCAGGACAATTGCACGTGGTCTGAGGCTCAATGAGGACTTGGCCGAAGCAATTGCATTAGCCCATGATTTGGGACATACACCTTTTGGACATGCAGGGGAGTATGCTTTAGATAAGCTTCTTGTTGATGACGGCGGATTCAAGCATAATGAGCAAAGTCTGAGAATCGCGGATTGCGTTGAACGTGGCGGCAAAGGTCTAAATTTGACGTTTGAAACCAGAGATGGGATATTATGTCATACCGGTGATAAAATACCGGAGACATTAGAAGGCAGTGTTGTCAAGGTTGCAGACAGAATTGCGTATGTCAATCATGATCTTGATGATGCTCTAAGAGCAGGTGTGCTGCGCGAAACTGATGTTCCGGAAGAAATCATATGTGCACTTGGTGCGACAAATGATCAAAGGTTGAACGCTCTTATTCTTGACGTAATTCAAGAAAGTGACGAAAATGACGAAATAGTATTTAGTCCATCAATTGCATTTGTGTTTGATACTTTTCGTGAGTTTATGTATAAAAATGTATATTTGAACATGAAGGCAAAGAGTGAAGAGCGAAAAGTTTTTGGAATTCTCAAAGAGATATTCAATTATTACTGTGAAAAACCGGATGAATTGCCAGATGAATACCAGCGCACTGCAACTTCAGATGGACTTACACGTGCTGTAAGTGACTATATTTCCGGAATGACCGACAATTATGCCGTACATGTATACGAGAAGCTGTTTATCCCCGAAACATGGCAAGTACGTTAAGCGAACTGTGTTCGCAGGGTTTAGGGGTTAGTAGTCGTGGGATCAAGTCGTTTAAAATGAGCTAACCCCCTAACCCCTAACCCATAATCCCTAAGCGAGCTTGAGCGAAGCGAAAGGAGCGATCATGCCTATACCGGATAGTTTCATTGATGAACTTATCAGCAGGACAGATATAACAGAGCTTGTCGGTGGATATGTACGCCTTTCTAAGCGAAGTGGCAACAATATGTTTGGACTTTGCCCGTTTCATAGTGAAAAGACCCCATCGTTTACAGTAAACTCAGAAAAACAAATCTACCACTGCTTTGGTTGTGGTAAAGGCGGCGGTGCGATTGGTTTTATACGGGATATAGAGAATCTGCCGTTTCAGGATGCTGTCGAGGTTTTGGCAAAGCGTGTTGGCATGACAGTGCCGCAAGAAGAGGGACAAGCAGAGGCATCAAATAGACGCAGACGTATTTTGCAACTAAATCGTGACACCGCAAAACATTTTTATTCAATGCTATCTACAACACTTGGAGCGCCTGCAAAAGAGTATTTAGCAACACGTGGTATTTCAAAAGAAAGCGTTATACGTTTTGGGATTGGCGTTGCTCCGGATCATTGGACATCACTCTATGACAAGATGACGAGCATGGGATATACCAAACAGGAACTTATTGATGCAGGTCTGTGCAGACAGGGAAAGAGCGGGTCCGGTGCATATGATTTTTTCAGAAACAGGCTTATGTTTCCGGTAATAGATATACGTGGCAATGTGATAGGATTTTCCGGTAGAAGGCTTGATACAGGAAAAGAGTACAAATATTTGAACTCACCGGATACGCCTGTATTTACAAAAAGCCGAAATCTGTTTGGACTGAACCTCTCTAAGACATCAAAATCCGGAATGTTGATTCTAGTTGAAGGAAATATCGACGTTGTTATGTTACATCAAGCAGGATTTGACAGTGCAGTAGCGCCACTAGGCACAGCCGTGACATCAGAGCAATCAAGATTACTTGCACAATTTACAGAAAACATTGTCATTGCATTTGACCCTGATGAAAGTGGGAAAAAGGCAACATTACGAGCAGTTTCGATACTGGAAAGAACAGGTAAGAACGTAAAAGTCGTTGATTTAGGAAAGTCTGGAGACCCTGATGACTTTATAAGACAAAACGGTGCAGATGCATTTACGGTATTACTTGAGGGTAGTGACAATCATATAGATTATCGCCTGATGTCAATACAAAACGTGAATGATATGCATAGCGATGAAGGACGGCTTACGTATCTAGCATCAGCAACAAGTATGATAGCAGAACTAAAAAGCGAGCCGGAACGTGAAATATATGGGGCAAAGATTGCAAAAGTTGCAGGTGTTTCAGCAGATGCGGTGAAAAACGAAGTCATAAAGAAACTGAAAATGCAAAGAGGCAGAAATAGAAGAGAGTTTGAAAAAGAAACTAAACGCCCAAGAGCAAAATTACAGCCATCAGATAGAAGCTTGAGATATAGCAATGATATTTCTGCAGTAGCTGAAGAAGGCATTATTAGATGCGTTGTGCTTGACCCGAGATTTATGAAAACAGCGGTTGAAGAAGGTTTTTCGAAAGATGAGTTTACATCATCATTTCTATCAAAAATATACGGCATTCTCGAAAATCGCATATCGAACCAAAGGGAAGTTAGCGAAGCGCTTATTCTATCTGAACTTGAACCCGGAGAAGAGTCACAATTGACTCTAGTGTTACAAAAGCCGGAAAAAATCAGTCACGGGACTCAAATTATAAAAGAGTATATTGAAAAAATAAGATCAGAGAGATTGAAAACTCAAGTGCCGGACAATGAAATGCTGCTTGAGCTGAAAAGACTCAAAGAAAATAAAACACCGGAGGGAAACAATGGATAACAAAATGAATGACGAGCATGAAGTAGATGATGAAGTTGACGTAACTGTCGAAGAACTCGAGAATCTGGAGCAATTGGAAGAGCTTGAGATGTTTGAAGATTTGAAAGAATTGGAAGATGTTGAAAGCTTTGGTGATTTTGATGACTACCAAGACAAAGATCAAGAAAAAGCTAATGAGGAACGCCTTACAGCTCTTATTGAAGAGGGCAAAAAGCGTGGAAATCTCAGTTCAAAAGAGTTACTTACCGTGCTTGAAGACATGAATCTGGAACAAGAGCGCATAGACAAGTTTTATGATGCGCTGGAAAACTTTAACATTGATATGAATGATGTAGAAGCAGCCGAGGAAACAGTCTTTCTGGAGGCAGATGCTGATGCTCCGGAGGTTGAAGAACTTCAAGAAATTGAAAATCTTGCTGAAGATGAGGTTGTTGATCCTGAAAGTTTAGTTGACAACTTTAGCATTGATGATCCAGTCAGAATGTATCTAAAGGAAATTGGAAAAGTTGATCTACTGACGACAGAAGAAGAAATTGAGCTTGCAACAAGAATGGCAGCAGGGGATGTGGAAGCTAAAAGACAAATGGCGGAAGCAAACTTAAGACTTGTTGTCAGTATTGCGAAGCGTTATGTCGGTCGTGGCATGCTTTTCCTGGACTTGATACAAGAAGGAAATCTTGGACTTATTAAGGCTGTCGAAAAATTTGACTATACAAAGGGATATAAGTTTTCTACATATGCAACATGGTGGATACGTCAAGCCATAACTCGTGCAATCGCAGATCAGGCACGTACAATTAGAATCCCGGTTCATATGGTTGAGACTATAAACAAAGTTATGCGTATTTCTCGTCAACTGTTGCAAGAATTAGGACATGATCCTACTCCTGAAGAGATTGCAGAAGACATGGGTATCCCTGTAGAAAAAGTTCGAGAAATTCTTAAAATTGCGCAAGAACCGGTATCTTTGGAAACACCAATAGGTGAGGAAGAGGATAGCCATCTTGGTGACTTCATTCCGGACGAAGATGCTTCAGAGCCTGCGGAAGCTGCTTCATTTACATTGCTAAAAGAACAACTTTCCGGTGTGCTAAGTACGTTAACACCACGCGAAGAAAAGGTGTTGAGGCTTAGATTCGGAATCGAAGATGGACGCACAAGAACTCTTGAAGAAGTTGGGAAAGAATTCCAGGTAACCAGAGAGAGGATTCGCCAAATCGAGGCAAAAGCACTTCGTAAGCTACGTCACCCGAGTAGAAGCAAGAAGCTAAAAGACTTCCTATTTCCATAAATTGAGATTTTTGTCGAATAATATCCTCGAAAATCTTATCTACTGGTTAGTCGGTGTTTAGTATAAAAGCTACTAACTATACAAGCCCCCTCAGCAGTTTAATTCTGCTAAGGGGGCTTGTATTGCTAATCAGTTTTCAATGCTTTACTCTTCTTCATTCAAATCATCCGAGGGTTCTTCAGGTTCATAAGGTCTTTCCAAAATAGCATCGCTGTGGATTCTAAGCGGAGTATCTCCATCAACATATCCGCCGTCGATGAACATTGTTCCGGCCCGTACTTCAAACCTTGCGTTGTTAGTTATTGTACCGTAGTTGACTACTGTAGAATTTGACACGTTTTCTACATGACCGTAATTCACCAACGTTCCGCCTTCTGCGATGGTAATTGTGCCACCTCCATTGGAGCTACCTTGGTTATTGATTCTTCCTCCATCAAGTACTACAACAGTACCTTTGATAATAAGTTCGGCATCGCGCTGTATATTCAGTGTGGTTTCGATATACAACGTCCTGTCTTCCGGTATAACAAGCGGACTATGTTGCGCAAATATGCCTAAGTTGCCACGGGTTTGCAATACTACATCATCAGTTTCCAGAAGAGCACTCAGACGAGCCGGATTCGTTGCGTCAAATGCTGTTGGTGGGGCAATAACTTCACGTGCGGCAATAGGGATATCAATGTTAATATAGTTATTATCAACGGTAAAAGAAAAACGATCAATGCCATGAGCCGGATTAGCGCTTGGACCGGTTGTGGGCGCCGGTTGAGAACCGCCGGTTGTAAGTATCAGCACAAGCCTATTTCCTGCCAATGCAGTGTGTACACTCGGTTGCAGGTAAATGGTGTAATCATGCCAGACTCCAATATTTGCTTGTGGATCAATTTGTGATTCGATTCCGGCAGTATAACTTTCAAAGCCCGCACCCGGGTTGGTTAAATCCATCCAACCTTTGCCAATTTCTCTGAATGTGCCTGTTGATAGGGCAAACTCGACCATATTAGAGTTGCGAGCGCCGCCACCTTGCCAGGCTAACCAGTTATTGTTGCCTATCTGAGTTTCAGAAGGAATTAATACACGCGCCGGGGTGGCACCAACTCTAGGAGTGCCGAAAAAGTTAATAGTAGTGTCCGGTGCAGCAACTTCGACCAGCTTGGCATGAACGCGCAGATTATCTCTGGCAGCAGCGCCGAGCGACTCAAACGCAGCACGGAAGCTAACTTCAACGACGCCTTTAATAGTCGTGTCTTCGGTAAGAGTGATGGAATATATAGCGCTGCCTGCGGTGGAGTAATTCATATTGTTCCACCAATTGAGAGCCGTGCCGGGGTTGCCTGCATCAATGGCTGCATTACCGTGGGTTAGTCCATTGGCGCTATTGATAGTGATAAGTCTGTTATCAGCAGAAGCAACAGCAGCGGAAGATGCAAAAGGCACAAATGCAGGTTCGTAAGTATCATGAGGCACCGGACGAGCAGCGTCTTCAGATTCTAAGCCACCCTCATCAAAAATGAGAAACTCTTCCGCAACCGAGAAAGAAATTGCTGTGCTCTGAGGTGTATTACCGGAAGATTCTTCAGAGGTGGTGTTTATCCTAAAATCGTTACCAGTTATAGTGAGCGTGTCAGTATCGTGCCAAGTATCGTAGCTATCCCACTCGCCGGTTGAATTATTATGTGCTATTACATAAGGTATTCTTTCTAACACATTGTTATCAACTTCATACAACCAATAGCTGAACCATAAATTAAGTAGTTCGTCAAATGTGTATTCGCCGCAGTACATTACAAACGGACGGTGAGCACCGGCACCGGCAGCACCAACATTAAGGTAAGGGTTAGCGTTAGCAAAGGGGAAAGTCGGGGTCATATGTTCACCTTGATTCCACATCAATCTGACTGGTACGTCTGCTGATCTGGCAGCCCTATACATCATCTCGGATTGCTTAGTGCGCACATTATCGTCGTTAAGGCCGTGTATGATGAACATTGGTGTTTGTATTCTGCTAGGTCCCCAATCTCTGAACCAACCGTCACGAGTATAGTCGCGACGTGCCCAGTGAGCACCGTAATTTCCAGCCAAAGCGGCTTCTTCATGCCGCATAAGTTGTGAGTGGGCTAAGGATCTGACAAAGGTAGGAACGGCTTCCCAATTTGGAGTGACTCCATCGGTACTTGCGGCTCTGGCCTGAGTTGTCCATGCACCTAAACGGGAGTTACAGTGCCAAGCCAGTCCAACTGTATATTCCCAAGTGACGAAAGTACCTTGAGAATTAGTATAATCATACCAACTAGCAATACCGGCTACCGGAACGATGGTTTTTAGACCTTCAACTCCAGTGGTGGCTAGTCCAAACTGTGTGGTACCCGCATAGGAACGACCTGTCATACCAATTCTGCCATTAGACCAATCAGCAAAGACTTCGATATTATCGGTTTTGTTGGTAAAAGCTCTAGCGTTGCCGGTCAGCCACTCGATTACTGCCTTAAACGCAGCAATTTCAACATCAGCACCCATGGTAGAAAGGCCTTGACTATTTAAACCTGCCGGACCGTGAGCCGCAACAACGGCAAAGCCACGAACCAAGAAATAGTCGTACCAATTTAGATTTTCGTATTCGTATCTGACTTGTGAACCAGGCACAGGCGGATTAAGATTATATGTAGCAGTATAAGTGCCACCACCAGCGTTTTGGGTTAAAAATTGATAGAACCAATCGCTGGTGACAGCGTTATCAACCATATGGGCGACACCTTCAGCACCGCGAGCAATCGCACCCTGTGCAACTCGCGGAGGGGGTTGAGACCAGAGTGAATAGTGATTAAAATCAGGATTTGCAGCTAAAAATGCATCGCCACGCGCACGATGCAATGGTGAAGGGTTCTGACCTACTGTACCCTCAATGTATGGGCGCGCCTCAAAGATAGTAGCAAACTCAGCACCATCTAATGCTGAATTTGGCAACTGCACCAAGACTTTAATCAAGTCGAGCTGACCATCGCCGTCGGTGTCAAATTCAGTTTCAACATAAACTACAAAGCGGAGAATACCGTCTCCGCTAGTATCGCGAATTGTTGAATTACCGTATTCGAAAATCGGTACAGCCATGCCGTTTACAAAGTACGGCATTCTTGGTACGGCAGCAAGTGCATCTCTAAGTCCGTTGAATTTATCAAGCATGGCAATTGTCATCGAAGCGATAATATCCGCGGTCAACACTTGATTTGGTATAAATTCCCAATTGTTGAAGAAGCCGGCAGAGCGAGCAAACTCATTATAGTTGAAAAATGGGAAATCCGGTGGACCGCCGGCAAACTGGCTTGTTTGCATGCCGGCCATGTATAGGAGCATGACAAGATAATCTTGTTGTGTTGTCGGTTGTTCAGAAAGTGCGATGCTGGCTAGAGGCTCCGTGCCGGATAGTATTGCGCCGACGGCACTGAGATCGGAGGTTGTGAATACATGGTCTGTGGGAAATTCACTTAAATAAGCTATTAATAAATCGGTGGAGCAAGATGTTGTAACTGTATCACTTTGTTCCTCAAAACTTTCGGCCAATACAGGAATCATTCCGCCAAGGAGCATTATGACGAGTAGGAAACCGATAAACCGTTTGGATGTTATTAATATTTTTTTCATTATTAATTTTATTCCTTCCTAATTTTTATATTTGGGTTCTCTCGCTTTTGTCTTGTGAAAACAGGGTTGTGTCTTCTTTTGCTCAGGCGTTGCATAAGGGTCTGTTACTAAATAAACTTGACATCTTGCCTTGTCTTTTTGCCGCCATGCTACGCGGTAAAACCTTGAAAGGCCACAGGCATTACTGCGGTTTTTCCACGTAGCCTGGACAACAAAAATCCTGTGGCGATATTGT
>Ga0123355_10020733_pt1 | contig 10506 bp, 5 predicted proteins | sample TergutEmb28metaG_3_FD_89872 | JGI IMG/M metagenome (GOLD analysis project Ga0123355, IMG submission 89872) | Embiratermes neotenicus P1 segment gut microbial communities from Petit-Saut dam, French Guiana - Emb289 P1 | ecosystem: Host-associated > Arthropoda: Insects > Digestive system > Gut ... | reverse complement strand
CTCCTGCCGCCGGATATCAATGAGTCAGATGCAATGTTTACCGTTTCCGGTAATGATTTAAGATACGGGCTTGTCGCTGTAAAAAACATAGGACGTGGATTCATAAACGAAGTGACTGCTGAGCGTGAAGAAAATGGACGCTTTAAGAGTTTTGAGGATTTTTGCAAGCGAATGTATGGTGGAGACTTAAATCGCCGTGCACTTGAAAGCCTGATAAAATGCGGCTGTTTCGATGGACTCGGTGCACACAGACGGCAGCTTATGATGATTTGTCAACTGGTCATTGACAGCGTAGCTGACCATAATAAACGCAACGTAGAGGGACAAATTGATTTATTTGGAATGTCAAGTGATGATGAGCAAGCTTTAGGGGGTATAGAGCTGCCTGACATTGCAGAGTACTCAAAAGGTGAACTCACTCGAATGGAGCGAGAAGTGACGGGACTTTATCTGTCGGGACACCCAATGGATGACTATAGGGATATTGCAAAGAGATTTGACGCTGCGGGCATAGGTACCATACTGACCGACTTCTCTCGCACGGACAGAGATTATGACAACATAAAGTATAAAGATAATCAAAAGATAGTACTCGCAGGAGTAATAGAAACAGTAAAATCAAAACCGACACGCAATAACTCGCTGATGGCTTACATTACTCTTGATGACGGGACCGGTAGCATTGAGCTACTCGCATTCCAGAGGGTCATTGATGAATCAGGTGTATATATGCAGCCAAACTCATCAGTTCTAGCGTACGGAAAGATATCTGAAAGAGATGAGAAAGAACCGCAAATCGTTCTGGATTCTCTTCGCCCGATAGCAGACGCTCTGAGTCCGGTGCCTGATAAACGTGATTTTAAAGAGAAGACGCTTTATATAAAAATGGATAGCGAGAACAGCCCGGGGTATGAGCGTTTGAAACTGGTACATATGATGTTTCCGGGAAAGGAACGAATGATAATCCATTTTGATGATACAAAGAAGAACGTAGGAGCAAAGTGTGTTATCCATGATGCGTTTATTGAGGAGCTGCGGGAGATGTTGGGTGAAGACAGCGTTGTAGTACGGTAGGTCAGAAAAAGTTGCCGGGGATCACAGGGTGATTATTTTAAAGAGAACCTGTAATGATGAGGAGAGAACATGGAGAAAAACCGGGAAATAATCATCATGGTTGACGATGATATTACAAATCTGACGGTTGCAAGGAACAATCTCGCTGGAAGATATAAAGTTTTAACTGCTCCATCCGGAGAAAAGCTGTTTCTTCTGCTGGATAAAGTCAGACCGGACTTGATTTTACTGGATATTGAGATGCCGGAGATGGATGGCTTTAAAGTCATGGAAAAGCTAAAGGAAAAAGAAGAAACCGCTCATATCCCGATAATATTTCTCACATCGAAAATCGATCCGGAGAGTGAAGTAAAGGGCCTTGGTATGGGAGCGGTCGACTATATCACAAAGCCTTTTTCGCGTGATCTTCTCATTCAACGAATAGATCTGCACATTCTTCTGGAAAAACAGAAAAAAGAGTTGATTAGGCACAATTTATCTTTGGAAACAGAAATAGATAGAAAAGCACTAATGGTCATTGAGCTGCAAAATGCAATACTAAAGACAGTTTCTGAGCTTGTTGAGTGCCGGGACAATGTAACAGGAGGACATATTGAACGAACGCAATACTGTCTGAAGCTTCTGGTAGGTTTTCTCCTGGAAAATGGTGTTTACTGCGAAGAGCTGGAAATGTGGGACATTGACTTATTTGTCATGTCCTCACAACTGCATGATGTTGGAAAGATATCCATCAGAGATGATATTCTTATGAAACCCGGGAAGTTAACTGAAGAAGAGTTCCACGAAATGAAAAAACACACCATTTACGGTGTGGATATAATAAAGCGGGTAGCAAGCTGCACTTCGGAAAGTGAATTTTTGAGATATGCTGAGATACTTGCCGGAACTCATCATGAAAGATGGAATGGTAATGGCTATCCATATGGACTAAAAGGAGAAAAAATACCACTTCAAGGAAGGCTTATGGCTCTGGTTGACGTATTCGATGCGTTAACAAATGAGCGTCCCTATAAAAAAGCTTTTTCACATGATGTATCGGTTGATATCATCAGGGGAGAACGCGGACAACAGTTTGATCCGCAGATAGTTGATGTATTCTTGAAGCATGCACAGGAGTTCACGCCTGATAAGATCAGCAGTAGAAGAATAAGTACTCAGTACGATAATCTGGAGTCATCGCTGCATATGTTTACAAACTTGGCAAGTACACGCGATGATAAAGTCTATAATAATGCAGACAAGTTAAGAGATTATCTAGGGGTGTTTATAGAGAATCTGCTCGATAATGAAAACTACAGAAGCGAGATTTCTTCCTGGGATAAGGAAATATTTCTATTGTCATCGCAGTTGCACGATGTCGGAACTATTGCGGTTGCTGATCATATTCTAAACAAAGCAGGACGGCTATCTGATGATGAGTATGAAAGCGTAAAGGCACATACAGACTTTGGAGTAAAAGTTGTTGAGCAGATCAAAGAAAATATCGGAAGCAGTAAGTTGCTGCACCATGCTGAAACGATGGCAGGAAGTCATCATGAAAAGTGGGATGGAACCGGATACCCACATAAGCTTAAAGGTACAGATATCCCGCTACAAGGGAGAATCATGTCATTAGTCGACGTATATTACGCTCTTACCACAGACCGTCCGCACAGAAAAAGAAGAACACATAAGGAAGCTATTGAAATAATCATCAACGGCAGAGGGACAAGCTTTGATCCTGAACTTGTTGATGTGTTCCTGGAGTGTGCTAAAGATTTCGAGGATGGGGGTAAAATGTAATGGTAAACTTCATTCTTTTTATTGCTTCGATAATTATCATACTTGTGACAAGTTTTTTACTGTTTTGGCTAAGACCTGTGTTCATGAGCGAGCGGCGTATGAAGGGGTTTTTCCCTTTAAGTGTGGTGGCTCTTGCATGGATTGCAGTGGCTACTATCGATCAACTGTCAGCCCCCGAGTTTTTTGCATACACGTATGTAACAAAAGTGGCATTTTCAATAGTCGTGCCATACTTTACCTTTTGGTTCTTCTTAAATTTCACAGAATCAAAACTGTTGAAGTACCGGGCTGTGAAGATATATCTGATAGCAGCTCCTACAGCAGACATACTTATGTTACTTACCACACGCCTGCATGGGTTGTATTTTGTGAATCTTGATCCGCCTGTTTATCCGAGCACAATACCGCCGACAGCCTTTTTATTCTGGATTCATGTTTCGCTGATCGCCGTAGGTGTTCTGTTTTTCTATTCATTGCTTATCCGTTACATCGTAAAAAACTTTCGACGTTATCCCCTTTTATTTATAACAGGTATCGGCGTGGCAATACCGTTCATTTTGAACATAGCATTTGTAGTAAATCTATTCGGATTAAACTATGATCTTTCTCCTATAGGGTACTTTTTTACGATAACTTTATTTGCGTATTTCTCGTACGCTTCCAGGGTTCGCAACTATAATCCGACTTTTTTCAGAGATACTTTAGCCTCGATCACAAAATCACCGGAACTATATTCCGGGATTTTTGAAGATGCAGCAATGCTGATAGCTAAAGAAGGGTGCAATGCACTTAACGTACAATGTACTGCTATATGGAAATTATCAGAGGACAAGAACCTCCTTAAGAAAACAATTTCTTATGAAGCAGATGGTACAACAGCAATGTTCAGTGATACTATTGACATGACAGCCAGTGAGGATTATAGAGATGCGATCATGCAGGAGCGCTTGTATGTTGTTAACGATGTCAACTCTGTTGAGAGTTCGACTGCATCCATAGTTAGCGACAATGAACCAACCCTGTGTGCATATATGGATGCACCTATACGAGTTGCAGGTGAGGTTTATGGAGTTATTTGCTTTGAACAGCATCGATGCCGAGCTTATCCGGAAAGGCGTGAATGGTCTGCACAGGAACAAGGATTTGTATCATCGCTTGCGGACTTCATGGCATTCGCTATTGAAAACTCTGAACGCCATAGATTGGAATCAGCCGTAGGTGAGGCAAATAAAAGCCTTATAGCGGTAAATCAGGCGGCGTCACTTCTGCTGACAACAAAAGACAGCGAGGATGTAGAAAATAACCTTATGGCAAGTATGGAGCTTGTCGGACGTGCTAATAACGCTGACCGTGTCCATATCTGGAAATGTGAAAAAATAGACGGAGTGCTCCACTATGTGTGTATATATAGCTGGTTCAGCGAAATTGGAAAGAAGCATGAAGTGTTATTCAAGGGATATAAACGCGCTTTCGACAAAGGTCCTAATTGGAAAGATATTCTGTCAAATGGCAGATGCATTAGCGGTCCTATCAACAGATTAAAGCAAGAAGATTATGAGTATGTAAAGAAGTTTGGTGTAAAATCGCTTGTAATGATCCCATCACTTATGGATGATCAGTTCTGGGGGTTTTTCAGCCTCGACTATTGTCAGGAAGAACGTGAAATACCTGATGAAGAACTCTCAATTCTCCGCTCTTTCAGCCTAATGATGACAAATGCCATCAATCGTCATGATTTGATAGTAAAAAGAACACGTGAAGCAGAGCTTTTGACGGCTCAAAAATATGAGTATGCAGCCGAACTGAGCGAAGCGCTGGAAGTGATCACAAAAGCTCCTGCTATATCTGCCGGGGATGTAGAAGCTGCAGCGGATTTTATCACAAAGATAGCGTGCGAAGCCCTTATAGTCAGTCAAGTAGGATTTTGGAGGGTACTGCCGGGTGGTGACGCGCAGGAGAGCATTTCGATTTATTATTCAAAAACAGGTAAATCTGCTATTCGCGAGATATACGATTTATCCGTACGTCCGAAATATGCAGAATTGATGAGAAGAGAAAAACTGATAGTCATGAACTCGTTGGAAGAGATAATGGAAGTTCTTCCTATGGTGCGTGAAGGCAACACGGATATTTGCGCATCTCTTGACGCTCAAATCCGTATAGAAGGCAAGTTGGTCGGTACGTTTGGAATAGAACAGATGAAAACTGAGGTCTATCCAAATGGACGTAAATGGACGGAAGAAGAACAGAACTTTGCTACTGCTATAGCTGATTTGATGGCATTAGCTATCTCCGGACATGAACGACGTCTTGCGCTTGACGAAGCGGAGCTGGCTAATAAGACAAAGTCGATATTTCTAGCTAAAATGAGTCATGAAATCAGGACTCCGATGAACGCGATCATCGGTATGGCAGAGCTTGCCCTACGTGAGGAAATGTCGGATACTGTTCGCAACCATGTTTCAACAGTCAAACAAGCGGGTGCGAACCTGATGTCGATTATCAACGATATCCTAGACTTATCAAAAACTGAGTCAGGAACATTGCAAATAGCACCGCACGAATATTCCCTGTCTTCGCTTATAAATGATGTAATAAGTATAATTAGAATGAGGGCATTTGATTCTCAGATACGGTTTGTAGTAAATCTTGATAGTGATATTCCAAATGCACTCATCGGAGATGAGGCAAGAATTCGCCAGGTGCTCATAAACATCTTGGGCAATGCGGTCAAGTTCACAGAAAAAGGGTATGTTGCACTATTCATAACCGGAGAAAAAACCGATAAAAAAGCAATTACATTATCAATGGAAGTTAGAGATAGTGGAAGGGGTATTAAAGAAGACGATATTGAGAAGCTGTTCGATGAATATTATCAGCCAGAAATTGAATCAAGCAGCGGAAAAGAAGGTGTCGGATTAGGTCTTGCAATAACGCGTAACATTGTCAAAGCTATGGACGGGGATATCACTGTGGAGTCAGAGTATGGAAAGGGAAGTGTGTTTACAGTCATACTACCGCAAAAAATCCACAAATCGGACAAGCTTGCGGTTGTTGATAATCCGGATGAAAAAGCTGTTTTGATTTACGAAAGAAGAGCGGTTTATGCTTTTTCGATTGCAAGAACACTTGAGAATTTGGGCGTTCATTTTGAGCTTGCTTCAAGTGAAGAAGAGTTTTGCGACCTGGTTGAGAAAAAACGATTTCCTTTTATCTTTGCTTCATATGTTTTGTTTGAGAAAAATAACGAACTTGTATTGGAAGCAAGCGATGACTCTCAAATCGTATTGCTGACAGAGTTCGGAGAATCAGTTCCTTCCGGGAACTGGTATACGCTTTCATTACCTGCACATGCTATATCAATAGCCGGAACACTAAATCGTGAGTCTGACAACTACTCTTACAATTTTATAGATGAAATGACAGTGAGATTTACTGCTCCGGATGCTAAAGTGCTCGTTGTAGATGATATAAATACAAATCTCAAGGTTGTCAATGGATTATTACTACCATATAAAATGAATGTCGATTTACGCAGTAGCGGTTTTGAAGCGATAGAAGCAATAAGAACCAGTCGTTATGACATCGTATTAATGGATCACAGGATGCCGGGAATGGATGGCGTTGAAGCAACACGGCGAATCAGAGAAATGGCAGCAGATGATCCATATTATGCGAATGTTCCAATAGTTGCAGTAACAGCAAACGCTGTCTCGGGCATGAAGGAAATGTTCTTAAGCAGCGGGTTTAATGAGTTTGTGTCAAAGCCGATAGATACAGTTAATCTAAATACTGTTCTGGAAAAATGGATACCAAGAGAGAAGCAAATAGGAGCAACAAATGAAAATAGAATAAAGGAAAAGAAACAACCTGAAATCACCATTGAAGGACTGGATGTAAGTAAAGGGATAATGCTTACAGGTGGAACAGTGGAGTATTATTTCGAAACACTTGCTACATTTTATGTCGATGGTCACGAACGAAAAGAAGAAATCGAGAGATGCTTGGAGTTTGATAATATACAGCTCTATATAACGCATATCCATGCGCTAAAGAGTGCATCTGCAAATATCGGTGCCGATAGACTCTCCGAAGCGGCATATGCTCTTGAAATGGCGGCTATAGACGGCGATCTCGAGTTTGTAAGAAAAAATAATGATTCTTTCTATATTCATCTTGATAAGATACTGATAAGTATAGGTGACGCCTTGTCATCGCATATTTCAGGTAACAGGGCAGGTGGTGTCACAATAGGAAAAGAAGAGTATTATGACCTACTCAGACATCTCAGGACAGCACTTGACGAGTTGGATATCGACACAATAAACAAAACGATCGACAGACTGATAAGTACAGCACAATCAGATGAAGTGCTGTCTATGATCAGAGAAGTTTCCAAGCAAATCTTGATGGTTGAATATGAAGAAGCGGAAGCTCTTATAGATAAATTGCTATCTGAGGACTCTAGTAAAGAAAAGGAAAAGTGATAGTTTGAATAAATTCAAACTACCGATAGCAATGTGCCAATCGCTCCCCTGACGGGAACCGCAGTTGATGCACGAAATGACCATCCTTTTTCATGGTTATTTTATGCTTAAGGAAATGCGAAAGGAATGGTCATTTGATATGAAGTTAAGTTTTTTTGGAGCAGCAAGAGAGGTTACAGGAAGTTGTTTTTGCGTTGAAGCCGATGGGAAGAGAACCTTGGTCGATTGCGGTCTTCAGCAAGGAAGTAATAACGGATTTGGTCAGGCGTTTCCATTCCATCCCGGTGAGATCAACTATGCAGTTATTACACATGCACACATCGATCATTCCGGAAGGCTTCCGCTTCTTGTAAAACAGGGGTTTAAGGGAAGCATCTATGCGACGGAACCAACATGTAAGCTGCTGGAAATCATGCTGCGGGATAGTGCACATATTCAGGAGCTGGAAGCAATGTGGGCAAGTCGGAAAAAGAAACGAGCAGGTGATCCGGCGTCGCAGCCTCTGTATACAATGGCTGATGCGGAACAAGTTTTTCCGTTGTTGGTACCATGCAAATATGATGAAATGATAGAAATCGATGATAATAAAACTATTAGATTCACCGATGCAGGGCATCTTCTTGGTTCGGCGTATGTAGAAATGTGGGTAACAGAAGATGACAAGACGAAAAAGATAGTGTTTTCGGGTGATATCGGAACTTCCGGTCATCCAACCCTCAGAACACCGGGGTTTATTGAGGAAGCCGACATTGTTGTGATGGAGTCGACTTACGGTGACAGAACTCATGAGCACTCATTCGATACGGTGACTGAGCTTGCCAAAGTAATTGAAAATACGCTTGCAAAAGGTGGAAATGTCGTTTGCCCGTCATTCGCAATAGGCAGGACACAGGATCTACTGTTTCATATCCGAGAAATAAAAGAGCGTGGTCTCGTTCAGAGTGACCCGGACTTTCTTGTGTATCTTGACAGCCCTCTTGCTACGGCAGCTACGAGATTGTACTCCGGTGACCTTGTAAAGTATCTTAACGAGGATACTTTGTCTCTGCTGGATTCAGGCATCCAGCCTCTGTCATTTGACGGTTTACGTATCGTTGAAACTGCGGAGGATTCAAAGAGGCTTAATGATGACAGGACCCCTAAGGTCATAATATCATCTGCCGGTATGTGTGATGCAGGAAGAATACGTCACCACTTGAAACACAACTTATGGAGACAGGAATGTTCAGTCGTCTTTACCGGATTCCAGGCACTTGGAACATTAGGGCGCACTATCGTTGATGGAATAGTCTCAAGTGTGTCCTTGTTCGGAGAGGAAATAGCGATCCGCTGTGAAATCCATAACTTTCGAAGCATGAGCACACACGCCGACAAGGGCGAGTTGTTCGGTTGGATCGAGCATTTTAAGAAAAAGCCGGAGTGTGTTTTTGTAGTTCATGGCGAAGAAGAAACATGCAGGACATTTGCGTTGATACTTATTGAACGCGATTATAAAGCCATTGCACCTAAGTTTTCTTCGATATACGATCTTAAGACTTGTGAAGCCATATTTAAAGGGCGTGACCTTTTGCGGCGCAGCGACCTTGAACGTTCTGAGCGACGAGAATCACCGGTATTTCAGCGTCTTATGCTTGCGGGAATGCGACTCGTTGAGGTCATCTCCCGAAACAAGGGTGGAACGAACAAGGATCTGGCGAAGTTTGCCGACCAGGTCGACGCTTTATCAAGCAAGTGGGACAGGTAAAATAAAACATTTGAAAATGAGTGACATTATGTATATAATGACTAATTGTAATAAGAGCTGTGGAGGTACATCATGGGCAAGGTTATAGCTGTAGCCTCGGGAAAAGGGGGTACAGGCAAAACAACAGCGGTGGCTGCTCTTTCTTCATGCCTTGCTGTACTCGGACATAAAACGCTTTGCATCGACTTTGACGCTGAACTCAGAAATCTCGACCTTGCGTTGGGAATGACGGATTTTGCGGTTATGGATTACATGGACGTTGTAAGCGGCAAATTAGAACTCATGGCTGCTTGCAGCGAGTCTCCAAAAATCCCGAAGTTATTTTTTCTGTCAGCCCCAACAACTCGTGTTCCTGAAGACGTTGACAAAGAAGCGATAATGGCTATGTTTGAGGAGATACGTCAGAACTTCGATTACTGTATTATTGATGCTCCATCGGGATTAGGTTCAGGACTTGCTCTTGCACATATGGATGTTGACACGTCGATAATCGTGACAACGGGAGAGCTTGCATCAATGCGGGATGCCAACCGTACCGCAACAGCTATCAGAGAAATGGGAGTCACTAAGCTTAGACTTTTGGTAAACAGAGTTTTACCAAGAAATTATAAGAAAATAAAAACTACAGTGGATGATGTTATAGATATAGTTGGCGTACAGCTTCTGGGGCTTATACCGGAAGACAATAACATTTTTCTGGCGCTCCACTCGAATACTCCATTAATACTTTATAGAAAAAGAAAATCAGCTTATGATTTTCTGGATGCAGCACGTCGCCTGGCAGGCGAAGATATACCGCTACAGCAATATAAACGTTCAATTTGACAGACTTTCTCAGGAGGTAACCGATTTTGAATATAGCTCTACTGGCACACGATAGAAGAAAAGAACTGATGGTTCAGTTTTGCATAGCTTACTGTGGGATACTCGCAGGGCATTCGATTTGCGCTACAAATACAACAGGTCGTCTTGTTAGTGAGGCGACGGGGTTGCCGATAACGCTTTATATGTCTTGTAATCAGGGCGGAAGCCAGCAAATTGGTTCACGTATAGCTTATAATGAGCTTGATATGGTGCTGTTTTTTTGCGACCCGCAACTTATTGAAGAGTATCATGGAAGCGTCACAGATATAGCAAGGCTTTGCGACCAGCACAACATACCATTTGCTTCAAATGTCGCTACAGCAGAAGTGTTGATACACGGACTCAAACGCGGTGATCTTGACTGGCGAGATATAGTAAATCCAAAAACATAGTAATGCGATGTCCTCGTCGCACCGAAAACTTAACCCAGGTTCAGGAGAAAAAGTAATGGACAAAATCAAACCACGCACACTGTCAGGCTTTATGGAACTCTTACCCGAACGACAAGTGTGCTTTGATTCGATGGTAAGCAAATTACGCAAATCATTTTCGCTT
>Ga0123355_10020732_pt1 | contig 10507 bp, 8 predicted proteins | sample TergutEmb28metaG_3_FD_89872 | JGI IMG/M metagenome (GOLD analysis project Ga0123355, IMG submission 89872) | Embiratermes neotenicus P1 segment gut microbial communities from Petit-Saut dam, French Guiana - Emb289 P1 | ecosystem: Host-associated > Arthropoda: Insects > Digestive system > Gut ... | reverse complement strand
TGCTGCACGCTGCGTTGATCTCGGTCGATAGCATAACCTTGGTCAATCGGCAGGTCCATCAGGGAATCCGTCGACTGATTGGATGGCAACCGTTGTTGTGCTTCAGCCAATCGATCGAGACCCAACATCGGATCGTGCCTGGAATAGGAAAGTTGGAAGTACGCATCGCCAGACGGACTTATTGTTGGCGACGACGGCTACATACCGAGTTCGGGGAACAACGTCGGGTGCGACAGATCGGTCAGCGCATCCTGTCGATGAGCGGGCGACAATGCCGCGCTCGTACCAATACTTGACCGAGCCACCATCGAATTGTCGGGCAATGGCACGCAGTCTCCACCCCTCTCAAGATCGGCACCGGCGCACGCGGCGCGTCAACCATCGTACGGAACGCGGTGGGAATGCATCCACCGTGCATCGTGTGTGAGCCACTAGCCCCGCAGGTGGCACGCGACCCAGTGCCCATCGGCAGTCTGCCGCAATGCCGGCTTCTCTGTGCTGCACAGCGGCAGTTCGCGGATCGGACAGCGTGTATGGAAATGGCAGCCGCTGGGCGGATGAATCGGGTTCGGCACGTCACCCTGCAAGTGGATGCGCTGGCGCTGCGCGGTCGGGTCAGGGATGGGAACCGCTGACAGCAATGCCTCGGTGTAGGGATGCAACGGCTTCATATACAGATCGCGCGCACTGGCAAGCTCGACGATACGCCCCAGATACATCACCGCCACGCGCGTGCTGATGTGCTCGACAACGGAAAGATCGTGCGCGATGAAGAGATAGGTGAGTCCGAATTGCTCTTGCAGGTCCTCCAGCAGATTGATGACCTGCGCCTGGATCGACACATCCAGCGCGGAAACCGGCTCGTCGCATACGACCAGTTTCGGCGAGACTGCCAGGGCGCGTGCGATGCCGATTCGCTGCCGTTGACCGCCAGAGAATTCGTGCGGATAGCGCCTTGCGTGGTCCGCATTCAGGCCGACGGTTTCGATCAGCTCTATCACCCGATCCTGGAATGCGCGGCGATTGTTCGCCAGGCCGTGAATGATCAGTGCTTCGCCTACGATCGCGCCGACAGTCATGCGTGGATTCAGAGAGGCATAAGGGTCCTGGAAGATGATCTGCAGATCGCGCCGCAATCCTGTCAGTTCCGACTGGCTGAAGGCGGTGATGTTCCGACCCTCGAACCAGACCTCGCCGGAGGTCGGTTCGATTAGCCGCAGAATGCATCGCCCTGTCGTGGACTTGCCGCAGCCAGATTCGCCAACCAGGCCCAGTGTCTCACCCGCATTGAGTTCAAAGCTGACGCCGTCCACGGCATGCACTTGGTCGACTGCGTGACCAAGAATCCCACCCTTGACTGGAAAATTTTTCACCAACTCGTTGACGCGCAGCAGAGGCTCGTTCATCGCGCGGCAATCTCCAGCGCTAATACAGAATGCATGCCACCTTGTGACCCGATTCGGTCTGCCGCAGTTCCGGCACGGCCAAGGTGCATTCCGGCTTAGCGAATTTGCATCGGGGTGCGAACCGGCAGCCGGGCGGCGGATGGATCAGGCTGGGAACCACGCCGGAAATCGCCTCCAGCCGCAGCTTCTTGCCAGCGGTCGTGTCAATCCGCGGAATCGAGCGGATCAGGCCCTGTGTGTAAGGATGCAGCGGCCGTGCGAACAGCCGCTCGACCGTCGCCTCTTCCACCACACGGCCGGCATACATCACCACGACACGCTGCGCTGTTTCCGCGACCACGCCCATCGCATGGGTGATCAGCATAATCGCCATGCCGAGGCGGGATTTCATCTCGGCCAGCAGATCCAGAATTTGCGCCTGAATCGTCACGTCCAGCGCGGTCGTCGGCTCATCGGCAATCAGCAGCTTGGGATTACAAGATAGTGCCATGGCAATCATGACGCGCTGACGCATGCCGCCGGAGAACTGGTGCGGATAATCGCGCACCCTCCGCTCCGGCGTGGGGATGTTGACCAGGCGCAGCATCTCTACAGCGCGGTCGATCGCCTGCCGCTTATTCAATCCCTCATGCAATCTCAGCACCTCGGCAATCTGCTCTCCGACTGTATAGACAGGATTGAGCGAGGTCATCGGCTCCTGGAAAATGATGGCAATTTCCTTGCTGCGGATCTGCCGCATCTCGTCAGGAGCCAGCGGCACGAGATCGCGCCCCTGCCAAAGGATCTCACCGTCAACAATGCGTCCTGGCGGAATCTGGATCAGCTTCAGCACGGTCATCGCGGTAACGGTCTTGCCGCACCCGGACTCGCCGACCACGCCCAGCGTCTCGCCACGGTCGATCGTCATGTCCACGCCATCGACGGCTCGCACCATGCCGTCGTCGGTCTTAAAATGCGTTTTCAATCCGCGGATCTGCAACAGGGGCTCGGGCATGGAGAATCCGTCAGCGATAATCGCGCAAAGATGGCCGGGTCAGGCCCGGCCATGCCGAAGCGATATGTAAGGCGCACACGGGCAATTACAAAATCCGACGTGGGTCGAGCGCATCGCGCAGCCCGTCGCCGATGAAGTTGATCGTCAGCACCGCCAGGAAAATGGCGCCGCCAGGAAATAGCGCCCAGTGCGGCGCGACGTCCAGGTACTCTTTCGAGTCGTACAGAATGCGGCCCCAGCTAGGAATGTCGGGCGGAAAGCCGAGTCCGAGGAACGCCAGTGTGGACTCCAAAATGATAGCATTCGCAACGTCGATCGTGCCGGCGACGATCACGGGACCCAGCGCATTCGGCAGCACGTGGCGCACCACCAGCCGGGATGTCGAGGCGCCGAGCGCTCGCGCAGCCTCGACAAATTCCTTTTCACGCAGCGCAAGGAATTGTGCCCGCACCAGACGGGCGACGATCATCCATCGAAAACCGCCGATCACGACGACGATGAGCAGAAACATACCCAGCTGCGGACCGAGCAAAACCGATAACGTGTGGCGGAACAGGTAGATGACCAGCAACAGAAAGGGAAGCTGCGGCAAGGACAGAAAAAGATCGATCACCCACACCAGCGCGTTATCGACAATGCCACGCGACACGCCAGCGATGGCGCCGATCAACGTGCCGAGGCCGACTGACACGCACATTGCCGCCAGCCCGACCGACAGCGAGATACGGCCGCCATAGAGCATGCGCGCCAACAGATCCTGGCCGAGATCATCGGTGCCGAGCGGATGCGCCCAGGTCGGTCCCTGCAATTGCGCGGCGAAGTCGATGTCGTTTATCGCCACCGGCCAAAGCAGAGGTCCGAGGGCGACGGCAAGGACCATGATCAGCAGGATGACCGCGCTCGCCATGGCGAGCCGATGCCGCCGAAATCGCCGCCACGCGTCCGTCCACGGCGTGACCTGCCGCCGCTCCACCGGCGGGACCGTGTCGGTGCCGACGGAGTCAGCGGTAGGAGATGCGAGGGTCGAGCCAGCCATACAGCAGGTCCGCAATCAGATTGAACATAATGACAAGACAGGCAAACACGAACGTCACGCCCATAATCACCGGCGTGTCGTTGGCGAGGATCGCACTGATCAGCAACGAGCCGATACCAGGCACGCGGAAGATTTGCTCTGTCACGATCGCCCCGCCGAACACGAACGGCATTTGCAGTGCAATGAGCGTCACCACCGGGATCAGTGCGTTGCGCACCATGTGCTTCAGTACCACGACACGTTCCGACAGGCCTTTGGACCGTGCGGTGGTGACGTAATCAAGCTGGCTCACGTCCAGCATCGCGGAGCGCACAAAGCGGGTCCATGCCGCGCCCTGGGCCAAGCCGAGCACGGCAATTGGCATGATCGCCTGTTTGAATTCCTCCCACCACCAGTGCCATCCGGTCGCGACCAGATCCGCACGGTAGACGAGCGGAAACCAGTGCAACCGGACGCTGAAGATCAGGATTAGAACGACGCCGGTGAAGAACGTGGGCAGGCAGAAACCGATCAATGCACCGGTACTGGCAATCTGGTCGAACAGTGAATAGGGCCGCGTTGCCGCGAACACGCCGACTGGCAGCGCGATGAGGATTGCAAGCACCTGCGACGCGCCGATGACGCCGAGCGTCGTTGGCAGCCGCTGCAGGATTAGGGTATCGACGTTGACACGGCTGGCAAACGAAAAGCCCCAGTCGCCGTGCAGCATGGCGAAGAGCCAGTGGATGTAGCGCACGGGAATTGGCTGATCGAGGCCGAACCTGGCACGCAGCGCCGCCTGGACGGAGGGTGGAATGGCCGGGTTGGTAGCGAGCTCGGAGAACGGATCGCCCGGCGCCAGCGCCAGGATGGTGAACAGGATAACGCTGATGCCGAGCAGGCTTGGAATAGCCAGCAGCAGGCGCCGGATCGCGTAGCGGCTCACGCGCAAAAGTCCGGCGCAGAGCACCCAGCAGGCCGGCGCCGGCGGCCGGCCTGCACCTCAGACCAAGCGTGGTCAGGCACGATACCAATCCTGCAGCGCGTAGGTGGTGTTATCAAAGCCACTGATCGGCGCCTGCAGGTTCATCGCCAGGGCCGAAACGGCGGGACGGGTTACGACAGGGATGACGACCACATTCTTCACCACTAGGTCGTTCATGGCGATAAACAGCGCTGCACGCTTGACCGGATCGAGCTCTGATTCGGATTGATTCCACAGCTTGTCGTAGTCGAGGTTCTGCCATCGCGCGATGTTCCGGCCTTGCCACTTGTTCTCCCGCTGCGCCACCTGCGACGCCAGGAACTGCATCATGAACTGGCCGGGATCTGGCTGAGTCATGGTGGTCGTATACATTTGCAGGTCGCTGTAGAACTTCGAGTAGGTATCCGGATTCGCTACGTCGGATGAAAAGAACACGGAGGCGGTGATCGACTTGAGCTCCATGGAGATGCCGGCCTTCTGGGCGGCCTGCTTGACGATCTCTTGGGTCTTCTGGCGCGGCGCATTGATCGAGGTTTGGTAGACCATACTCAACTTGACGCCGTCCTTCTGCCGTACCCCATCGGGCCCCGGTTTCCAGCCACCTGCTTCGAGAGTTTTGATCGCTTTCGCGACATTGAATTCGTAATGCGTGTTCGGCGAACGGAACTTCTCTGGGTTGTTGACGAAGTTCGCCGTGTCCTCGCCGGTATCGCCGTAGATGTATTTATGCACCGCCTGCCGGTCCACCAGCAGATTGAGTGCATCGCGCACCGCCGGATCTGTCAGGAACGGGTGCTTTGTCTTGATGCTGGATCGCTGGTCATCAACGGTGACCCATGGATTGGCGTTGTTGAGCTGGATGTGCTCGATATTGCCGCTTGGCGTGATCAACACGCGGCCTTTGCCGGCTGCCGACAGGCGCTTCAGAATGGCGTCCTCGACCTGCAGGTTCCAGGCGAAATCATATTCACCGGTCTGCAGCACCGCCCGTGCCGCGGAGACCGCGTCACCGCCGCCTTTCATCTCGATCGTGTCGAAATATGGGCGGTTTGGCATGTGATAGTCCGGGTTGAGCTTTCCTTGTACGAGATCGCCCGGATTGAAGGACACAAACGTGTAGGGGCCGGTGCCGATCGGCTGAAGGTTGGCGGGAGCCTCGCGCGACTTCGCGCCGGAATAGGGTTCGAAGACATGCTTGGGGATCATCATGCCGAGGATGCCGACGAAGGCATTGGCCCAGAAGGGAGTCGGTTTCTTGAACTGCACGCGGATCGTATAGTCATCCAGCTTGACGACATTGATGTCCTGGTAGGCGCCGATCGTGGTCGCTGCGGTTGCCGGGTCTGCGGCATATTTCCAGTTGAATACGCAGTCATCAGCGGTGAAGGGTTGGCCGTCGTGCCATTTCACGCCCTGCTTCAGCTTCCAAGTCACTGAAAGCCCATCCTTGGCGAGCAGTCCGTTTTGGACGGTGGGGATTTCCGCCGCGAGCACGGGAACCAGATCGCCGTCCGGGTCCCAGCCCGCCAGAGGCTCGTAGAATATGCGCGAGGCGTCCTGGTCCTTGGTGCCGATGGCGAAGTGCGGATTGAGCAACGTCGGTGCCTGCCACCACAACGTACGCAGCGGACCGCCGCCACCGCGCTTGGTCGGCTTGTAGACGAACTTCTCTGCCGCTTCGGCGGGCACGCCGGAGAAGGCCAGCAGTTGCGCCGCCATGGGGGCGGTGAGGCCAAGTCCGATCAGCCGCGAAATAAATGTGCGCCGTGGCAGTGTGCCGTCCCTGACATCTTCGATCAGGCCGCGCAACTGGAACTCATTCATAGTGGATCCCCTTCTCCCGGCCCCCAAGCAGGGCGCATGGCAGGCAAACAGCATGCCACTCCCTGAGGTATCGCGAAATGGTAGGGAGCAAGGCGGCGTGGCACAATTGCAATTTTCTCACCATGCATGCGGCATCCATCTCTTGGCGATGTGACGCCCGTGTCATAAATCCACTCATATGCTGGCCTCAGCCGGGCTGAAATCAGCATCTAGCGCCACCACCGCTGCCGACTGCGCTTCGCGAGCGTCATGCCCGACTTTTGACGCGGTGTGCCGTTTCAGCGTGCAACATGCGGGGTCAGTTCCCGCGGCGCGCCTTGACCATGCGCAGCGGCGTGTAGGTGAGTACCAGCCTGTTGTCCTGGTTCACCACGCGGTTCCGGGTGCGCACGAGGCCTCGGTTCGGACGAGTGGAGCTGCGCCGACTTTCGATCACTTCACACTCCACGTGGATGGTATCGCCGGCAAACGTGGGGCCGTCGACATTCAGTTCCATATGCAGGAAGGCAAATCCGGTATGCTGCATGGTACTATGCACCAGCAGGCCTTCGGCGAAGGAATAGACCATGGCCGCCGGCACAACCCGCTGCTTGATGTCGCTTTCGTTGCGGAGGAATTCGACGTTAGAGAAAAGCACTTCGGTCATGCCAGTGACGCCAATGAAGTTCACGAGGTCGGCTTCGGTCAGGGTACGGCCGACGGTGCGGAATTTCCGGCCGACCGGCAGGTCCTCGAAACAGAGGCCAAGGCCCAGGACTTCATACCCACCGATCTCCGTCATTCGGTCCCCCAAGAGCTGCCTGTTCCGGCCACCTGCAGCACATACCAGTCGATTTCGCCAGGCTCCGGGATTGATTCCGCATCGTTGCGGCCGGCCCGCCGGGGTTCGCTGGTCCGGAAAGTCGACGCGCCGCGGCACAATATGGGTCTGGAAGTCCTCCAGGATGCCTCGGCTTTGACCAAGTGAAACCAGAGTGGGTCGTGCGGGGTGTCGACATACCGTTCATGCTGGAACGACGGAGCTGTGTCGATGATCGGCGTGCCGCATCGGCGAAATACATGTCAGCGAACCAGCGCGCATGCGCAACTGCCAGATCGCATCGCCCTCGCGCGGAGCACGCCGAAATAGGCGCGACGTTCCCAGGACCCTTGTCCTCAGAAGTTTCAAGGTATTGCAGACATTTTTGAATGCGGACGATCAATTGATGACATGCATTGCCCACCCTGCCGCCGGTGCCGCGGCAGGCGCTCGCCGCCGCGGGTCCGAGGCGTGCGCGCCACCGCACCGCCGATAATCAACGGGCGGCGAAGCGCGCTGCCCCAGGAACCGGCTTTAGTCCAACTCTTTCAGGCGACACGACACCGTTCTCTCCACGTGCTCGCGCCGCGCGCGCTGGAGGCGGCGGCCGATGTGACACCGCTACCGATAGCGTCTTCGTGCATCACTCGCATGTGCCTCGATTGCGACGCAGCAAATGTGCGAATGTGCTATCGTAGGCGAACCAGTGTTGGGGAAGTACCTTCGTGGCTGGCCATCATCCGTTGCGGCTTTCCGTTGCACGGAACGCGCAGCTCTTGCTGCATCACAGCAGGCGCAATCCGAGGCTAACTTCCCGCGCGGATGCCAACAGCAATGAGCCGCTCCCGGCGCTGGCGCGGCGAGCGGGCGCACTGCCGGTCTCGCTGCATGCCCGGTCCAGCCTGCCGGTCTCCCACGCAGAAATTTCTCAAGACGTGCAGCACGTTACGGAACACGCCGTCCGCGTCGTGACGGACGCGGCGTGGCAGGCCGAACAAGCAGCGCAGCTCGCCGAGGCAGTGGGGCGTGGCGCGCGCCGCGGCAATCTGGTCGCTATGTCCCTTGGCGCCTTGGCCATTTTGCTCGGCATCGCCGTGGTGGCCGCCAGTCACATCAACACGCGCACCAACGCGGAAATGGCATCTGTCGCCGCAGCGCTGCGCCAGCTCAACGCGACCCAGCGCCAGATTAACGACCGACTGACCGCTCAGCAGGGATCGCAGGCGGCGCTGGTTGCGCCCACCAGCCAGGGTCCCATCATGCCGGAGACGCCGGCCGCTGCCCCGCCGGTCATGCAGCCGGTAGCCCCGCTTGGCCCCGCCGTGCCGGTGAGCGTCAAGCCACTGCCGCCACTCACCTAGTCCGCACCGAACCTCGGTTGCCGCCACATGACCCGCCGGTACAGCGTTCCAGGCTGAACCGGAACGCGCCATCAAACGTGGCGATGTCCAAAGCCACGTCCCGAACTGCTGGGTAACGAGCATCCCGCGGTCCGCAGCGCCGGTTTGCAGCGTGGCGGCGTCCCCGGACCCGTAATCATCATGCGCCGCCTCGTGGAATCCCTGCAGACGCACAGATGTTCTCACCGTTTGCCGTGCGTTTGGCTCGTGCCGGACGTGAAACGAGCCGCAAGGAAGCAGAAACCTGTAGGTGGATCACTTGTCCATGTTTGGGTTTGGCAGAACGGTGCAGGGCGCTGGGTTGCGGAATAGGCGTCGCCGTCACGGCGAGGCCGGCGGCGCGAGCAGCAGATTGCCTGAATGCCATAGGAGACCCGTTGCCGCGAGGTCCATGTCGGCGAACCCTGCCCAGGGACGACCGGGGCAGCGGCCCGGCACTCCCTGCCGACGTCGATCCGTCGAGCGCAATGCCATCCGCGAGCCCCTGATAAGTATTCCACTCGTTAAGTTGCCCCGGCGCACCTCTGCATGGCAGACAATTCGCCATGCCGACTCGCCGACGCGTCCTCGCCACGGTTCCTGCCGCTCTGCTCGCCAGCGCGGCTGCGACTGCGGCGGCGCGGGGAAGCTTTTCCGAGTTCCTCGCCAGCGTACGCGCCGAGGCCGTGCGCCGCGGCGTCAGAGCCGCCACAATCGACGTGGCACTGCACGGCATCGCCCCTGATCCCAAAGTGCTGGAACGCGACCGGCACCAGCCGGAATTCAACATGACCTGGGGCCAGTATCGCGCCCTGCTGATCACCGAGAAACGCATCGTGGCCGGCCGCGCCGCTGTCGCGCAGCACCGCGCGCTGCTGGCATCCGTGCGGGAACGATTTGACGTATCGCCTGGCGTCATCACCGGCATTTGGGGCCTGGAGTCCAGTTATGGCACGCAGCTCGGGGATTTTCGTGTGGTTGATGCCTTGGCGACGCTCGCCTGGAACGGCCGGCGGCCGTCGTACTTCCGCCCGGAGCTGATCGACGCGCTGCGCATTCTGGACAACGGGGACATCGCCCCGCCGCACATGACCGGCAGCTATGCTGGCGCTATGGGCCAGCCGCAGTTCATGCCATCGAGTTTCCTCCGCTACGCTGTCGATTTTGACGGCGATGGCCGGCGCAACATCTGGACCAGCATTCCGGACGTGCTCGGGTCCATTGCCAACTACCTCGCGCGATCTGGCTGGCAGGGCGTCGCGACATGGGGGCAGCCGGTGATTCTGCCCACGCGTTTCGACACCGCCAGCGCCGGGCGCGAGACCCGACGCCCGCTTGGCGAATGGGCACGCGAAGGCGTGCGGCCACTCGGGGGTGCGTGGCGGGTCGCGGTGACAACGCCGACCTCCGTGCTGATCCCGGACGGACCAACTGGAGATGCGTTCGTCGTCTATCCGCACTTCCTTGCCATCCGCCGTTACAATCCGTCCGATTTCTACGCACTGGTGGTAGGCCTTCTCGGCGACCGCGTGACGACGTGAGGGGACGGTGCGGCATCACGGCCGCGCTTGGCCTGCTGGCCGGCTGCGCCATCAACGGGCCAGCGCCACAGCCCCACTACGTTCTGGAAAAGCCGTACCAGTCCGGAGGCGTCTGGTGGTATCCGCGTGACAGCTACGATTTCGACGAAACCGGCCTCGCCACCGTCTATCCGGACGATCATCCCGATCGCACCACCGATGGCGAGCTATTCGGGCAAACCGCCCTCGCCGCGGGCCAGCCAACCTTGCAACTGCCGTCCATCGCCCAATTGACCAACCTCGAGAACGGCCGGAGCGTGCTGGTGCGAATAAATGATCGCGGCACACCAACGCCGGGCCGCCTGCTGCAAGTCACGCGCCGGACCGCCGATTTGCTGGCCATGGAGCGCGACGCTGCGACGCAGGTGCGGCTTACCGTCCTGCCGGTACCGACCGAAGCCGCAGAAGAGCATGTCGGCGGCATGCCGATGCCCCGGGTCGCAGCGGCACCGCAGCGAGACGTGCTCGCCACTATGCTCGCGCCACCGCCGGGTACGCGACAAGAAACCGGGCGCACGGTCGTGG
>Ga0123355_10020731_pt1 | contig 10507 bp, 9 predicted proteins | sample TergutEmb28metaG_3_FD_89872 | JGI IMG/M metagenome (GOLD analysis project Ga0123355, IMG submission 89872) | Embiratermes neotenicus P1 segment gut microbial communities from Petit-Saut dam, French Guiana - Emb289 P1 | ecosystem: Host-associated > Arthropoda: Insects > Digestive system > Gut ... | reverse complement strand
TTTTTCCTTGCGCTTCTTGATGATAAATTCACCAAAGGTCATGTCTTTGCTATTCATATAAACCGCTCCTCTAAGTTAGCCTGGTAGCTAATGTTCAATAAAATTATAGCGGTGGTTTGTTCGGTTTTCAATGGCTAATTTAAATTAATCCGGCTATCGTCCAAATATGGACAATAAGGCGGTTTCCGACTCTGGAAACCGCCTTATTATGGGGATTTTTTTGTGCAAATGGTATTTGGATTTTGGATACTTCGGGCCAAGGCTGGTCACAAGCTACGCTTGCTGCTCGCCCAAGCATCCCGGTTTGCCCGAAGTGTTTAGCCCATAGCAGCCTTTAGCATATCCCGGTAACTTGCCGCCACATCTTCCGGCGCAGTTATCTTGATACTACCGCCAAAGGTAAACACCCACGCAAAAAATGTGGGGCTTGCGGGTACAGACACGCGGGCCGTAAAATGCTGCTCGTCCAGTATCCTTGTTTTTATGTCCTCACCAAAACGGTCAATAACATGCTTCATCATAGAGTTTTCGCAATGCAGGGTAACATCACGCACAGGGCCGTCATACATGTTTATAACTGTATCGGCGTAAAAGGCCATGTCAAAGCCCTCCGGCCTTGGTACGGCGGGCGTGTCTGTTAGCTTGGGCGCGGCTATCCTATCTACCCGCAGCGTTATAACTCTATCATGGCTGTCAGACCATCCCACGGTATAATAGCGGTCATTATTCCATATAAGCCCGTAGGGGCTGAAATAATAATCCTGCCGCCTGTGCCTATAGACTTTCTTCTTATCCGCGCCCCACTCAAAATATTTACATATGATTTTCTTGCCCGTACTTTCGGCGGTATGGAGTAAATCCACGGTTATATAGGCTTTATCCCCTACAGGCCGGGCCTGCTTATCTGTATAAAGAGAACGGCGAAGCTCCCCGGCTTGGTGAACACTTGCGAAGCCGGATAGTTTATCTATAAGAGCAGCGGTCTTTTTTGGCGGTATGAAGCGAGAAGCCGTTACAGCGTCCACCAGTAATTTAAGCTCCGGCAATTCAAAAGTCCTGTCGCCTATAAAGTATTGGCTGGGCTTCCCGGTATTGCATACCACATCTACCCCGGCGCTGGTTAGCTGTTCAATCTCCCGTGCTACGGTTTGGCGGCTTGCGTCCATGCCTGCGGCTTTAAGTTTGGCGGTAATATCCGTAAGGGTTACGGGGTGCAGCTCGTCGGCGTATTCCTCTAGATATTGTTTTAGATATAGTATTCTACTTCTATTTTCGCTCACGCTCTCACCATCCTTTTTAGATCGCATCATCCATCAATCAACTTCGGGCCAATATGGCCCGAAGTCGTCCCGCTAAACCAACCCCGAATACTTCTCAAAGAATACCATCAGCTTATCAATGACCCATTGCTTTTTTTCAGCACGGTTACTGCCTCCGAAGCGAGACACAGGTGGCAGGATTTTGTCTATATCTGTGCCTGTTGTCTTTAATATGCCGTCACGAAAAGCAATATCAATAAAACGGCGGGCTTCTTCATCTTTTAACTTTTCATCCGATATCAACGCAGTAATATCTTCTTCCTTACGCTCTTGTACGAATCGTCGCCAGTCCTCGTCAATGCTGTGTGAAATATTTACCCTTGATATAAAGCTATTGATAAGCTCTTTTTTGCTCCGAAGCTCAATACTTGAATTGATAGCCTTATCAATTGCTGCAAGTATGCTCTTATCTTCACAATTATTTTCGTGATACTTCTCGACAAGCATTAAGATATAGTCGATATTGACTTCAATCTGCTTGATAAGCTCCAACTCGAACACGATATCATCATTAATATTTTCTTTGTCGCTGTCCGTCTTAGGGCGCATATCTTGATAAAGGTCAATATATACGCTTTGATAGTCTTGGAAATCGCGTGAGCTTAAAATCTCATTCCCGGCGAAATCATCAAATGCCGTTAGGATATTTTTAAGGCGCAATATTGCACCAAACAAGCGGATAAACTCTTTTTGAGCTTCTTCGCCAATGATTGGCTCACCAAGCGGAAAACGCTCCGTCAGCTCCGAAATAAGTTCTTTATACCCCGGTTTATATTGGCCGTTATGGTCAAAGCCGTTGTAATAATCATTATAGGTTTTAAGTAGTACAATACCGCCAGCATTTTTGTCACCAAATAGGGAGATAGCATCATCGGTGGCTTTTTTCAAATCTCGGAAGCACACGATATTGCCGAATGTTTTAACGCTGTTAAGTATACGGTTTGTACGAGAATACGCTTGTATCAACCCGTGCTGTTTTAAGTTCTTGTCTACCCAAAGCGTGTTGAGTGTGGTCGCATCAAAACCAGTGAGGAACATATTTACAACAATCAACAAATCAATTTCGCGATTTTTTACTCGTTGCGAAAGATCTTTGTAGTAATTCTGAAATTTGTCCGAAGATGTGTCGTAGTTCGTGCTAAAGATTGTGTTATAGTCACCTATTGCCGCTTCAAGAAAATCACGAGACGATTTATCAAGTTTATCATTCTCAAATTCATCATCCTGCAATGCGTCTTCTGGGTCATCCTCGTTTGCGCTGTAACTAAATATTGTTGCAATGGTTAAGTTTTTGTTCTTTTCGGCAAGCTGTGACTTAAATTCTTCGTAATACTTCATTGCCATAGGGATAGACGAAACAGCAAAAATAGAATTAAATCCCGCCATACGTTGCCCTTTAAGTGAATAGAAACTGTTGCGCTTGGTCTTTTGGTCGAAATGTTCAATGATATAAGTTACAACCTCGCGGACACGCTCCGGCGCAGACATCGCCTTTTCAGCATCAATTGCCCGAACGTTTTTATCGGTTATATATTCTTTTTGCTTTATCGTGTTTATGAAGTCAATGCGAAACGGCAACACATTCCCATCGTTGATTGCATCAACAATGGTGTATGTGTGTAGTTTATCACCAAAGGCTTGCGGTGTTGTCCGCAATGTGGGGTTGCCACCAGTTCCTGCATTTACTGCAAAAATTGGCGTACCCGTAAATCCGAAAATGTGATAGTTACGAAAAGCCTTTATTATTTTTTGGTGCATTGCTCCAAATTGTGAGCGGTGGCACTCATCAAAGATAATGACGATACGCTTCTTGTAAATGTCGTGTGATTTGTTTTTGCTAATAAAAACATCAAGTTTTTGTATGGTCGTAATGATAATTCGGGCAGCAGAGTCGCTTAGGTTCTTCTCTAGTTGTTTTGTGGACTTGCTCCCATTCGCCGCACCTTTTTCAAAACGGTCATATTCTTTCATAGTCTGATAGTCAAGGTCTTTACGGTCAACAACAAAAAGCACCTTGTCAACATCATCAAGTCCTGTTGCTAGTTGTGCCGTTTTGAAACTCGTCAAAGTCTTGCCGCTTCCCGTGGTATGCCAAATATAACCCCCTGCATCAGTTGTACCTGTTTTCTTATAGTTAGCCGAAACTATTATGCGCTGTAAGATTTGCTCCGTTGCCGCTATCTGATATGGACGCATCACAAGTAAGAGTTCTTCGCTTGTGAATACGCAGTAACGAGTAATGATGTTCAAAAGCGTATGCTTGGCGAAAAAAGTTTTTGTGAAGTCCACAAGGTCAGCAATAACCTTGTTATTGCCATCAGCCCAATAGCTTGTAAACTCAAAACTATTGCTTGTCTTTTTGCTCTTGCGACGTTCGTTTTCGCCGTGTTCCTTGATATGTGCGTTACGAGTGGTGTTGCTGTAATACTTGGTATTCGTACCATTTGAGATTACAAAAATCTGTATATATTCATATAGGCCACTTGCTGCCCAAAAGCTATCACGTTGGTAACGCTTAATTTGATTGAATGCCTCACGTATTGCCACACCACGGCGTTTAAGCTCAATATGTACGAGCGGTAAGCCGTTGACAAGAATTGATACATCATATCGTGTATCATGCGCCCCTGCACTTTCTTCATATTGGTTAATAACTTGTAGGCGGTTGTTATGAATATTCTTTTTATCAAGTAAGTACACGTTTTTAGTGCTGCCATCGTCACGCTTCAAGACTTGAACATGGTCGTCTTGTATCTTGCGAGTTTTCTCGACAATTCCCTCATTGGTGCTTGCTATGCACTCGCTAAAAAATCGCTCCCATTCGCCATTTGAGAACGTAATACCGTTAAGTGTTTCAAGTTGACGGCGCAAATTTCCTATCAAGGCGGATTCATTGGTTATGGCAAGATATTCATACCCCTGCCCAGATAGCAAGCGGATGAACTCTTTTTCTGAGTCGGCTTCGCTTTGATATTCCGCCATCGTCTTGTAAACCGCGGTGTACTCAGCAACAACGGTGCTTTCGTCTGTACTTGTGATTATACTGTATCCACTCATATCAAATAGCCCCCACAACATCTAAAAGAAATCGGATGCAATATTCTAACTTCTGTGTCGCACTAAGGTTATTGCGCAAAAACGAAATGTTAATTTCTAAATAGTTTGATTCGATTTTATAGGAGTCTTGCCCAAATGCTCTTTGTATGCACTTGCGAGAATAGTCGAACCATATATCAAACATTTTATCAGTTAAATTAGTGCTACTGTCACGAAGCAGTGATTGTCCCGCATTAATTGCATCGAACAAACTGCTTCTTGCTTGCTCTTGCGTTGGTCTATGATTAAAGTTGAACATGTTTATTTCGACTCTCCTTTCATTTCATCAATAATATTTGAAAGTGCAGATTTTTCAATTTCGGCACTAATTGAATCAGCAGACTCTTTACTTGCTTTTGCTCCCTCAATTTCAAATTTATTGCCTCCTACAGAAACAGCAACCTTACTAACCAGCGGGCAAAAAGCGAGGACTATTAGCAACCCAAATAGAATGTTGTTACCGTCGATTTCTGTAAAATCTATGCTTTTACACCAATTTATTATGACGTAGACTAACACAGATAAAAACAATCCTGCGAACCAAATTTGCCTGAAGTTGTTTAAAATCCATCCCATTATACGTCTTTTTCGTGATTTTTTTTCGGTGTTTTTGTGCGGCATTCTAATTTTCACCTCTCGTCAAACTATTATATGTCATAATCCAATAACTTGTTTTGGCAACATCATGTTACTTTTGCCAAACCGTTATCCCGGTAGGCAGACCATTTTACGATTGCTCTTACTTCGGGCCAAGTTTACCCGAAGTGATTTATATTGAAAATCTGTATGAAAACACCGAACGTCCCGATATTTTCTCACTTTCGTAAATCTCGTATCCATCAGTTTTTAACAATTCATTCAAATCATTCTTAACTTGTTCCCAACTTGATTTTTCTGAACGCACAAGCGGGTGGAACATTTCACAGAGAAATTTCAGTAAAATCTCATCATCACTAGAACGCAATCCGAGCCTTTCGTCATTAAATACCCACCCATACTCAAAATCGTCGTTTGCGATGGTATGTCTGCGTATTTCATCTTCAAAAGTCATGCCAGAATACTCTGTAGGCATAGTTTTAAGATTATATAAGCGATTGAGAAATGTAATATCATTTCTTCTTCCGCTGTAGTAAAACACTCGTTCCGGTTCTTGTAACTTTGTGGACAAATTATAAACATAATTACTACGGTCTTCATTAAGACGGTCTATCAAGTAATCAAAGATGTATTCCCGTGTAAGTTCAGTGATTCTATTTGGCATCACGCTATCTTTTGCTTGAGCTAACACTTTTTCTGGCGGATTTATGATACTTAAAATTTCTTCGCAGGACTGATACCTGTCTTTTGGGTCGCTTGATAAGCATTTATATATGATGTCGCATTGTAGTTCTGTTGCGTTGCCTGTCAACAGCAAATTTTTTCGAGCATCACCACCCGCAGGCGCACGCCCAACAAGCAAATAGTACCATATTGCACCTACGGAATAGATGTCGCTTCTAACGTCCCTTAGTGATGGGTTAGCAATTAACATGGGGTCAGTATAAAGACCTCCGGCTATACTCTCTCCAGTCTTGGTTAGCTTGGAATGGTTTGCATTTTCGAGGTAGGCACTTATCCCAAAGTCTATTATCTTAAACTTCCCATCCGTAGTTACCATAAAATTAGTCGGCTTCAAGTCCCTATGTATGACTCCCATTTTATGAGCATAGGTTAAGCCCGACAACAAAGAGGTAATTGGTTTCTTGGAGCGTTCAAATGACACCGCTCCGTTTTTATCTATGAAAGTTTGAATTGTATCGCCGTCTACGTACTCCATGCGTATAAAAGGCTTTCCGTTCGTCCGCCCAATGTCAAAAACTCGAACAATGTTGCTATCGTTTAATTTGAACAGGATTTTTGCTTCCCTAAAAAACCTTTTTTCGCCCTCGATATTTTCTTCATTTGAAACAAAAACCGGCTCAAAAATCTTGATTGCAAAATCCATTTCAAGTAGCTTGTGATAGTATTTATATACCGTTCCAAAACCCCCATCACCTATCGGCTTGCCAAATTCATAAGCATCTGTGTTACCTATGAATTTGTCAGCACCACTAATAATATTATCAAGGTATTCAAAAGCAGGGGCTAATCCTTGATTTATGTGTGCCCTTCGGTCAACATAGCGGTCAAACTCTGCTTGCATTGCTCGCCTAAAATCGTCTGTTGTGCGGTTTGCGGTAATAAAAGCGGGTAGCATCTTCGATAAACGGCTTTCCCCTTGTATTATTTGGAGGTCGTATCTAAAATCTTTATCTGCATATTGACCGTCTGTTGCTTTTGCAAGCAGTCCCGATTTTAGGCGCACCAACGCATCCATTGTATTTGAATAGTCCATTCTATCACCGCCCATCAATCACTTGTGTTTTTAGACTTCGGGCCAAGTCGGCCCGAAGTTGCATTTTATTTCTATGTTTCACTCTCTGCTATGAAATCAATAGTATTTTTACTTATTTGTGCTACATTATCGCATAAATCAATTTCTTGTTGGCTATCTGAAAATATGCCTATTAAATCGTTACCCGCATCAATAGCATCTTTCCCAAGATTTGCAAGTGATTGATTATAGTCAGCTTTATTGTTGTCGTACTGGTAAAGCCTATATAAGCCCTTACCCACGAAAATTGATACAGCTGCAAGCCCCAAAACAGTCTTTAGCCTCATAATTTCATTGTCCTCTCTTTCCATAAATGTATTTTTTATCAACTCACAGCTTCTGTATTTTTCTTAAAGGTCAGCAATTTATCCCGATAATATTCATACTGCTTTTGACGTGCCGCAATTTCGGCTGGCAATCCATTTATAATGTCGTTCACCAAAGCATCGAAGCGGTCAAGAATTTCTACAATACACGCCTGTTCTTCAAGCGGCAGTATTGGGATAACAATTTCTTTCAAGGCTGGTACGCTTGAATGCACCACTTTGCTTTTTACTTTGCCTTTGCTTTTTTGCATTTGCGCGTTAGCCGTGGATAAAGCATATCCGAGATACTTGGGGTTTTGATTGTGCTTCATAACAACAATATCACCCCCGGCAAAACATTTTTCATTACCCATATATACACAGGACTTTGCAATATCCTCTACACTCTCACCTGTAATGGCAAACAGAACATCACCATGTTCAAAGGTCTTTGTACCTGCTTGTGTATGAGAAACACAGGTGTCAAACCACACATTATAGGTTGTATATATTTCGCCATAGCGGACACAGGGGGTTCCTGTTTCGGTAATTTCATCTCGTTTAATTCCTGATCCTCTGTACATTTCGGTCGCTATTTCGCCCAAAGTCAGATACTCAACTTCGGGACAAGTTGGCCCGAAGTCAAGCAACAGCATATCACGATAATAATTATATTGTTTTTTTCGCGCTGTAAGCTCCGCTGTAAGCTCCGCTGTAAGCTCCGCTGTAAGCTCCGTGAAATTGTCCAATACTTGGACAATTTCACGTTGAATAGCCAACGGTGGAAGGGGGATTTCAAAATCTTTTAATTCTTCTTTGGTTATCGTTTTGAGTGTGCTACCGCGAGCAAATTGTTTTTCGTGATTAAATTTTTGTTTTACTACATGTGCAAAGAACTTTTTATTGATTTCCATTTTCATGTTAGTGATTATCAAAAGCGTTCTATCGACAAAAGAATCGTACTGTGTAATAGCTACACGTCCGATTGTTCCTTGTATAGTAATAACAATGGAGCCAGTAGGCACAAACACACTTTTCTCCTGTGCAAGTTTGCTTATCCTTCTTTTAGTGGTAGGGGCAAGGGCAAAATTATCACCATCATCAACATCGTATACTTGAACGAAGGGTGCGCCATTTATATCGTCATACCATTGTTCTAAGCCGTATGGTTGAGGAAAAGAGCCACGACGAAAATCACATACTTTGTCCATAGACATATACTCCACCCCATCAGGGCAAAGTTCCGCAATTAACTTATCAAGTTTGGTCATTTATCGTTCCTCCCGTAAAAGTCCCCTATAGCTTTTAGGCTTTTTTCATATTCATTATTTCTGTCCATATATTCGCTCGTATGCCTATATTCTAAGCATTCGCCAACTCTTGCAATTGGTTCAAAGTATTTGCCGTAGGCTTCAACGAATGGGTGATAGTCGCTAAAGTCTGCACAAAAGATTATTTTGGAATTTCCGTTTCGCTCGCCAAGCCGCAGGCGGACTTGCCTCAACGCAAGTTTTGTAAAGCCTTTTTCAAAAAATAAGAAATTTGTTGATCCTTTGTTAGCGTGAGAGTGATATGCTAAACAATCTGGCTTTTCGTGCATGATTTCATCAAGTAAAATTCTATCTTGTTTTGAAAGCTCCTCGTCATTTTCATATTTGGCCAGTATGCTTGCGAAACCTAGCCCAACGCCATCAATTATAATTAACGGCTCACGTAAAGCACATGTAGGAAATGTGCTGCTGGCATCATCATAGCTCCAAAAGGTTATCAAATTACTGCCCATCTTATGCTTTTTCGTTTCTGCTTTCGCAGTTTCGGCACTATCTGCCCAATACGAAATTTTTTCGTTTGGAAACAATACTGAATGCCGGCCGGATTTATCGTTAGGCCGTAGGTTGCCGCGATGAAGTTCACTTACGGTCTTACCATAAAAAGCATCATTGAACTTGATACATCTGTAAAAATCAAATTCTTCCATCATCCATAACGGTAAATTGCGATGTTTCAAAACTTCGGTAAACGCAGAGTGGTTACTAAATAGATTGCTCATAAAACATCACCCCATCAAGCTATATCGCTTACTCATCATGCAACCCTAACAAACTAACTGCCCCATCTTCATTGTCAAAATCATGTACGATTTTTGCTATCTCGTCCGGGGACGGAAGCAGCGCGCGCAAATTTTCGGGTAAAATATCATGCAATGAGTAGGTTGCAACACCAATAGGAGTATTCGCTGTTTTTAGCGTATACTCTACTCTTGTGCGGTGTTTGGTTTTGCAAATTATAATCCCTATCGAGGGGTTTTCGTCTGACAATTTCTTTGTTTCGTCAAGGGCTGTTAAGTAAAATTGCATTTTGCCAACATACTCCGGCTTAAACTCGCCAATCTTTAAGTCAATGGCAATTAAAGAGCGCAATCGTCTGTGAAACAGGAGCAAGTCAATATGATAATCCTCGTCTGTTACGTCAAGGTGAAATTGGTTGCCGATAAAGCAAAAATCGCCGCCCATTTCAATAAGAAATGCCCGAATGTTTTTAATGATAGCGGCTTCAAGCTCGGCTTCGCTGTGTTCAGTTCCCATTTCAAGAAAATCAAAATTGTAACCATCTTTGACTGCGAGCTTGGCTTGTAGCTTATATTTTTCGGGTACGGTATCATCAAAATTTGTTTGATTGGTGAGATACTTCTCAAACGCCTTGCCCTCGATATTGTTAATCAACACATCTTTTGTCCAACCATAGCGGCGCGTCATTTTGATATAAAATTCGCGTTCTATGGGGTCTTTGCATTTTTGAATAATTACAATGTTTTTCGACCAACTTATATCTGCCACTAATGGCGGCAAATTTGATTTATGTTGAGTCGCTTCTAAATCTGAAACCAATGGTTTCAGATTTGCGGAATTTTGATTTTCGTCAATTTCTGAAATCAATGGTTTCAGAAATGAGCCACTCGAATATTCAACATAAAATTGCCGCATAAACCAAAGGTTGCGAGTTGTAAATCCTTTAACGCCCGGAAACTCCTTTTGAAGCTCTTGCGCCAAAATTTCTACAACAGATTTTCCCCAACCTCGCTCGCGTTGTTGGCGGTCTATTTCTTCGCCTATTTCCCAATAAAGTTGTAAAAGTTCTGTGTTGACTTTTTTCATGGCTTCATATTGGCGGCGATATATAAGGGCTTTAATATCCTTTATGAAAGACCCGTAAATCGATAATCCATTTTCCATTATTCTGCCCCCTCAATCTCCGCAACGATAGCGGCAATCTCACGGCGCAGAACATCACCACGGGTAACAATACGCTCTATCTCGGCGTTTAGTTCTGTTATATCTACAATCTCTCTTGTGTCCTCTTGTTCTACATAGGAG
>Ga0123355_10020730_pt1 | contig 10507 bp, 8 predicted proteins | sample TergutEmb28metaG_3_FD_89872 | JGI IMG/M metagenome (GOLD analysis project Ga0123355, IMG submission 89872) | Embiratermes neotenicus P1 segment gut microbial communities from Petit-Saut dam, French Guiana - Emb289 P1 | ecosystem: Host-associated > Arthropoda: Insects > Digestive system > Gut ... | reverse complement strand
CTGCATCTGCGTGTGCTTGAAGAGCTGGTTCAGAATAATCTGCGCTTCGGCGCCGCGCTTCAGCTCGATAAAGATGCGCATGCCGTCGCGATCGCTCTCGTCGCGAATGTCGGCGATATCTTCGATGGTCTTGTTATTAACCAGTTGAGCCATCCGCTCGATCAGGTAGCGCTTGTTTACCTGATACGGGATCTCGGTGACGATGATGGCCTGGCGGTCTTTGGAGATGTTTTCAATCGCCGCCCGCGCGCGCATGGTGAAGCGGCCGCGGCCGGTCTTGTAGGCGTCGAGAATTCCGCCTTTGCCGTGGATGATTCCGGCGGTGGGAAAGTCGGGGCCTTTGACGATTTTGAGAATTTCCGGCAGCGAAGTCGCGGGATTGTTCACCAGCGTTATGGCCGCATCCACAATCTCAGTCAAATTGTGGGGCGGAATTTTTGTCGCCATGCCGACGGCGATTCCATCCGCGCCATTGATCAGCAAATTCGGAATGCGGGCGGGAAGAACGTCCGGCTCGGTTTCGCTGCCGTCATAATTCTCGCGGAAGTCGACCGTGTCTTTGTCCAGATCTTCAAGCAGCGCAGTGGCAACGCGCGAAAGCCGAGCTTCGGTGTACCGATCAGCCGCCGGCGGGTCTCCATCCACAGACCCAAAATTTCCCTGACCATCGACGAGGGGATAGCGCATAGCGAACGGCTGCGCCATGCGGACCAAGGCGTCATAGACGGCGAGGTTGCCGTGCGGATGGTACTTGCCCATGGTATCGCCGACGATGCGCGCGCATTTGCGCGTGGCGCGGTTGGGCTGCAGGCCCATCTGCTGCATGGTGTAGAGAATGCGGCGATGGACGGGCTTTAGCCCGTCGCGAACGTCGGGTAAGGCGCGGCCAATGATGACCGAGAGCGAGTAGTCGAGATACGACCGCCGCATCTCCTCTTCAATGTTGACCGGCTGAATGTTCGCAGCGCCCGGGCCGCCATCGCCCGGAGGGGGAGTCAGGGGTAATTGGTTTTGATCGTCTGCCATAAAAAGCTCTGAGCAGCCCTGAGCTTTGAGCAACCAGCTGAACGGTTACCTAAAAGCTCTTAGGCGGAAAAACTGCGCCCTCGCGCTCCGCAAAACTGCTCGTAAATAATTGCAAAATAATATACTTAGTGCGTGAGTTGAGACTAATTCATTATACCATGCACCATCCGGCAGCCCGCGGTTTTTCACTCCCGGCAGGAACCATGGAGAGCACAGAAAAGGGCGAGGCGCAGCCCGGAAACTCCCGATCTCAGGTTTTGAAAGTACGGCGCCGGCAGGCGGACGCATTAGGATTGGTCGAATGGCCGCTCTGATGGTCTTACTGGCATCCTGGTTCGTCTTGCGCGGCATGGGCGTAGTCGGCATAGTCCCGCTCGCGACATGGCAGCATTCCGCAGTCTACGCACTTGCAGTCATGTTCGTGTTCACCGGCACCGCTCACTTCAACAAAATGAAGCACGATCTGGCGCGCATGATTCCCTCCGGGTTTCCGCAACCGCTCCTCATCGTCTACGCGACGGGCGTTCTCGAGTTCCTCGGCGCCATTGGACTCCTCGTCTCCTCAATTGTGGCTGCGCACGCCGATGCAGCTGTTCTTCATCGGGCTTTTGTGGTGGTCGACAAAACCATAGAAGACATAGGGAAGGGGGGAAGCGGCCGCGTTTTATGGCCGGATCATTACTTCATCCGGACCGGAAGGAAGCTCGAAGTTTACTCCCCGTTCCCGATTCTCTTTGAGAGTAGCGGGGATATTTAGGTCCGCAATCTGAATGCTGCGGGTCCAGGCGCCGGTCGTCCAGTCGGCGGCCTTGGCGTAGATCTTCTGGCCGATGATCGAGTAGCTTGTGAGCTCTTCGGTATGGCCGTCGCGGAAGACGAGAATTGCCGGCGGCAGCGGTTTCGCCCGAGCCGCCTGTGCGCCTGGGCCTGCAGGCGAGCTGTCGGCCTCTGAGGATTGCGTGAAACCGGTTACGCGCACCCATCGATTTCCCTCGAGCTCGAGGAGCAGCGGGTCGGGTAATGGCTCGATTTTGGCCGGCGCAGCAGCCGGCTCGGCAGGCGGCGGCTCCGGCTCATACTCCTCCTCCCCGTAGGGCTCGTAGCCGGAGTAGTAGGGTGCGCCGTAGGAGAGGTAAGCGGGAAAGAACCGGCGTCGACGAGCCCGGGCAATTGGCATTCGTCGCACACCCAAATGGCCGACCGCCGGCCTAAATCCCGGGCGGCTTTGAGCCGTTCCGCTCGAGGCGAGCGCGAGAATCGCAATGATGAACGTGAAAGCTCGCCGGGCAAAGGCGGGGTAGCGCGGCGGGCTCGCATTGCACACCCAGGATGCGGCGGCCATCAGACCGCGAAATTTCACGGCAGCGCCCATCGCTCTCGCCCCAAACCTAGTCCAGGTTCGTTCCCGCAGGAAGCTGGAATTCTACGCCGCGCTGGTCATTCTCCTTCAACGTCGCGCCCAGATCAAGGTCGGCGAGCTGGACTTTCCTGGAGCGCCCGTCGCTCAGGTCATAGAGCGTCGTGCCCACGATCGCATAGTTCCCGACCTCAAGCTGATGGCCATCTTTAAAGACCAAGACCGTACTCGGCTGAGCCGTGACCGGCTCTGGGTCGGCGGAGGGCGGCGGCTCGCGCCGCTGGGAATACAGTTCTGCGCGGTAGTCATCATCGAGCTGCCGGCGAGAGTCATAATCGCGCTGCTCCTCGGCGCTCGGAGGATCGTCCATGTAGTCCGCGCCGGAATCACCCAAATCAAAGGGATAAGGGTAAGCGACAGGAAAAACCCCCCCGAAAAACGGGCTGCCGATAAACCGCCGGCGGCGAGTGACCACGAAAGGCCGGTTACCAATCCGCTTAGGAAAACGGAACGGTGCTCCGAATCCGAACGAGGTTGCGCCTCGCGGAACCCCTCGGAACCCTGCATGCCCGCCGAATCCGAGCGAGGTTACGCTGGCCGGAACGCCGTTAAAGCCAGGATGTCCACCGAACCCGAAAGAAGTTACGCTGGCGGGAACTCCGCGCGGGGCAACGCTTCCGCTTCCGCTGCGAAATCCGGCCTGGGCTGAAGCCGAGACAGCCGTGAACAGGACTAAAGCGAGTGAAAGAACCAGAACTACCGCCGGGTTGGTACTGCGCATATCCGCCCCCTTCACCTCAGTTAGAACGATCAACCGTCGCCGAGGTTGCGAGCTTTCCTTAATTTTACGACTTCCCGGCCGCCTTTTCAGTAAATTAGCGGCCAATCCGGGCAAGGGCGGAGAGAGACCAGAGGGCATTGGCGGCCAAAAGCCCGGTCACAACCGCAGAAACCAGTTCGCGGGCGCGCGTCTCCAGCAAATCGGCGGCGATACCGGCGATAAAGACGAAGAGAAACACCGCCGCGGCCAGGCTGAAGACCGCGGCCGATTGATGCGGAGAGAACAGCCGCAGGAGCAGGAATAATCCCGCCACGATCAACGGAGCGCTGTTGCCGAAATAACGCGTCCGCGGCCATTTCAGGTAAACGGCCAATGCCCCGGGGAACAGCACCAGCAATACCGGCCCGCTCGAGGCGATCTCCCTCGCCAGTTGAACGTAGGCGCCCGCCATCTTCGCCGATTGCCAATTGCCCTCGACCAGACTGGCATGACCGAGGCCGGCAAAGAAAAAACCGGGGTGGAAGAAATAGGCGGCAAACAGCAGACCGAGCGCCACGACACATGCGGCCGCGAGGATCAGGCTCGCGGCCCGCTTCCGTTCGGGGGCAAGATAAAACATGAACCCGAGCAGCACCGGTACCACTATCACCAGGCTGAAATGCGAGCCCATCGCGAGCGCCAGGGATACTCCGAGAAGAACGATTCTCCTCCAATTCCATAGCACGACCGGGCGCGGAGCATAGAGCGTGTGCGAGACCGCAATCGAGGTGAATACCGCTCCGAAGGTTCCCCAGACGGGGGCAATGTTCGGTTCCGCCGCCCACAGAGTGGAGCTCCTTAAGACTGCCGGCGAAAAACAATAGAGGGCAAGCGCAATGTAACCCCCCGCATTCCCATACAGGCGGCGAGCAACATACCAGAGCGACGCTCCGAGCAGTGCGCCCATGGCGATGTAAGGCGCGCGGGTCAACCAAACCCAGAGGGAAGAATCCGGCTCGACCCGGGCAATGGCAACCGGAGCCGAGGCCATCAGATACCACAAAGGGGAGTGCTCGCGGTCATACCGGCCACCCGCGCCGGGTTCGATCGGGTTCCTCATGGAGGGCGTTCCCGCAATCCCCTCGAACCGCCACTGGGCGAGACCTTCCTCAAGCCGCACGAATTCCTCTTCGCCCGTCGCGCTTCTGGGGAGGTGCGCGACCAGCCAGGCGCACTCGCCTACGAAGATGAACAGCATCACTCCCGCGATAATCTGCGGACGGCCGAAGCGTTCCGGTGAGAAGATGGACGACATGAACAGGACCGATTGTTTTACCATGCCCGTCACGGTCCAGGGAATGGACTATGCAGGAATTTGACAAAGATCCTTTGCCCCCCGGTCCACTGGGTACGTCTCAGGGCCCAGTCCCTGCGGCAAAGCCGTCCGGACCCTTGCGCAATGCCTTTATCGGACCCGAGGGATTACGCTCGGGCTGGCGCTTTTTGCTCTACCTGATTGCGTTTTTCGCGTTGCTCGCGGCAGTCTCATTCACAATCCGCCTGCTCTTTCGCCCGCATGTTCACAAAACTCCGCCGCTTTGGACTTTCCTGGTAGGTGAGCTGGCTTCGTTGGCAGCTGCTCTGACTCCGGCGTTTTTCTTCGCGCGCTACGAAAACCGCCCATTCGGCGCCTACGGCCTGCCGCGCCAAGGGGCTTTCGCAAGGCAGTTCTGGGCGGGAGTGCTCTGGGGGATCGGCGCCATCAGCCTGCTCCTCGTCGTCATGCATGGCATTCACACCTTCGATTTTGGCGGATTGGCCGAGCACGGCCTGCGCATTCTGAAATTTGGCGCTTTCTATGCTGTGCTGTTTCTCTGCGTGGGCCTGTTTGAAGAATTCGTTACCCGCGGATATACCCAATTCACCCTCGCCCAAGGGATGGGATTTTGGCCGGCGGCGCTTCTGCTTTCCGTCGCCTTCGGGGCTCTACACTTCCCGCAGGAAAACGCTCTCGGCGACCGATGGACAGCATGGGCCGGGGCCCTGGCGGCGGGATGCATGGCACTATTTTTCTGCCTTACCCTGCGCCGTACAGGGGCCCTGTGGTTCGCCGTGGGCATGCACGCTTCCTGGGATTGGGGCGAAAGCTTCTTGTATTCGGTCCCAGACAGCGGTACCCTCGCGCCGGGCCATCTGCTGCGCTCATCGTTTCACGGCAGACCCTGGCTTACCGGCGGGCCCGTCGGTCCCGAGGGGAGCGTGCTGGTGTTCGTGGTAATCGCCGTCCTGTGGGTGGTGTTTGACCGCGTTTACCCGGCCCGGAAAGGGATCTCAGAGACACAACTCGAGCCGCCGGCCCTGGGCTAGAGCGCCAACCAGGCGTGCGGGGATTTCACGGACCAGAGTTTTCCGCGCCCCATTGTTCCCAGAGGCCCCGCTTGCGGTTAAATATCCAGGTTCTTCACCTCGAGGGCGTTTTCTTCGATAAACCGGCGGCGGGCTTCGACGTCTTCGCCCATCAGGGTGGTGAAGATGGTCTCGCACTCGGCGATGTCTTCCAACTTGACCGAGAGCAGAGTGCGCCGCTCCGGATCCATGGTGGTCTCCCACAGCTGCGGCGCGGTCATCTCGCCGAGGCCTTTGTAGCGCTGAACGGTGAAGTCCTTTTTGCCTTCGGCGAGGACGTAGTCGAAGAGATCGCGGGCGGTGGTTTTTTCGACTTCTTCTTTTACCGCCTTCTTGGCCGGCTTGGCGGACTTCGCCGGCGGGGCGGGCTCAGCCTTTCGCAGGTCTCCCTCGGGCTCCGCGCCCCGATCGTCAGATGAATCCGCTTCTTCGGCACGACCGTCGGTGGCTGTACCGTTGCCGCCCGCAGAACTACTCTTGGTCACGGTTTCGACCACGAACGGCGGCTCCATGTAAGGCTCGATCTGCTTGAACTTTGCGAGCATCTGACGAAACTCGGGCGTTGAGGCTAGCTCCCAGTTGATGAGGTGCTCGGCGCCCTGCGCATTCACGTAGCGGACCTCCCAGAGGTTGTGCTCCTCGTCAAAGCGCGCTCCGATTTCCTTGAACTGAAGCTCCTTTTCGAGTTTCTTCAATTCCTTTTCGAGCTTCTCGACTTTTTGGGGCTGGGTTTTCTTGTCGCCTTCAAAATCGGCGCGCTTCGAAAAATCGAGCTTCGGCAAAAGGTCGGTGACTTTCTCCCCGCGCAGGCGCTTGTTCACCTTGTCGTAGAAGGTCAGATACTCGTTCAGCACCGTGATGAACTTCGCCAGCGCCGCGCCTTCGAGCTTGGCCGCGCCTTCGCCGTAGCGCACGCTCATGCCCTCGGCGGCGCGCTTGACCATGACTTTGACATACTCGCGGTCATCTTTGATGTATTGCTGCGACTTGCCCTTCTTGATCGAATAGAGCGGCGGCTGCGCGATGAAGACGTTGCCCCGCTTGATCAGGTCCTGCATGTGGCGGAAGAAGAACGTGAGCAGCAGGGTGCGAATGTGCGAGCCGTCGACGTCGGCGTCGGTCATCAGGATGATCTTTCCATAGCGCAGCTTTGCGGCGTCGAAGTCGTCTTTTGCGATGCCCGTGCCGAGCGCGGTGATCATGGCGCGAATTTCCTCGTGCCCCAGCATCTTGTCGTAGCGCGCCTTTTCGACGTTAAGAATCTTCCCCTTCAGTGGAAGGATGGCCTGGAAGCGTCGGTCGCGTCCCTGCTTGGCCGTGCCGCCGGCGGACTCGCCCTCGACCAGGAACAGTTCGCAGCGCTCAGGTTGCCGTTCGCTGCAGTCCGCCAGTTTGCCGGGCAGGCCGCCGCCATCGAGAGCGCCTTTGCGGCGAGTCAGGTCGCGGGCCTTGCGCGCGGCTTCGCGGGCGCGGGAGGCGTCGACGGCTTTATTGATGATCTTGCGGGCGACGGTTTGGTTCTGCTCGAGATACGCGCCCAGGCGCTCGTTCACGAACGCCTGCACGATTCCGGCGATATCGGAATTGAGCTTGCCCTTGGTCTGGCCCTCAAACTGCGGCTGCGACAGCTTCACGCTGATGACCGCCACCAGCCCTTCGCGAACGTCGTCGCCGGTGACGGTTTCCTTTTCGTCCTTGAAAAGACCGAGCTGCTTTCCCGCGTAGTTAATGGTGCGGGTCAGCGAGGTACGGAAGCCGGACAGGTGGGTGCCGCCATCGACCGTGTTGATGTTGTTGGCAAAGCTGAAGACGGTTTCCGAGTAACCGTCGTTGTACTGAATGCCGATCTCCATGGCCACGCCGTCGCGTTCGGCTTCCATGTAAATCGGGCGGTCGTGCAAGGTTTGTTTGCCCCGGTTGAGGTGCTTGATAAATTCGGCGATGCCGCCGTTGTACTTGAATTCGGCCCGCTTCGGCTCGCCGGTCTTCGCGTCGGTGGTGCGCTCGTCGGTGAGGGTGATGAGCAGGCCTTTGTTCAGGAAGGCGAGTTCGCGCAGCCGCTGGGCGAGCGTGTCGTAGTTGTATTCCGTGATGGTCAAGATCGTCTTGTCCGGGAGGAAGTGGACCTTGGTTCCGGTCTTCTGCTTGACCGCGCCCGTCTTTTTCAGTTTGCTGGTCGGCTCGCCCTTTGAGTAGGTCTGCTCCCAGGTAAACCCGTCGCGCCAGATTTCAAGTTCGAGCTCTTCGCTGAGCGCGTTCACGCAGGAGACACCGACGCCGTGCAACCCGCCGGACACCTTATAACTCGACGAATCGAACTTTCCACCTGCGTGCAGCTTGGTCATCACCACCTGCGCGGCAGGAATTTTCTCGCCGTCGATGTCCATGGGATCGACGGGGATGCCGCGGCCGTTGTCGACCACGGTGATCGAGTTGTCGATGTGAATGGCGACGTCGATCTTGTCGGCATAACCGGCCAGCGCCTCGTCGACAGAGTTATCGACGACTTCGTAGACGAGATGGTGCAAACCGAGCTCGCCGGTCGAGCCGATGTACATCGCCGGGCGCTTGCGGACGGCCTCCATTCCGCCGAGGACTTTGATCGACTCGGCGGTGTAGTCGTTACCATTGGCAACCGGCTTACCGTTCTTCGTCTTGGGTTCCGGAGTTGTTGGAGGAGCGATTTCTTTGGTGGCCATTCGGAATTAGGGGGAGAACAGTCCGATTGTGACTGCTTTTCCTTCTACCCACTACCTCTCCTAGTACGGGTTTAGAAGGATGAGTTTTACGGCGTCTCCCAGTGCCCTTCTCGATGCCTGGAATTTTCCCACAAACTACTGAAATTCCTATAACTTAAGGCACCTTTGGATACTCTGAATTCTAACATAATCCGGGGCTTTTTTCGAGCCTGAACCGAAGCGGTAAACCGTTGTTTCCAGGCAGTTTTTCGGGCTTCGTGGAGGCCCGTTGGCTAACGCTAGCGGAATGCGCTGAACTCCCCGGGGTTCCGCGAAGGATCTCCGGATTAACCGCGAGTACACAGGCACGAATTGAATGCGTCTTAGTTATTTATAATTAGCCCCAGCATCCTCCATAAGCTACAGATTTGATTCGGCAAGCGATTCTCCGTATCGTTCCCGCTCATCCAATCTGCTCAGCCCCACGGTGACTGCAGGAAGAACGAAACTCCATCGGGCAACGAGAGCCGGTCCTGATACCATAGGACGAATAAACGGATGAACCGACTATGAGCGTTCCGGTGTCGCAGATGTGGACGGTGGCGACGTATGTGCTCCGGCAGAAGATGGCCGCGCGCAAACAGTACCCACTGGTACTGATGCTCGAGCCTTTGTTCCGCTGCAACCTGGCCTGCGCCGGTTGTGGCAAGATCCAGTATCCCGCTCACATTCTAAAACGGGAGCTCACGCCCGAGCAGTGCTTCCAGGCGGTCGAAGAGTGCGGCGCGCCCATGGTTTCGATCCCAGGCGGCGAGCCGCTGATGCATCCCCAGATCGGCCAGATCGTCGACGGCCTAGTCGCACGCAAGAAGTACATCTATCTCTGCACCAACGCTCTACTGCTCGACAAGAAGCTGGATCTATTCAAGCCTTCGAAGTACCTCACCTTCAGCGTGCATCTCGATGGACAACGGGAGCACCACGATTTGTCGGTCTGCCGCGAGGGAGGATATGACATTGCCCTCGGGGGCGTGCGCGAGGCGGTCAAACGCGGCTTCCGCGTGACCACCAATACTACCCTGTTCGATGGCGCTGACCCCAAGAGCGTGCGCGCGTTTTTCGACGAGATGATGGATCTTGGCGTCGAAGGCATGATGCTATCGCCCGGGTATTCCTACGACAAGGCGCCCGACCAGCAACACTTTCTCGGGCGGGCCCGCACCCGCAAATTGTTCCGGGCGATTCTGTCGAACCGAAAGCGGTCGTGGCGCTTCAATCAGTCCTTCTTGTTCCTCGAGTTCCTGATGGGCAAACGCCAGTACGCCTGCACCCCGTGGGGCATGCCGACTTACAACATCTTCGGCTGGCAGAAGCCGTGCTATTTGCTGCAGGACGGCTACGCGGATTCGTTCCAGGAGCTCCTCGACTCAACCGAATGGCAGAATTACGGAACCGAGTCCGGCAATCCCCGCTGCCGAAACTGCATGGTGCACAGCGGGTACGAAGCCTCGGCAGTGAACGACACGTTCGGCTCGCTGCGCGGATTCCTGGATACCGTGAAGGCGACCCTGTTCGCTCGCTACGAAGATCCGGGAGCCCGAGAGTTGATGGAGGAGATTTCTTCCCAGCAGCACGCCAATTCCCTGGTGCAGATTGAAAGCGAGTCGCTCGCAGAAACGCGGGCATAGGTTCAGCCGGTCTCGGGATCGGGGAATCTGGCGAGAATTGCAGCCCAACCCGGGAACCGCCCCACGGCGCTTTCGAAGGCCGCGGCGTTCGACGTTCTGGCTTACCTTACCGGAACCGGATAGCCGACGTTAGAATAAATAATAGAAAACGTTAAAATAGAAATCGATGAGCGTACCCCAGCGAGGCGTCGGCAATCCTGAAGAGCTCGACCTCGCACCCGGGCGACAGCGTGAAATTCTCGAAGGCTGGATTCCGCAGCTGGCTTCAGAACAAGAGATCCGCCAGGCGCTTGAAAAAGCCTTCGACTACCGCGGCGACATCACCATCGCTTTAAAAAATGGCGAAAAGATCGAAGGCTACGTCTTCGACCGCCGCACGGGCGCATCCCTCGCCGATTCCATCGTCCGCCTCTATCCGAAGTCCGGGGACGAAAAACTTTCCATCTCCTACGCCGACATCGCCGCGCTCTCGTTCACCGGCAAAGACACCGCCGCCGGCAAGAGCTGGGAGGCATGGATGAAAAAATATCGCGAGAAGAAGGCCGCGGGAGAGAAGAATATCGGCTTACATCCCGAGACGCTCGAATAGCCG
>Ga0123355_10020729_pt1 | contig 10508 bp, 8 predicted proteins | sample TergutEmb28metaG_3_FD_89872 | JGI IMG/M metagenome (GOLD analysis project Ga0123355, IMG submission 89872) | Embiratermes neotenicus P1 segment gut microbial communities from Petit-Saut dam, French Guiana - Emb289 P1 | ecosystem: Host-associated > Arthropoda: Insects > Digestive system > Gut ... | reverse complement strand
TCCAAATTGTTGCGTACGACGACGGTGAAGGATCTGGCGGAAATGTTTCCCGAGCGCTTCAACAACAAGACCAACGGCGTCACCCCGCGCCGGTGGCTACTCGACCCGAATCCAAGCCTGGCGCGTGTGATTACCGCAGCAATCGGCGAAAACTGGATTACGGACCTGAGCCGGCTCCGTGATCTGAAACCGCTGGCCGCAGATTCTGCGTTTCAGCAAGCGTTCCTGGCATCGAAGCGCGAGGCCAAGGCGCGTTTCGCCGACTGGCTCAAGGCGACGTCTGGACAGGTCGTTGATCCCGACACGATCTTCGACAGTCAAATCAAGCGCATTCACGAATACAAGCGGCAACTGCTGAACGCGCTGCGCATCATCGTCGTTTACAACCGGCTCAGGGAGAATCCCAACCTGGAGATGGTGCCACGCACATTCTTTTTCGCCGGGAAGGCGGCGCCCGCCTACCGGCTGGCAAAAATCATCATCAAATTTATCAACAACCTGGCGGGCACGATCGACAACGATCCCGTGGTGCGGGGCCGTATGAAAGTCGTCTTTCTGCCTGAGTACAACGTGTCGCTGGCGGAGAGGCTCATTCCAGCCAGCGATGTTTCGAACCAGATTTCCACCGCCGGCTATGAGGCCAGTGGAACGAGCAACATGAAGTTCATGATGAACGGCGCATTGACGGTTGGAACGAGGGATGGTGCAACCATCGAAATGGCAGAAGAGGCCGGAGAAGAAAATCTCTTCCTGTTCGGACTCACCGTGGAACAGGTCGAAAATAGCCGCTCCTGGTACAGTCCGATGTGGCACTATGAACACGAGCCCGAGACTCGTGCTGCCATCGACCTTATTTCTTCCGACTACTTCAGCCACTATGAGCCAGGAGCTTTCGAACCCTTGCGAGATACGCTTCTATTGTTCGGCGATCGCTATATGCACCTGGCTGATCTAACGTCGTACGTCGAGGCGCAGGAGAACCTGGGCACACTCTACCGCAATCCGCAAGCATGGGCGCAAAAGGCAATCCTGAACGTTGCCAGCTCGGGAAAATTCTCCAGCGATCGCACGATTCACGAATACACCAGCGAGATTTGGAAGGTGGAACCATGCCCCGTATCCTAGAAACACAGCCTCAGACAACTGCCGGTGAATCGCTTTCGCCGCTCGCCGGCAAGCCCGCGCCCAAGGAGATGCTCATTGACGTTTCGCGCATGGATAAGGAGTATTTCGAGCGCAAGCCCGATGTGAGCGACCCCAACCAGCTGGTGAGCTTCGGGACCAGCGGGCACCGCGGATCTCCCCTTCTCGGCACCTTCAATGAAGCGCATATTCTGGCGATTACGCAGGCGATCTGCGAATACCGACGAGGGCAGGGCATCGACGGGCCGCTCTACATGGGGAAGGATACTCACGCCGTCTCCGCGCCCGCCCAGCGCACGGCCCTTGAAGTGCTTGCCGCGAATGGAGTCGAGACCATCATTCAGGAGAACGATGGCGTAACCCCTACACCGGTCATTTCGCGAGCCATTCTGGTTTACAACCGTGATCGCAAGGATCACCTTGGCGACGGCATTGTCATCACGCCTTCGCACAATCCGCCCGAGGACGGCGGCTTCAAGTACAACCCGCCGGATGGCGGCCCCGCCGACACGGAAGTGACTGGCTGGGTCCAGAATCGCGCCAACGAACTGCTGCGCTCGAACAATGCGGGAGTCTCGCGGGTGCCGTTCGAAAAAGCCATCCGGGCGGCTACCACCCGCCAGGAGGATTTTGTTCTGCCATACGTCCGCGACCTAAACCAGGTGGTGGACATCGACGCCATTCGCGGCGCGCAGCTCAAGCTGGGCGTAGACCCTCTCGGTGGGGCTTCGCTGCCCTACTGGGACCCGATCAACTCGACTTACGGGTTGAAGGTCGAGGTCGTCAATCGAATCATCGATCCAACTTTTTCGTTCATGACCGTGGACCATGACGGAAAGATCCGCATGGACTGCTCCAGCCCGTACGCGATGGCAAGGCTTGTAGGACTGAAAAACCAATATCAGGTTGCATTCGGCAACGATACGGACGCCGACCGCCACGGAATCGTTACTCCCACGGCCGGCCTGATGAACCCGAACCACTATCTCGCCGTGGCCATTCGTTATCTGGTGACGCATCGGCCGCAATGGCGGCAGACGGTTGCGGTTGGAAAGACCGTGGTGAGCAGCAGCATGATTGACCGTGTTGTTCAAAAACTCGGCCGCGAGTTGCGCGAGGTTCCCGTTGGCTTCAAGTGGTTCGTCTCGGGACTGATCGACGGCTCGTACTGTTTCGGCGGAGAAGAGAGCGCGGGGGCAAGCTTTCTTCGCCGGGACGGCACCGTGTGGTCTACCGACAAGGATGGACTCATCATGGTGCTCCTGGCCGCCGAGATTGCCGCCCGGACGGGCAAGGATCCTGGCCAGCATTACCAGGAAATGACGGCAGAATTCGGCACTCCCTACTACACCCGCATCGATGCGCCCAGCACTCCCGAGCAGAAGGCAAAACTCTTGGCGCTCTCACCGGACTCGGTCAGGGAGTCGGAACTGGCGGGCGAGCCAATTACGGCCAAGCTGACCCGGGCGCCGGGCAATCAAGCCCCAATTGGCGGACTGAAGGTCGTGGCCAAAAACGGCTGGTTCGCGGCCAGACCCTCAGGCACCGAGAATATCTATAAGATCTACGCGGAAAGCTTCAAGAGCGCAGCCCATCTCGGTGCGATTGTGAGCGAGGCGGAAAAGATCGTGAACAACGCTTTAGGTTCCGGAGCTGCTGATGAGCGGTGACGGGAGGCCTGCGGTTGTTCCGCCGTTTCCATCCGGATACCGTGCTTCGGGAGTGTTGTTGCACGTTACCTCACTTCCGTCGCCGTACGGCGTTGGCGATCTGGGATCAGCGTCGTTTTCCTGGATCGATCGCCTTCACAGTGCGGGCCAGCGATGGTGGCAGGTGCTGCCCCTCGGTCCGACTGGCTTTGGAAATTCTCCGTATCAGCCGACGTCGTCGTTTGCGGCCAACCCTATTCTGGTCAGTCCCGATTCTCTGATCGCGGAAGGATTGTTAAAGACGGCAGATTGCCAAGCCGGGTTCCCGTCCGATGCTGTCGATTACGATGCGGTGATTCCGTTCAAGAACCGTCTGCTCGAAACAGCCTGGGAGAATTTCAAAGCGGGGGCACGCAAGGACTTGCGCGCCGGCTTTGACGAGTTCCGCTCGGAACAACAGCATTGGCTCGACGACTACGCTCTGTTCGAAGCGCTGAAAACCAGATATCGGGGCGAATATTATCTCAACTGGCCGGAAGAGTTCGTGGAGCGCCGCAGCGCCGCTCTGAACGCGGCGCGACGAGAGTTGGCAAGTCAAATCGATCAGGTCTGTTTTGCGCAATTTCTCCTGTTCCGCCAGGCGGATCAGCTCAAGGAGTATGGACACTCCAGAGGCGTGAGCTTGATTGGAGATTTGCCGTTTTTTGTTTCCCCGGATTCCAGCGATGTCTGGGCAGACCCGGAATTATTTTTACTCGATGAACGGCGCCACCCGCGTTTCGTCGCCGGTGTTCCTCCAGACTACTTCAGCTCCGAGGGGCAGTTGTGGGGCAACCCGGTTTACAACTGGGATGCACTGCGTGCTACGGGTTACGGGTGGTCGGTCAACCGGCTCCGTGCCCTCCTCGCGCATGTGGATGCCATTCGTCTGGATCATTTCCGGGGATTCGCCGCGGCGTGGCACGTTCCCGCGGGCGCTCCAACGGCGCAGTCAGGGCAATGGGTGCCCGGACCTGGCTCAGAGTTTTTCGAAACCGTCGAGAAAGAACTCGGCGGCCTGCCCTTCATCGCCGAAGATCTGGGGCTTATTACTCCTGACGTCCACGCACTGCGAGATCGATTCCGATTGCCCGGAACCAGGGTTCTCGAGTTCGCCTTCGACGGTCACCCCGATAATCCGTATCTCCCCAACAACTTTGCCTCCAACACAGTCGCTTACACCGGCACCCACGATAACGCTCCAACCCGGGAATGGTACGAACAGTTGCCCGAGTACCAGCGTCTGAACTTCTGGAACTACCTGAAACAGACCCCTGGTGCAAGTGAAAATGCCGCTCCGTTGCTGGTGAACCTGCTCTGGTCATCGACCGCAGCGCTGACGGTTGCGCCACTGCAGGATCTCCTTAATCTGGGAGCCGAGAGTCGCATGAACATCCCGGGCCGCGCCAGCGGGAATTGGCGTTGGCGATATCCGGGCGACATGGCATCGCTCCAGGAGTTTCGATGGTTACAGGAGCTGACAAAGATGTCGAAGCGCGCGGAGCCAGAGATTGTCGATCGGCCGACGAAGCCAGAGCCTGGCGATGACCAAAACGATCAAACAACCGAAGGAAGCTACGCGCGGTAAATCGCAGACGACTCTTCGCTCGAACGATAGTCTGGAACTGAAGCAGCTTTGAGAGGCGATCCGACTTCCGGACCGATATAACTCCTGGAAATTTGATCTGATTCTTTGCCGAGATCGGCCACCATCAGGCTGCCAGTCAGCGCTGGAAGAGTTGGGGCTTCAGCACCGAAACCCGTGGTCGTCCTGCTTCGGTTGAACTAGCCTAACCGGAAAGAGTTGCCGCCAGACATTAGAATTAGCGGTAGATCTTTTCTGCCATCTGCCAAGAGTCATTTGGGGACGGGGTAATCAAACCTGACGCCAGCAACGACGAGTACACCGTTCGTTCCGCTGCGAACCAGTCGACCTCGGGCGAACCGAAGGGCCGGCCCCTCTCCTCCCAAAGCCTGTAAGCCAGCTTTGCCACCAACTCATGCCGGTCTTCCCCTAGAAAATCGGTGCTCAGGTCGAACGGTTGTTGCCTGTCCGGCTGTCCAGATTTATCTGCCATTGAGTTGGTTTCCTGGACTCAGACTACAAAAAAGGTGGTATCCGAAACACCTTCAACCGGGCATTGAGCCACAACCGAGGTCAGCAATCGATTGGACTTTAGTATCGATCACGACCTTCGTATGTTCAGAGTCGACCGTGCCTTTGCGATTGCTGTCGTCGCAAGGACAGAATACTCCGCCCGGCCTCCAGCCATGACTCCCGCAGCTACTTCTGATACACGAAATGGCCTTGACGGTTCTGCTGCCAGCAGCCTTCGTTGTGTTCGTCACAGAACGGTCTCTCTTTGCCGAAGCTGACGGTATTGATCCGGCCAGCGGGTATGCCGGAGGCGACCAACCCGTTTTTCACCGTGTTGGCACGCTTGTCGCCCAGGGCAATGTTGTAATCAGTCGAGCCGCGTTCATCACAATGACCCTCGACCGTGAAATTGACAGCCGGATGTTGCGTGAGGAACGCCGCATTGGCCTGCAGTGACCCTTCCTGGTCCGTCCGAATGTCCGATTTATCGAAATCGAAATAGACTTCCTTGATGTTCTGATTGAACAGGTCCTCATCCGAAACGGACGGGGCCGGCGCCGGAGGAGGTGGAGGTGGTGTCACGGTCAGCCGTGCGGTTGCCTCTTGCGTTCCTCCCGGTCCTTTGGCGGTCAAGTGGTAGGTCGTGGATTCGGCAGGCGATACGGTTTGCGAGCCATTGGTTTGAACCCCGCCAATGCCATCAATGGAAACGTCGGTAGCGTTCGCAGTCTGCCAGGTTAGAGAAGCCGACCCGCCAGCCTGGATATCGCCGGGACTGACCGAGATCGAAGCCGTCGGCGACGGCGGCGCTGGTGGAGGCGGAGGCGGAGGCGACACCGTCTTCTTGCTGCACGCCCCCAACATCATGATGGCTCCCAGATAAACTGCCATTGCGAACTTCTTCACAAATTGCTGCTTCATTCGTAGTCCTCCCAACAGCTCAACAAAATCATGTATTCGTCTTGGTACAACCTGAAACCTTTCCTTGCCCATCCGGACAATTTCCAGCCTTCGCATTCCGTGTCAGAGCTTCGTCAGTTTCGTCACTTCCTGTGCCACTTCGGAGTTGTTTGGATTTCCAACTCTAAAGTGAAATCAGTGCCCGGACGGCTGTGGACAATACATTTTTCGAATAGAAGACAACGACAGCCGCGACGAAAACGTGCTGCAAAAGGTCACAGAACACGCCCTGTGTTTTCACCAAGCTTAAGTTGTCGTTCGCGAGCAGGGGACCGGAAACGAATTTCCTAAGCGACAGCATGCTATAAGCGACGAACCTTGGAGTCAACCTCCGCCGCGACGGGCTGGCTGTTGTTGTGCAATGGTCGATGCCTGCCTGTGCCTCCTCGCGGGAGCGACAATCTGCCGCCAAGATGCCCGGGGAGGCCAGAAAATCGTGCGAGGTTTTCTCGTCGGGATATGCGTAGCTGCGCAGCACGATCTTGTCCTGACTGAGCCCCAGTGCCTTGGCCAGCACGGGAAGCATCAGCGTCGGCCACTGATTTGAGGTATGAACTTCGAAAATGCCGTCCTTCTCGAACGCCAGAGCGTTCACCGGCTCCAACGCGAAATGCATGACCGTACTCGTCGTGTAGGTTCGCTCAATCTTCTGTTTCGCCGAAGCCAGCGCAGCGTCGACGCCCGGGTCGTCGACTAGCAGCGAACCGGCGGTTGGATCCGCGATCAACTCGGCCGAGCGCTTCTGGATATCCGCCTCGCAGATGCTGGCGGCCTCGCCCGAACTCCACTTCACGTTCACCAGATCGGCTGCCTTGTTTGCGGCTACGAATGTCTCCGCGTATACCATTACCCAGCCCGGCACCTTTCCCGACGGGTCGTCCAACGCGAGGCTCTTCAAGTATCCGGGCACTTGCTTCGCTGCCGAATCGTCAATCGAGACCACCTTTGAGTCGTAACGCGTCGGGGGAACTTTCGGACGCGCGTATACCATCCCTTCCACGACTGCGTCCAGGCCATAGCGGCCTTTGCCATCCACCTTCGACGGAATGTCTTCCGCCAGCGTATTCCGCCCGATCAGGCGGCGCTTGTCCGGCGCTTTAATGGGCATCTTTTCTAGCTGCTCGGACGTGAAAGTTCGTCGGAGATTGCCGCGCGCCACAATATCCCCATACGGGATGAATCTTCCCCCGGCGTGTACCGCGTGGTCGCGTGCTGTGCACACTTTCTCAGGAACGCCAAGCAGCTTCGCGCCTTCTTCGATCAGAGCAATTCGGCCGGCCGCCCCCGCTCGGCTGAGCAGCGGGAAACTCTGCCACACAGACCAACTGCCACCCGCAATCATGATGCCCCACTTGGGATCGGTGTCGACGGTGACGATCTTCACCTTGCGCCAGTCGGCCTCCAACTCGTCTGCCACGATACGGGCGAGCGCGGTGCCGACGTGCTGGCCCATTTCCGCGCGAATGATGTTGACCGTTACTGTGCCGCTAGGATCGATTCCATACCAGATGGTGGGTTCAAAGAGGTCGGCCGCGCTCCGAGCAGTTTGGATGCTTGCGGCCTCCAACATCACGTCCGCGGCGCCGAGGGCAGACCTGGCGTATCCCAGCATCACGCCCGCTCCCAACATCGTGATCAGAAAGCTCCGGCGCGATGGATCGGTGCTCGAGCGAAGTCCGTGAGAAGACAGACTAATCATGGCCGGTATCTCCTCGCATTCGCTCCGCCGCGAGCTTAATAGCCTTACGGATGCGGACGTACGTCATGCAGCGGCAGACACTGCCGGCCATTACCGCATTAATGTCCTGGTCGGTAGGATTCGGAAAATCCTTGAGCAGTGTCGCCGCTTGCATGATCTGTCCCGGTTGGCAGTAGCCGCATTGTGGAACCTGCAGTTCGAGCCACGCAGTTTGTAAAGGGTGGTTACCATCCGGGTCGAGCCCTTCGATGGTTGTAACTTTGGCGCCGGCAACTGCTGCGACGGGCGTGATGCAGGAACGCGTGGCGCGTCCGTTCACGTGCACCGTACACGCGCCACAAAATCCGATTCCGCAACCGAATTTGGTTCCGGTAAGGCCCAGTTCGTCGCGGATCACCCAGAGCAGCGCCGCGTCATTGGGGCTCTGCACGGAGACCGTCTTGCCGTTGAGATCGAATGTCGTCACGATCGCCTGACTCCTCTCCTCGCGTTCTGTCACTGGTATGCGGGCCCCTCTCGGCGCACGGCCGAGACTTTTTCTTTCAGATCCGTCCAAGGTGGTAATTTCGTGCGTGTGCGACGCAGATAAGCCGCCAGGCGTGCGATCTCGGCATCGCTGAGTGATGATGCGTATGCCGGCATGACCAATCCCGGCGCACCTTCCGTGTTGTTGGCGGTTTCCGTGTTGGTAACACCGTTCAGTACAACCTGGATGAAATTGGTGGGTTCAGCCAGCATCAGCGAACTGTTGAGCGCCAGTGCGGGACGCGCCGCGAGAGGAGTTGGCCCGGCATTGTAGTGGCACGACATGCAGGCGGAGGCATACAGGTCAGCATCGGGGTCATTCTGTGCCTGGTCACTGCTGACATAGGAAGTCGCGAGGGCCTCGCGCGTGGTCGCGTCGACGTGCTTTGCACGCGCGCTTGCGCGGTCTATCCCGCTGAAGTAGCGAGCGATCGCTCGGACATCGGAGTCCGGAACGACCGGAAGGTCGAGAGCCCCGCGAATGACTGAGGTCATGGTAGCGCCGGTCGCCCCGTGCAACGAGCTGACGCCGGTGCGCAGGTAGGTGAACAACTCTTCTTGTGTCCACGGAACGGGCGAAGGATTGGCCTCGGTGAGCGCAGGTGCGATCCAGCCCTCAACCAGCGCGCCTGCATAGGCGTGTCCGGGCTTCTCGCCGCCAAGGGGGTTGCGCGGAGTATGGCAGCCTGAACAATCGCTGAGCGCTTCAGCGAGATAAGCTCCACGGTTCCACTCTGCGCTCCGGGACGGATCAGAATTGAACCGCGCCTGCCTGAAAAACAGAATCTTCCATCCCTCCTGGAAAGCGCGGATGCTTAGCGGGAACGGAACCGTATTGTTCGGCGGGGTGCTGCCGATTGCCGGGCGGGTCATCAGATAGGCGTATAACGCCTTCATGTCGTCATCCGTCAATTTGGTGAATGCGTAGTAAGGAAACGCCGGGAAAAGGTGAGAACCGTCACGAGTGACGCCTTCGCGCATCGCGCGTGTGAACGCTTCAAGCGACCAGTCTCCTATTCCTGTTTTGGGGTCGGGAGTGATGTTGTCGCCATAAATGATCCCGAACGGTGTGTGCAGCCCATAACCACCGGCAAACGGTTGTCCGCCTGGCTGCGTGTGGCATGCCGCGCAATGTCCTTCTGCGGCGAGCACCTCGCCTCGAACGATGGAGTTTGCAGAAAAAGTTGCCGGAACCGGGCGCTCTATGGGAGCAATTACCGGCCGCCATGCTGAGAGCAACAAACCAGCCAGCATGAGGCAGGCCGTGACCAGGATCGCGATCGAGATGCGGCGAATCATCTTTTTTCTGCCTCCGATCAGCTCCGGTACGTTCTCCCGCCTACCTGATAGCAAGGCAAATACCAACGTCGGTACAGTTAAGAGCGCGGTAGCGGGGAGTTTCCCGCGACGCAGACCAAAGAAGGGCCAGCTTTCTGGCACCTTGTGCCCAACAGCCGTGCACCCAGATACAACAGGTTTCGTAGAGCCGGACCCATGCCGTGGATCTCACCAAAGGGTTAGGTCAAAATCGACGCATAAATGCCGTCCCGATCAGCGGACAGGTATCTATTGGCAGAAGAAGCCTCGATGGGTTACTCGCCGAGCCCACAACAACTTTTCAATGCTTAGCAGGAGACTACCGCACATATGGAAATTTACTCTAAGCTTCGGCGAACCGGCCTCGAATGCGGAACCTGAAGAACCGGCCGTCGACTGCGGGCATCATGTTGCAGAAGAGCAAGCGCAGGACTTGTGGCAGCGATTGTCTGCTTCCTCTGCGACGAACGAGAAACGATGCGTTTCAGGAAGATCGACGAATCGCCCGAGACATTCATCCTCGTATTTGAAATCGGAGACGAGCTCGCGGAGGGCCTTCTGCGGTTTGCGAAGGAACAGGGTCTATCGGAGGCTAGCTTCAAGGCCGTGGGTGCATTTTCGTCGGTCCGGTTGGGATGGTTCAGTTGGGAAAGCAAACAGTACGAGCCAGCAGTGACGCTCGACGAGAAAGTTGAGCTCTTATCTTTGATGGGCGATGTTGCGCAAAAGGACGGACTCTCACAGAGAGTCGGGTGCACCTCCAGAAATTCGTCGATCCAGAGTCTGGCCTGGTGCTGATAAAACCCTAGCAGATGAGCGGGGAAAGGATTGCAAGCCGTGAAAAACACAATCCCGCGGACTACATTGCGCTCAGTCGCGTTCCTCGGCTTTGACCATTTACCCTCCGTCACTATTTTTGCAGATGACCTTCTTGAGTGAGGTTCCGGAGAGTTGTACTCAAGCAACGCTCTTGAAGGAGCCTTGGTTTTGCACTGACGCCTTGATCGACCCGTGAGATGTACCACCGCTGCTACAGCCGAACTGACACGAAGGTATTGGATACCATTGTGCAGTTGTT
>Ga0123355_10020728_pt1 | contig 10508 bp, 7 predicted proteins | sample TergutEmb28metaG_3_FD_89872 | JGI IMG/M metagenome (GOLD analysis project Ga0123355, IMG submission 89872) | Embiratermes neotenicus P1 segment gut microbial communities from Petit-Saut dam, French Guiana - Emb289 P1 | ecosystem: Host-associated > Arthropoda: Insects > Digestive system > Gut ... | reverse complement strand
TAACATACAAAAAGACACACAGCTTTTTATTCCAGACAAACTACGTCCTGCCTCTTCACACCACGTTGTACTCATGTTGTCCCACATGCAGTTTACCAGTTTCACGTAACTTGTACTCCACATGGTTGAGCTTAACATACAAAAAGACACACAGCTTTTTATTCCAAACAATGTACTTCCTGCTTCTACACACTACGTTATCCTCACGTTGTCCCACACGCAGTTTACCAGTTTTTTCTATCCTCCAACACGTCAAGCTGCCTCTGTGATCCATTGACCTCTCTGGCCAGTGAATATAACACTGTTTCCCAGGGGACAAAACCTGCGTAATTGACAGCTGCCGATTCGTCTTTGTGTAGTTGCAAGGTCAATCCTGCATGGAGATGTACTTGTACCGGTCCTATAATTTTTGTCTTTAAGCACAGCTTTATTTAACAATGCTTTTTCAACTGAGATTATGTATAGGAATGTGTTTATGTCAAGACGCGATCACTGCGTATTTAAGCCATTATTCCAGCAACTATTTCAATGACGTTTATAACTTCCATGTGTTACTGTGTGATCTAAATCCGAGCTTCTTAGTGTTTTAAATGGGTCATCATTCAATCTTATGTTAATTATCTCTGCTGATGGGACGAACCTAAACTTAGTTACTTTGCCTGTATCCCTGCATTGACTAGCTCCACACAGTTATGGCATGCACGAGGAGTTCTTTGTCGTATTTATGTCCCTTCAGATACACAGCTTTCAGCAGCATGGGCCAGAAGCTGATGTGTTTTATCCCGTCACAACCCCAACTGTTAAACAGTGACTAATCAAACAGACCAGTATGAAGTAGGAGGCACACACACACACACACTCTAAACAGTCACTTAACAGTCACAAACATCTGTGGTTTGCAAGACGTTACTTATGAAGGCAGTGAAATTCAGACAAATTTCTGGAGTAACGCGAAAGAAAGATGAATCGAAATTTTTAGATTTCCTCGTAAAGCGACGTAATTCAGAACCACGCCACTGGAAACTGGAAGTAAATATCCAGGCACTTTTAATTCTGACACTAGATGGTGGCCAGTCGGTGGTTAGCTTCACGCCCTAGCCACCTTATGCTCAGAGAAGTATCCCTCCACATTCATTACATAGGAGGCAGGATGCGACTCGGGGCCTGTCTGTACGTTTTGGGGAAAAGAAACTGTCCTATTCCTAGCGCGAAGGTAACCCCCGTTCCACAGTCGACCAACACTTAGCCTATTCGCTACACCAAAAGATTTTTAAGCTTCTTTTTTCGAAACGTTTTGAAGATTTTTGTTTTCTGAAAAGTGATCTCTCGTGTTGTGAAATGCCAGATGCTTTAAACAAAAAGTCTACAAGAATTCGTTTCTGGGTTTGAGTCTGTGGGGCACATGGCCAAATGCACATGTTTGATAGCAATGGCAATATGAAAATTGCCCTCAGCTATCGGAGGGTGCTGGCTGACGCAAGCCCATAAAACCCACTACCAAGAGCATCGCCACGTATACTGGAACATTACACTCTGTTTCAAAAACATGTGGCTACAATATATATGTTATGGAAACAAAATATCCGTATCACAAAAGACGCATCATTTACGTCTTGTTAATTGGTGGCGTTGGTGGTGGTGGTGTTGGTGTTGGTGTTGGTGTTGGTGTTGGTGGTGGTGGTGGTGGTTAACGTAAAATTTTATCTAAGATTACTTCCAAATTATACACTATTTCTGCCTGAAAGAATGACACACCAGCTACTCAGAATAAATAAAGACCAGAAACTTTAAATTTTGTTAATTTTAAATCTTCTGAACGTGCTTGATTGCGAAATTCGTGTCGTGTTATAGAGTAAGATAATTTTTACATGCGATAAATAAGGAGGACTCATTTCAATTTGATGAAACCTAGCGCGTTTATCATGAGATAAGTCGCCTGCTTTTAGTTTCCTACAGCTGTGTTCGGATGTCGTTAGTTACTAAATTTCAAGCACCCTATAACACGCAGTTTAGCGTAAAGGCGGTAGATAATTTCAATAATGATTACAGTAAATCCACCGTTACTAATGAGACACAAATGGCTTCGTCCGTCATTTAGCCGTGACAAGTTGATACCTTGGAGACTTTTAACCGGTGAAGAAGTCATTCAAAAACACATGTGCGCCTGTAAATGTTAAGTTCGTATTATAAATCAAGGACATTCCGGCAATTTAGTGACTTGTTGAGGAAGAATTATCTGTATTTCCTCCGTATGTGACGTCACGCAATGAAGTTATCTCTCTTTCTCTCTTATGGAAACACAAGAACATATGGAACATTCTTTGTTTAAACGTCTCCTTGCTTCAGATCCATAGTCTGTGTAACCACGTATTGATATCAGTCGCATGTCTTTATATATGTCTCTCTCTACCTAACGCAAGAGATTATAAATACATGAAGGTAGCTGACTACAAAAGCAGGATTGCTTTGGCACACAAAACTCTTTCTAGAGAAACGGAAGGGTTTCTATCTGAAATCCACTGAACCTATAGATTTCCTACAAACATCTAGCATGTAGGTCTACTGGAATGTGTAGAAATGTTTGGAACTTTACAACGAAAGTTAATCCAGCGTCATTACGAACCTAATGACTCTTCACAGTGTTCTTCTAGGCAACTTTACACGCACTTCGGAAACACGTACAGTACTCACAATGGCAGTAATGAAGTTTTGTAGTTTGGATAATTATATTCATTTCTACTAGAAAATTAATTAATCGATAACCTAAATGGCACAACTTCCTCCTCGTCACTCAACATATATATCAACGAACATGACATAAACTAAGGAACTTTTCTTCTGTGATTTGAAATTATGTATGTCTTTACTACGACTTTGAAGCTGGGAGATTAGTAAGAATATTGTCTAAGTTTCGGGCTGCAAGACCCGCGAAATGGTGTTTGATTCACTATAGGGAAAAGTATTTTTCCTTTTGCCACCAATTCCAGACTGGTTGTGGGCTCCACGGTCCTCTTATCCGAAAGTAACTGAAAGATTTTTTTTTCTCGAGGACGAAACGGGCGGGGCGTGAAGGTGATTATTCACCCCAATGCAGAGCAAAGTTAAAGAATGCGTCGTAAAATATCTTCACTCCTCTAAATGTCTTCATGGCCACATGACTGCTGATTCGCAATATTTTTTCTCAATATTGCCTTGTATTAGTACTCTAGAATTTTCACTACTAAAGTTTTTTTTTTCCATTTAAGTAGCACTGGCAGCTAAGTTAATAAAAATATCTTGTTCCTCTTTTTAATATTCCAAATACATTCATTATAATCACTAACTGCTTAATTAAATTAGGAATATAATTAGAAAGACATCGAAAACCTTCGGCATTAATCAAGGACAGCTGCAACTCTACCGTTTGTTAGCCTTTGCAAAATCAGTTATTTGTGGAAAGAGTCAGGATAATAATTCTAAAATAAGAATTTGATAGTAATGACGTCAAATTAGCTAGTATCTTGCGTGGTTCTGCCACTGGCGACACGCTTTTCACGTTACGCACACAAAATTCAGGCTGCATACCACGTCGGCCTTTTAACGCACAGTTACAGACCTTAACAGTAACAGCTTGGTAAAACACCACGTGATTTCAGTGCACATAAGCTTTTAAGATTAATTTTAATAACGCAGAAATGTAAGACAGAGAATAGCATAATTTAAATTATTTGAAATTTAGGTGAAAATATTGATGTAAACTTATATTTTAGGACTATTAAATCATGTAATATAAAAAGATAAAATATGAGTTAAAATCTGCAAGCATCTACGAAAAATATCACGTCAGTTAAATTAACTTTTTTTTCATAAAAGTGTAAAGATAACATTTTTCCTTCTCTTAATTAAGCAGCACGCCATGCAGACATGTAGCAAAGTGTTTTTACGGCTGCACATACTTTAACCCTGGCACTGGGTACACATACGTGACCAGCTTCACAAACAGGCCCTTTCATTCCCGGCTGAAGACTTACCCGTATACATTGGGTAGGAGGCTGGGCAAACCTCAGGGCTTGTCTGGACGCCGCGTAAAATAGAAAATTTTCTGCCCATACCTAGAGAGAAATCCCGGTTCCATTGCGGCACACACCTTATCGCAAACACTATATCGACTGATAATCCCCAAGACGTGACATGTCATTAGCAGACTATATTCTTTGACGTTGTATATTCCCATTTCATCTAGGAAAATGCCTAGACAATTATTAAGCTGTAGTGACATTTAGAAATTAAAGAAAGCTATGATATTTCGGCATTTTCTTCAACGTTATTTAGAAGCCAATAAAAAATATGTCATGATAACCTAACCTCAAACAAATGCCGACCAATCATGCAATGTTTCATTTGGATTATATTTATTAACATAAAACTTGAATACCAAAAGAAAAAGGCAAACTGATGGCACAACTCCTCTGGCGTACGACGATGTGTCATTCGGTAATCGGGATCCGAATTTTGGAGGGAAAGTGATATCAACATCTTCAAGAGCCGCTGGTCTTCGAAGGCCTGACCGCTCTTGACGTCATTGTTTCGTGACTTCGTCCTGCCTTCTGACGTGCAGGGATAAGTACAGTGCAAATTTGCAAAGCAATGGCATTGAGTAAATTTAAATCTTTCAATATGATTAACATGAAACAGATTCTTAGAAAGGAGCTTGTGAAATTTGAATAATTTTTATGACAGAAATACAGGAAAAATAAGTACGAGCAGAAACGTTTCAAGTACGTATTCATTCCTAGTGAATGACAAACAGAAAATCTAATAATGTGTTTGCCAGTTTGAGACATAGTTCAGTCCTTATGATTCGAAAACGTTTGTCCATTTTAGAATCTTTTGTTTGGTTTATTCTATACGGAACGTTCAAGGGTTTTACCCGTACAACAGTCCTTACATTACAAAAAAAGTCATTTTATACGTCGTGCGTTATTCTCACAAGTCATTACAGTAACCAACAAATGTACATACAACGGCTAAAGCCATACACAACGTAGAAAATCTCTACATGTTTCAGCGCCACAGCGCCATCTTCAGGGAACCCAAAGTACAAGTGTTTACAAGTACCTACAGAACAAACTTGGTATTATATTTTTAATATTTTAAAATTTTATTAATATAATACTAAGTTTGTTGTATTGGTACTTGGAAGTGTTTGTACTTTGGATAAAGTGATGATGGCGCCCTGGAGCCCAAACATGTAGGAATTTTACATATTATTCACGATTTTAGTCCTTTTATGTGCATATGTTGGTTGCTGTAAGTACGTACCTTACATAATTAGAGTGACTTAAACAAGGAGCATGATACGAACGGTATATACAGTACTCACACGATGACATGTGCTACAAAATTTATGCGAGAAACTTTCAAGAAAACAGGGTGTTAGATCTTATCAAGGCGTGGACTGGACTGAAATAAGGTTAGGTATTGGTATGATCCTTCAAGCAAAATAACAACAAAGAATTTCTTGGCGTTTCAATTAAGACCACGCCTCATAAAATTAATTAATTAAGGCCCGAGTTTCTTTTTTCCCCCCAGCCTTCTGAAATAATAATTAAACAAATTCTTGAAAGGGAGCCGTTTCTATATTTTAATCAAATAAGGTTGCTTTGCTCTATAACAGTCTCCACGCACTACCTCATCTATCCTTCTGTGACACACTCCGGACACACATTTCTGTAATCCCTTAGCATGACGTTTTTGCCTACTGATTACGTAACAGTAAGCACCGAATCCAATGATCTAGACAGACGTTAGTTTACGCTGTGACAACGTTACAAGAGCACTGAATAAATTGAGTAGAAAATTACTGTGATTACTTGACCATGTTGATTAGGATCACCAACGATAAACACGTTCTGACGACAGTGCCTTTTATTAGCCAATAATTACACAATTCTTACTAAACTTCTTACGGTTTCTCCTCTTATACCAGAGGCTGCCTTCCTCAAAACCGCCGTAAATAAAGCGGAAACAATTATTATGTAATAATGACCGTTGCTTTCATAAAACACAACGTTTCGCCGTATCTTTTACTGAATTGTGATACAGTCTCCTTTGCGAATAAACATAAATGTCTGTCAGTATGCAGCATCGATTTAGAAGTTTCTCTAGAAACGTCAAATGAATAGGAATGTGAAGAGACTGTATTTGATTAACTGCTGACATTTTGATATTGGTTCGGCCAAAAAAAAGCCCAACGTTTATTCCAATTTCGTTCATTATTACTAAGCCATTACACTGATATTTCTAACACAGAAAACTGCCAGATTATAAACCATAGTGTTATATAACTCTACGAAAGGTAATTATGTATTAAGAGGATAATTTACAGGCCCTGTTGTATTACTGCACTTCACATCTCAATGTGACGTACTGAGTACATGCATATTCTCTGACCAAAACTGTCCATTTATTATATGCCTACTAAATCACTATATGAAAGACTTGTAAATTCTGAAATGTGGTCGAAAAATGTTAGTTCTAGACGTGCAATAATTCTTAGTAATTAACCAACTTAATGAACAAATTATTGTTTTATAATAAGTTTTTTACATGTCTCTACATGTTTCGAGCACTATGTGCTCATCATCAGGAGGTAAAAATTGTATTATACAGCCTCTGGTATCATCATACTCTGTAGGTGGCCGTCTGGTGCACGGGACGGCCACCTACAGGTTTGACGATAACGGACGCTGTATAATACAATTTTTACCTCTTGATGATGAGCACATCGTGCTCGACACATGTAGAGGCATGTAAAAAACTTATTATAAAACAAGAATTTGTGCACTAAGTTGGTTATTTACTAAGATTATACTGAGTTGCACGATCAACAAAACATCAAAACTTGTGCTAAAATTCTTTCACGCAATTCGCAATAAAAGTCTTTAATCTAGGGCATGATCCAACAACATACTGCGTGAAAACTGTAACACTCAATTAGTTACTGTCATTCATTAAGGTGAACAGCCCATCTTCAGCGCAAATCGCGACAGTTCAGTGACACATCCAGAACGAAGGAAGTACTGTTACCGACCTCTGTGCGCTGTACTTTTCGCTCGCCGATTTTACGAACTTTCCATCTCTGTTCAAGTTTAGGTAATACATGTGGAGAGAGACCCGTCCATGCAGATGACCCCTACGTGTTTGTTTTCTGCAACTGAAGCAATATCGACGCTCGCAAGAAAGCCAACTATATTGTTTCTTCTGGAAAGGGGAGGGACTGACGTTTTTATTGACTTTGTTCGCGGACTTTCTTATAAGCCTTAGGACCGGCAGAGCAGAACTTTTACTACGTAAGTGTGCTGTACACGGTGTGTTGTCAACTGCAGGGATAAACCGTCATTTTGATACATTGTAAGGCTCTGTATTTCTGTCTGTCTGTCTGTCGCAGTGACTTCGTAATTTATTTAAAATGAAGTTCCATTTCAACAATAAGGTGTTGTCCTGGCACTTAACAGAAAAAAAAACTAGGAATAACTATGAAAACACGAGTAAAATAAAACCTGTCTTAGGCCAAAATTGGAAACTCAGTCCTCCAAAATAAACTACTAAACATGAATACTGCAAATCCCACTAAGAACTTTGGCTTTATATTCGCAATTTATCCTATCCCGGTCTCTACATGATGGCCAGCCGATTGAGAGAAATTTTTCGTAGTATCCCTTATTAATTTTATTTAAAAAATATTTCAGTTATGAAAACTTAACATTTGACAGCTTCCTTCCGCATCTTTCAAATCCATTGTTTACAAACCGTCCTATAATTTTTATACATAACCTAAGTAACCAAAGAAACGCTATTGGAACACAGATACGAAATGCGTCACTCAGAGCAGCGAAGCCCACAAGAGTACTTTGTATTATGAAGGTTCAGGATTTTCAGTACTTGTTTAAAGTCAGAAGCAGATGTTTATGTTGCTCTAAATTATTCTTCAGATCTCAATATACGTAGATACTCCCTCCCCATGTTTTCTCAGAAACCTTTAACTCGGCTACATTATGCAAAACACTAGTTTCCTGCTCAATACACTTCTATTAAGGAACGAATTTTATCGGATTATGCTACATCCGTATTTAGGACAAGCACACAAGCCCAGCAATTTATATACACGGCACAACTCGGTCCACAGAGTAGAATTCTTCTTGAGAAAGTAGGCCTAGTATTCGCTCTGATAGGCACGTTTTGCATGAACTTCGAAGGCATTGTCCCTACTCAAGAGAATTCAGTTGACCTGCAAAGCGTGAGTAAAGCCCTTTAACATTCGTGATGACGGTTGGGGAAAATATATAGATCATATTAAAAACGTGGATCTCTATCTCTGTATAACTTTCTCTCCACTCGTCATTTGTTAGGTATGTTGTTTGTAACAGGCCTAAAGTCAAATTTATGCCCTGTAGCCACATAGAATACTACAGAAAATAACCGTGTTACCCCACTCGCACAAAACACGGCCGAATTTCAGCCTAAAGTGTGTTTAGCAGGAGTATATCGGTTACTGGTCACATACAAGGGACTCTCAGCCTTGCCTTGTGCAAGAAAATGTCAAGGTCAACTGCAAACACCTCAATACCAAATTATCTCCCTACAAACCCTCGGTACACACGTACCAACAAGCCCAATTTTACACCCAACCAAAGAAAAAACATACAACAACCAACAAACCGTACTAGTAACAAACAAACACACATATAAATTACAAACCCCAAAATGACCTATATAAGTTATTTGGGCCTGTAATTCAACAATCCTAAACTTATCTTTTTCTTAGCTTATAGATAAGTTTAGGATTGTTAAATTACAGGCTTCATATACATAATTCATACCTGAAAATAAAATTTTATACATATAAGATGAAAAACTATCATTAAATCTATTTATTTGTAGTTTTTCATTCTACATATAATTTCATTTATTTTAGTACAAAATAAAATTGCATTGCCGTGATTACAAGAGAGAAATAAATGTGATTTAGATTGAAATGGGATGATCACATTAAAGCAGCTCTTCAAGAAGAAGAATGTGAGGGTGTAGAGTTGATTCAGCTTCATCGGAACTGAGTCCAGTAGCGTGCTCTTGTGTAAATCTACATGCATGTTGGGGTCCGATAAAATACGAAGAAAATTTGACTAGCTGAGTGATGAAAATATTTTTCCAGTAGCACACTGCCTCATGCAGTTGCTTGCCTAATATACAGTTTCCTGTTACTTTGTTAGTTATTCGAATAACTGTTACAGTGTGACCAACAAACACACACACATTATTGGAAGTACAACAATGTTTCAGTACGTAAAATACTACATGTTTCGGACCTTACTGGCCCATCATCAAGGTGTACACAGTTGTGTGTAACAATCGTCCAACCCTTCTGATATCCCCAGTATGTAGAACTGTCGAAAGTTCTTCAAAGTATATATAAGTATAGGGAGTGTGACATACTCAAAATTACAGGCTGCTCCCATTACTACACTTACTTGCGTATTAAAATATTATTGTAATTCTAAAGAAGCGTGTGCACTGTTTGGTCAAATTGTAAAAAGTGAATGACAAGGCACGGAATGGGAAATGTAAAATTATCCGAAGAAATTTGGATAAAATTAGAACCTAATTAATACTGAAGCTAATAACTTTTAAATTTGGATTTAAGATTCAATAGTGAAAAAGGAGTCAAATTCTGACAATACCAGACTCAGGTCAGACAAGTTTCATCGAGCGCTAGTTTTGGGGACCCCAGAAGAGATATTGATAAAGCAGGAAGTGTAGGAACGATGAAAATTGGGAACATTAACAGAGAGGTAAGCTAATGTCATTTGAATGAAGGCGGTCATAGAACTGAATAAAATCTATAGAGGAAATGACGCATTGGTGTGCAATAAATAAATGACGTTAACTTTCCAAGCCATAAGACGTTAATGACTTCGAACACTTCCCCTCTTAACGCCTCTGACATTTTTCGACTTGTTTAAATATTTTACAGTTACTTAATTATGCTGAACTGTCTGACGGTGCAATTAGTGACTGCAGCTAAACAGATCAACGTCACGTTACTTACCTCTCTACATATCAACAAACCCTCTAGCGATTTCTAGGACTACGCCTCGATACGCTTGGAAATTCTGTTGCAATTCTTGTGACGAAAACTTTGTGACTTTACTAGGGTGCATTGGAGACTCTGCAAGAATAGCTTATCGTAACTTCCAAAACAAACAGCAAGAAAGGTAAAAGTGGTAAAAATGAACTAAATTGTAACAAAGGCATACAAATAAATCGAAACTCTAAATGGACTGAGGCACAGCAAGTGGAACATCCACTTATCTTGTTCGCACAATTATTTGATAAGCAGATAAATCATGTCCAACATAAGACTCTTGTTGTCAGTTTGTATTATTATTATTATTATTATTATTATTACCACTACTACTACTACTACTACTACTACTACTACTACTACTACTACTAGGCATATGTTTTAC
>Ga0123355_10020727_pt1 | contig 10508 bp, 3 predicted proteins | sample TergutEmb28metaG_3_FD_89872 | JGI IMG/M metagenome (GOLD analysis project Ga0123355, IMG submission 89872) | Embiratermes neotenicus P1 segment gut microbial communities from Petit-Saut dam, French Guiana - Emb289 P1 | ecosystem: Host-associated > Arthropoda: Insects > Digestive system > Gut ... | reverse complement strand
CTCGGTGGTTGCAGTCTGGTTGATTAGCAATGTACTCCAACCTGGCGAAAGCTTATCAGCGAAACGGCGACGAACAAGCTGCGCAACAGGCTCTGGCGACGCTCGAAAAGTTGAATCTGGCTCGCGCTGAGCAAATCCGCAACGCGCCGGGGGATCGCAAGACAAGCTACGGAGGCGAGGCAGTCGGGGAAGAAACGCCGCATCCTTGATAGCGGCTTCATTGGTTACCCACGCGGGGAAATGGACGCTCGACAATTCCCACGCCTTCTTCGATCGCAATCATCCGGTCGCTCTTTACATTCGCGATCCTGGTTGTCGTTCCGCTGGGCCAGAGGACTTCAATCTCATCGACACCGGCGTGCGGTCCCAGGCCGAAGTGCAGACGCGGGTCCTGGGCCGACTGATAACTCATCCCGCCCTTCCGCTGATCGTGGACAACGAGCTCTCCCGCCGAGACTCTGACCCGGGCGCCTACCCCATCGCGATTCGACTTTGTACCGATCAGCAGAATCTCCAGCCAGTGATTCCGGTTGCCGCCATCGTTACGGAGCAGCTGTGGCGCCTGGCCAGAGTTGTTGATCAGGATGTCGAGGTCGCCATCGTTGTCGAAGTCGGCCACCGCCGCACCGCGGCTCACGCGTGGCTCGAGAAAATCCGGGCCGAGTCTCTCGCTCACGTTCTCGAACAGACCATGGCCGTTGTTGCGAAACATCAGCTTGGGCTCGGCATACTGCGTGTCTCGGTGATAACGGGTGATGTTGTCGAGGACGTGACCGTTGGCCAGAAACAGATCCCGCGCCCCGTCGTTGTCGTAGTCCATGAAGCGTGCGCCGAACGTGCTGTAGTGGTAGGTGGCATAAGAAATCTTCGAGCGCAGAGTGGCATCTTCGAAGGTGCCGTCGCCCAGATTCTGATACACGCGCGCCAGCTGCATATCCAGGTGCCCGACGATCAGATCCATGCGCCCGCTGCCGGTGGTATCGGCCGCGTCGGTGCCCATGCCCGCCTCAAACTGCCCGTCGGCACTGACCGCAACGCCGGCCTGGTAGCCGACTTCGTCGAATGTACCGTCCCGGTTGTTGTGAAACAGGAAATTCGGCATGTGGTCATTGGCAATGAAGATGTCCTGCCAGCCGTCGTTGTCGTAGTCGAAGGTCACGACGCCGAGTCCATTGCCGGCTTTCCGTCGAATGCCAGAAACCTTGCTGACGTCGGTGAACGTGCCATCGCCGTTGTTGTGATAGAGAGTCGCCGGCTGACCATGGAAATCATCGGGATGGCAGTAGCTGCGCATTCCCGGCCCCTGGTCGCCACAATAGAAATTGCGCTCCGGTGACCAATCCACATAGTTGGCGATCACCAGATCAAGCCGGCCGTCGTTGTCATAGTCGAACCAGGCCGCGCTCGATGCCCACAGTCCCGCGTTTTGTACCCCGGCGTGCTTGGTCACATCGGCGAAGGTGCCGTCTCCGTTATTGTGATAAAGGATCGATCGCCCGTATCCTAAAACCAGCAGGTCCGGGAAGCCATCGTTGTCGTAGTCGCCGACGGCCACTCCCATGCCGAACAGTCCCTCTGCGCCTACTCCGGCTTTCTCGGTGACGTCGGTGAACGTGCCATCGCCGTTGTTTCGATAGAGTGCGCTTCTGAGCGGCTGCTTCGGAGTGTAGACATGTGTCGCCGCGCCGTTTACCAGATACAAGTCCAGCAGTCCATTCTGGTCATAGTCGATCCAGCCGCAGCCGGAGCCCATGGTTTCGATCAGATATTTGTCGGGGGATGCCGCGTTGTCGTGGCGGAAGGTGATCCCGGCGGAAGCCGACACATCCACAAAGGTGACCTGGGTTGCTTTCTGCGCCTGAGGCAAGACCTTGTTGGCGGCGAGGGCCCAACCTGCGGATGCCATCTTCTTTAATAGATCGCGCCTCGAATAGCCCGAAATGTTTCCCATGAGCTTCTGCCCGGCCAAGGGGCCGGAGCCATGAAGTGTAACGCAGGCGCAGCTCCCGGCCCGAGTCCGCGCCTGCCCGCAGAATTGTGGGGGAGGCCAAAATTTGGGTTGACAACGGTGACGAATAAAGTATACAAAATCCGGCGAGCGAGTAAGCGTTTTCTCGCGCCGCAGGGGCCCCTTTGGGTCGAATGTCAGCGCAAGGTTGAGCGACCGTTGGGGTCGATGAGTGTCCGTCTGGCATTGAGCTCGGGAATGGGGTGGGGTCTCAAGAATCAACTCCCCCATAGAGCGTGTCTGGCTTTGGTCTGGCGATGCTCAAGGAAGTGCAATCGGCATATCCCCCACGTGGTCGCCAGCGGACACTTCGAGCTGGGTAGTCCGAACGATTTCTTTGCGTGCCGAAGGAGGCTGTATGGTTCCCCGATCCTCGAAGGGTTTGTTCGTTTATCTTGCAGCGTCTCTCACCGCTCTGTTTTTCGTGGGCGCTCCGACCGCTCGAGCACAACACGGCTCTGAAGGCACGGTCACGGTCACCGTGCTCGACGCGAGCGGCAGTGTAGTGCAAGGCGCCCAACTTGAGCTTCGGGATCTAACCACCAATGACCTGCGCAAGGCGGAAACGCAGGCGGGGGGCACGTACACGTTCGCTAACTTGTCGCTTGGAAAATACCAGCTGAAGGTTACAAAAACCGGGTTCCAGACCCAGGTGTATGACGACGTAGAGGTGCAGGCGGCGCAGACTACAGACATCAAGACGAACCTCAGGGTAGGAGCGATCAACGAAACGGTCGAAGTCAGCGGCGGCACCGCTCCGCTGGTCGAGACTACGACCAACGCCATTGGTACCACGGTCGATATGCGTCAGATCGAGGACTTGCCACTCCAGGGCCGCGATTTGACGACGCTCTCCCACCTGGTCCCGGGATATGAGGGATACGGGACATTCAATGGAACCTGGGATGGTCTGCCGGCCATTGCTCAGGGAAATAACATTGATGGCGTGATCGGCAGCCCGAGCCGGATGAAGTTCTCAGGAAATGACCAGGCCATCGTCTCGCCGCGCGTTGAATCTATTGAAGAGATGACGGTGCAAAGCGAGCAGCTCAACCTGGACCAGGGTTACGGCCAGGCAAACATGCAGCTCAATTTCGTCACCCGGCGTGGCACGAACGCACTTCATGGGCGCATCTACGACGACTTCCAGAACGACGGGCTGAACGCCAACAGCTGGTACAACGATGCCATTACCTCTTTGAATCCGGCGAATCCGGCGCGCAAGAATCTTCTCCACATCAATGATTTCGGAGCAAGTGTGGGCGGTGCGATTATCAAGGACAAGTTGTTCTATTTTGGCAGCTATGCGGAAAGGAGAATTCCGGGCGCGTACAGCACGTCCAACAATTTATTCACTGCGGCAGCTCAGGCGGGCACATTCACTTATAACGGCCAGACAGTGAACCTTTTCAGTTTGGCGCAGAATTACAATACGGCGAACCCGCACGCCAACCTCCCCACGGCGGTGCTGAACTGTTCCGCGTCGTACTGCCCGAATTCCGTATTCAGCGCTGCAAATTCGTCCACATCGGCGGGGCAGCTGACTCCCAGCGCTACGGGCGATCCCAATCTCAATCAAATCAACTGGCAGGTGAACAATCCTACGGTTAGTTATTTTCCGGCGGTCCGTGTGGACTACATTGCCACCGAGAAGATGCGTCTCAACCTGGCCTGGAACATGACCCAGGATAACTTTGCAGGTGCGAGTCCCCCTGATTTTCCTGGTTCGGCCTTTGCCAACACCGGTGCTGGCAATCGAGACAGAAGCTATACGTTAGCTCTCGGCGTTACCTCGACGCTGTCGCCAACCCTGGTCAACGATTTTCGCGGCGGCTTCCTGTATAACGTCAACCTTGGCTCGTATAATGCCCCGCCCCTCAACATAAATAACCCGCAGTTGGGCTGGGGTTATCCGAGCGACACCAGCGCGCAGTTGTCGGGAACAATTTTCTACTCCGGGATCAACACGGAATATCCCGTGTTTACAGCCTCCGACACCATGACGTGGCAGCACCACGCCCATACCATGAACTATGGATTTTCGTGGTGGCGCGAACAGAACCACTATTATAACCCCGTCGCAGGCTATCCCGTAGTCGACTTCGGGCTCGCAGTCGGAGATCCGGCGCTGGGAGCCTTTACCATCGGAACAGGCGGTACCCTCCCGGGAGCAAGTTTAGGTCAGCAAATGGAGGCCGAGCAACTATACGCCATCCTGACTGGACGGGTTTCTCTCGTGCAGGGAGGTGGTGGAGGCTATCCGTACGTCACGTCCGCGAATAACTATGTGCACGAGCTCGGAAGGTACAACCTGGATGAGCTGACCTGGGGCTCAGGCCTGTTTTTCCAGGATTCTTATCGCATCAAGACAAACTTCACCCTCAACTACGGGCTGCGTTGGGACTTCACTTCAGCGGACAAAGATCTTTCGAAGCTGTATCACTCCGCAAGTCCCGCCGCTATTTACGGCCCGTCCGGGATCGGCAATCTTTTCAATCCGGGCGCCCTCACTTCCGATCCGAATGGTTTGAATCCAACCCTCACTCAGAACCCGAACCCTTACAATTCCTGGAAACACGCTTTCCAACCGGCGGTTGGCTTTGCCTGGAATCCCTCGGACAACAGTCGCATCGGGAGAATGCTGGGCGGAGAACGGACCGTAATTCGTGGCGGTTTCTCTCTCCGGAACTTCACCGAGCCTCAGCAATATGTCTGGAACCAGGCTTCTGATTATGGTTCCTTTTACTACCAGTCATTCTTTCTGAACGCCAACACAAGTGGGGAAACGGGTACCTTCACGCCCGGAAGCTTAGCGATCAGCGACTTCAATTCCGGCGCAAGCGATCCCACCAAGGCGTTTACAGGTTATACTTATGGACTTTCGCCGCAGACTTTCTTAAGCAGCGAGGCGGCCTCAGATTTCACATTCAAGGGTGGTCCCGGGCTCAATGGCATGAACCCGAACATTCAACAACCCTACACGGAGTCGTGGAATCTAGGCATTCAGCGGCAGCTTGGAACCAGCCGAGCGCTCGAAGTTCGCTACATCGGGAGCCACAGCGCGCGACAGTGGTTGAACATAAACCCAAACGAAATCAATATCTTTGGAACCACCAGCCAGTTCCCAAACAGCTTCCTTACGCAATTCAAGAACGCGCAGGCCAATCTGACCATCAATCAGAAGAACGGAATCACTTCGTTTGCGGATAACGGCTACCCGGGACAGCAGGCTACGCCGATCTTCGATGCCGCCTTCTTTGGAGAGGCGTCCGGAGGTATGGGGATACCCTTTGCGGACTATGGCGCCGGGAATTTCATTACCCAGTTGCAGACAGGACAGGCCGGAGCCATGGCCGCTACCCTGGCCGGGATCGGCGGAACGACAAATTATTTCTGCAATCTGGTCGGTGCATCGTTTGGCCCATGCGCCAACAACGTCGCCGCAGGCACTTACAATGCCGCCGGCGCGGGATATCCCATCAATTACTTCCAGGCCAATCCATACTCCCAGGGAATCGGCTCAAGTTATACGGAGGCGGAAGGATACTCGAATTACAACGCCCTGCAGGTAGACTTTCGCCAGCGGGCATGGCATGGCCTGCAGTTTGACGCCAACTACACCTGGAGCCATACGCTCGGCGTCGCCACCCAGAACAACTGGCAAGGGCAAGGCGCCGTCTTTACCGTGCGGGACATGAGGCTGAGCTACGGGCCGACTCTGTTTGACCTCCGCCATGTAATGCATATCAATGGCACCTACGACCTGCCATTCGGCAGAGGTAAGCAGTTTGCAAACCGCGGCGGCGCGCTTGAGCACATCGTCGGCGGATGGACTGTGGGGACGATTTTCACTTTCCAGACCGGAGCACCATTCCTGCTGTTCGGTGGAACCAACACGTTTGATGACTATGGCGATGGAGGCGTAATTCTGAACGGGGTCACGCCGTCCCAACTGCAAAGCTCGATTGGCAGATACCCAATCCCTGGAACCACTACGGTTGCGTTCATCAATCCCAAGTACCTGGCCTCGCCGACAGGAGGCGGTGCGAACCCCACATACATCGCTCCCAACAACGTTCCGGGAACCTTCGGCCAAAGAGTCTGGCTGCACGGCCCGCACAACACCTTTGATGACGTGTCGATCTCCAAGCACTTCCCGATTACTGAGCGGTTCCGTTTCACCCTGCAGGCGGAATTGTTGAATGCATTCAATCACCCGACCTTCTCTACAGGCGCGACAAGTGGAGCCGCCAATGTTGGCTTAAACGCGATACAGAGCGGGGGATTTGGGATCCTCGGAGGGCCACTCAACATTTATCCGAATTCTCCCAATGGTGGAGCGCGCGCGATTGAGCTGCGAGGAAATTTCGAGTTCTAAGACCCGTTATTCAGGCCGAGAGAGGATGCATTCACCGGGTGCGGGACAGTTCCGGCACCCGGGAGTGCATTTTTTGTGTTTTCGTAGCGATTGAGAAGTTCGGAGAGAGAATGAAGCTCAAACGCCGGGTGTCGCTGGCCGCAGCCGCCCTTTTCCTGTTTGTTCTGCCTCAAGCCGCCGCGCAGGGCACTCTCGAAGACTACCAGCGGGCGCAGAGGTTTCTTCCCGGCAACCTGCGCCATCAGGTCTATGTCGCCGATGTGAATCCGCACTGGATCGAAAAGACGAGCCGGTTCTGGTACCTGAAGGCGGGCACCCAGAGTTCGGAGTTCGTGCTGGTCGATCCGGTCAAGAACACGAGCGAGCCCGCCTTCGATCACGCCCGGCTGGCCACAGCTCTATCGCACGCAGCCAGACAGGAGTACTCCGCCACCGCGCTACCGTTTTATGACATCGAGTTCGCCGACGGAGGGAAATCGATCCGCTTCTCGATCGACAGCGCGCACTGGACCTGTTCGCTCGCCAGTTACGAGTGCCAGCAAGAGGCATCGCGCCCGGAGCGCAGCAACGAGTCTGTTTCCCCGAATAAACGCTGGGCCGCGTTCGTCAGAGATCACAATCTGTATCTGCGCGACACCTCGACCGGCACAGAGCTCGAGTTGACCCACGATGGCGCCGCGGCTTTCGACTACGCAACTCCGCTCGCTTCCTTGCGCGTCATGGTGGATCAAGGCACCGAGGAGGTAAAGCAGTCACCGGCCGTTTTCTGGTCGCCGGATTCCTCGAAGCTTGTCACTTACCGGATCGATTCCAGAAACTCCGGACGCTTCACCAGCCTGCAATTCGTCCCGCCGAATCAGTTGCGCCCGAAGGCCTACACCTATGTGTATCCTCTGCCCGGCGAAGTGCTGGCCAAGGCGCAGCCGGTCATTTTCGATGTTGAATCCGGCAAAAGAATCGACGTCGCCGCTGCGATCGAGTTGCCGTTCCAGGATGGTCCCGGCTTCGAGTGGTTCCCCGACAGCAAGAGCTTTTACTACGACCCTGACGACCGCGGGTACAAAGCGAAGGAACTGCACCTGGTCGACGCTTTGACGGGAGAGCAGAAGGTCCTGGTGCGCGAACAGTCAGATCGCTATGTTGATCCGGGCGAGACTACCTTCCAGTTCGTCGAAGGATCCCGGGAGATCGTCTGGAGTTCCGAGCGGGACGGCTGGGACCACCTCTACCTCTACTCGAAAACCGGGCAGTTCGAAAACCAGATCACCGCGGGCCCGTGGGTCGTTCGTGGCGTAGAGCACATCGACGAGAAGAATCGCCGCATCTACTTCTCGGCGGGAGGCCGCGAGAAAGGCGAAGATCCCTACCAGACTCACCTTTACAGCGTGGGTTTTGACGGCAAGGGACTCGAATTGCTGACGCCCGAGAATGCGACGCACTCCGTCAGCATCTCCCCCGACAGCCAGTTCTTCGTCGACAACTATTCCCGTCCAGACCTGCCGGGCGAAGCCGTCCTGCGCCGCACAAAGGACGGATCGGAAGTGCGCGTGCTTGAGACCTCCGATGCCAGCGAACTCATGAAAACGGGATGGAAGTTTCCCGAGCCCTTCGAGGGTAAGGCTGCGGATGGAAGCACCAACCTGTGCGGCTTGATCTGGCGTCCCTCAAACTTCGATGCCACCAAAAAGTATCCCATCGTCGAATTCGTTTACACCGGTCCCCAGTCCTTCTTCGTGCCCAAGAATTTCGGCGGAACCCTGCGGTTGCAATCGATGGCCGAGCTTGGTTTTGTGGTCGTGATGGTGGATGGCCGCGGCACCACCGGTCGCTCGCGTGCCTTTCACGAGTTCTCTTACAGAAACCTGGGCGGAGCGTTTCTAGATCACGTGGCCATGATCAAGCAGATGGCCGAGAAATATCCCGCCATGGATATCACCCGGGTGGGTATTTACGGCACGTCGGCGGGCGGATACGGTGCCGCCCACGCCATGCTGGCCTTTCCCGAGTTCTACAAGGTTGGGGTCTCGACCTCGGGAGATCACGACGCACGCCTCGATAAAGCCTGGTGGAACGAACTGTATCAGGGATATCCGGTGGAAGACGATTATGTCGCCCAGTCGAACGTGACGATGGCGAACCGGCTCGAAGGCCATCTGCTGCTCGAACATGGCGATATCGATGACAACGTCCATCCGGTGGAAACGATGCGCCTGGTCGATGCCCTGATGAAGGCCAACAAGAATTTCGACATGCTGTTTGTGCCCAACATGTATCACGGCGAAAGCGGAGAGCACGCAACGTATCTGGTCCGCAGACGCTGGGACTACTTCGTGAACTACCTGCTCGGTGTGACTCCACCAGCCAACTTCGAAATCAGGGAAGACCGGGAGCCAGGTGGTCCGCGGAGACGCCGGCGCTAAGACACATTCGCATCGGGCTCAAGAGGCCCCATCCATGGATCGACGACATTTCTTGCAGGGCGTTGCGGCTGCAGCAGCCAGCCTTGAGTTCTTGCCGGGCACGGCAGGCACCGCTGCGGATGCGGATTCTGCGGCTACTCGACCGCGAGGGAAAAAGACGTCCGGCCCGGTCGTTTCGGTCGAGGACTGCGCCCTTGTCGCAGAATTCACGGTGGGCGAGGCGCACTGGAAAGTGTATGAAGACCTGCGCACTCGAGACGGAGCGCTGGTATTTCGATCCTCCGATGGAGATTCCCGCGTGCTTCCGAGGAGCGCCGAGGCCTCCACCGGGGAGGGGACGCCTTATCTGGGGCTTGCGCTCAAGGACATCGGGCTCTCGTCCCCGGATCTTCTGGCCGATCGTCTGCTTGAAGACGGCGATCCCGATCCTGACAAGGTGAAATCGGCCGCGCCTCCGCTCGCCTCGACCGAGAAAAATCCGCGGCACTGGGCCACATTTGTCGGAACCAAAGAAGCCTACGACGTCACCCCCGTGTATCGCAGCGGGAATACGCGCACCTACCATCCCATTCAGTACTCACCTCAGCTGCGCGAAGCCCTGAAGGCCGCGAACGTCTACGACGGCCTGGTCGGCGGCTGGATGCCCGCCGTCCGCAAGGTCATCCCTGCCTCTGACCAGTCCTACTGGGAAGTGATCGTGTTCGGCGACGTGGGCACGAACAAGAACAAGTACATTGTGCATACCTGGCATCGTACGGCGCGGATCGAAGACGGCAGGATCGCCGATGTCGTCTACGGTCACAGCTATCCCGCGTTTTCGCCGGCCCGGGAGGATCCGAAGCCGGAAGAGTTTTATCGTGCGCTGCTCGAGTTCGCCGACTATTGGGAGCGCGAGCTTCACGACTTCGCTCCCACGACGCTGCCCGACCATGCCTGGACCGACATGTCGAAATACGCGTTCGTCAAAGATCTGATGACGCGCCCGGCCGGTCTTTATCCCAAGTACGGGGCGGTGGACCGCGACTACGCCGGCTCGGAATATGACGGTTTCCAGGACATTTTCACCAGCGCCATCTACACCAACATGGAGTGGGGACGTCTGGGGACGGCAAGGCTTTTCATCGACAACTACTTTTCCGAGTACGTCGATGAAAAGGGAATGATCGACATGCGCGGTCCGGAAACCGCGCAGTTCGGCATGACTCTTTCGCTGCTGGCGCGCTATTTCAACTACACCCGCGACAGCGACCTCCTGCTGAAGCACCGTACCAAGATTGAAGGGACCGCAAAGCAATTGGCGGACATGCACGACGAGGCCCTTCGCCTGCCGAAGGACAAGCCAGGTTATGGCCTGATTCACGGATGGAGCGAATCGGATTCCTGTCTGCACGAGGATCCGTCGCTTTTCTGGCAGCCCTATTACGCCAACAGTGCGTTTGCCGCGCGCGGATTCAAGGACATCTCCGGGACTTGGACCACGCTCGGGCGAACTCGGTCAGCGCCCTCCATGGAAAAGATTGCCCAGGACTGGCTCCAGCGAAGCCAGACGCTCCGGAAACAGACCATCGAGAGCATCGAAAAGAACATCGCGAACGACAAGACTCCACCCTATATCGGAATCTTTCCAGGTACGACGCTCACCTTCCGCGAATCCCTCGAGAAGGAGCACCCCAGCCCCCAGCAGTGGCCGCACCGGCCGTAT
>Ga0123355_10020726_pt1 | contig 10508 bp, 9 predicted proteins | sample TergutEmb28metaG_3_FD_89872 | JGI IMG/M metagenome (GOLD analysis project Ga0123355, IMG submission 89872) | Embiratermes neotenicus P1 segment gut microbial communities from Petit-Saut dam, French Guiana - Emb289 P1 | ecosystem: Host-associated > Arthropoda: Insects > Digestive system > Gut ... | reverse complement strand
GGGGGGGGGAGGTGGGGGTGGGGGTGCGGGAGGAGTGCAGGGGGGGGGGCGGGGTGGGTCGGGGGGACGAAGCCTTACCTTGGATCGGCACTGGTTGTGGTGTTCTGGAAACAGTGATAGCAGGTCAATGTGCAGTTTACTACACAGTTTTGAGGTATAGCCTTTTTTTTGATAGGTTGATATGGCGAATTACATCAATCGTAGTCGGTCCCAGTGGCGGCGTGGTCTAAAGCGTAGGTCTATGGCCGCTCGCCTGCTGAGATTGTGGGTCTGAATCCCACCGGGGGCATGGATGGCTTTCTTTTGTAAATGTTGTAGGTCTCTGCGACGAGCTAATTACTCGTCCAGAGGAGTCCTACCGACTGTGGTGCGTCGTTGTTTGTGATCTAGGAACCTCGTGAGTGAGGAGGCTCTGACCCACTGGGGGGGATGTTGCGTCAAACACAAAACAAACAAAACATCACTCTTTCCCGAAAGACTCATCGATGCCGTATAATTAGCTGTACCGATATATTAAACGCTGCGATGTCGAAACCAAGAAGAAACAATATGAAGGTTATTTGGTTCTTGTCTTACAAGGGAGTGCAAACTCATACCGGCTGCGTTACGCAGTTTTACCTCTCATACTACGTGCAAGAGCAGTTCACTCTATTTGAAACCACCCACAAGTTGTTACGAGAATTTGCATAGGAATATGCGCAATAAAAATCTTATAAAAGCTAGTGTCTATTTATATTTGTTTGCGATGTGTGATTACTTGCTCTCACACACGACAAGGTCCACTGAGAAAACTATGAATTAACGCAATCCTTTGCAGGGGTCATATTTTTCATTGTTTTTCTCTAACGGTACGTTCTGAGAGATATTTACATAAAGTGCTTTAAACGTAAGGAGAAGAAGGAAAGAAAGACGTGAGAAGTGACAATAGAACTTGCCAATAAAAGGGGTAGGAAGGAAACACTAGAGAAGGAAGTGAGACAGAAGTATAAAAAAGTTTACATAAAAGGGGTTATAATTCCCGCTGAATCTTCAATAGCCATTTCACCAACATCAGTACAGTGAATCCATCTCTATGTCACTTCAGGGGCGGATTCTTCCTTTGATAGAAATGAAGCACACATTTCTTGTGCTTAGTCAAAGTATATTCAAATTATGTTTCGCAAGTGGTCCTGACAAGAATACTCTGGCACCGGAAACACGTGTACATGGCGAAAATGAAATTTAAGATCAGCGCTGGCATTTTGTGTTCGTATTGTAGTAATGCAAAGTTGTTTTTTTGACTTTCAATTCAACTCGCACATTTGCAGGTTCTATGAATTGCTACATATTTGTATACACCAAATGTGTGTTATCTCTATCTGAAAGCTTGAAGTATTATAATAGCAAACATAGGCCTGGGGACTGATTTATTTACGTCTCCAAACCTTTCACATATTAAGCTGAGACATTTCTATCGGGTAAGATATTAGGTGGAAAGTTTATAGAAATGTTTAAATTTAAGAAGTTACAGCATTACGAAATAAGAAAGGCAACAATATATTTTTACACCTTACGAATTCCGGAATATTGGTACAGGGCTGGACTAAGGGGCGGTCCAGCCGGGCAATAGCCCTAGGCGTCAAGACTTCACTGGAATAATCGGAAATAATGTACTGGTAAACACGGGTTTCCAGTCGCGTAAGGATTTCTCCGCGTTTTCAAAAGTTCAGCCAGCCTGTTATACGCCAAAAAACATAAAAATACCGGTTTTAATGTAAAACAAGGCCTTAGTCTGACCGGAGCACCAACTACATGTCTCGGGCCTGCCCTGCTCGAATAATTACCCAAGACAAATCACAAGTTTCCGCATTCGTACGTACTGTACAACAATATTTTTAGGGATATGTAGCGTGGTTTGGATGGAGCTGCTGGTGATAAAATAAATGGAGACGCACCTGCTGAAGACTTCCTTGAGCTCATGCTCGGACACGAACTGGCCGAGGTTGGCGACAAACAGGGTGGAGCAAGGGGCGTTGTTTACCCCAACCCCCGGCTGAGATGAGGATGAGCCCACAGGTGAAGCCAGCGCCGGCGACGGCAAGAAGTGTGGCAGAGACGCATGGATCGACGTGAGGGCTGCCGTCGGGTGCGGGATTGATAGCGGGGGCTGCAGGAAACATACAGAAACACACATCAGTGGCGCTAGTGTCTTAATAATGGCCCAGGGCAATGCAGAAATGAATATCAGTGGCTACTAGTGCCTCACTATTGCAGGCGGGTGGAAATGGTACTTCAGTAAGGTAAACAGGCTGCTGCGGGGGCCACAAACACAGCGTGACGGTCAGTGTCTCAGCATTGTATAGCTGTCAGCGCTTGGGCCACACAGAGTGCCTCAGGCAACATAGCGTGGCTAATGTGGCACACGGCAACACAGTGACGGTGGGGTTTTGTGCTTCTATAATATACAAACACAAAAATTCATACGAACGAATAAATGAACATGCAATTGGATATTTTTAAAACTAATAATCTAATTTTGAAATTATTCTTTATTTACCATGTACACTGATGAACTTTCGTTCAATGTTTGAATGATATGACATTGCTGGAATAAGTATATAAATATGGAATATATTCGCAAACATACAAAAAAAAAATGAAAACGTTTATAAACTTTCGCTGCAATAAACAGTAGGTATAATATATAGCTAAGCATATTCCTAAGCAGCTGCCAAAGAACTCGGTTCAAAAACATGTTAAAATATGTCCCTGAATCTACTCTGGTTTATTTTTACATGTAAGATACGTAAGTTACTGAGAATTGCGTTGCATGAAATAATTTGATGCACGGTGAACTGAAAGTAAATATGAAACAAGTTGCATTCCCGTGGCACAAAAAAGGAAACCAATACATTAGAATAGCCGTAACCCGGCAATCTACGCCGAAACTTGACACACGTCGTGTGCAAATTACACAAGTTAGCGCCTTCCCGAGGGATTTCTCTTGTCATTTCAATTAAAACTCTTTGAGTAACACAGCAGTAACGCAGAAGTAACACAAAAGTAACACTAGAACCGATAAGGTGCACCTGCAAATTTAAGACGAATTCCAACTCTAGACATTGGAGATGTGTCATGGCATTGGTTTGGATGAACGGATAGAATATAACACACTTTTAACAAAATCCTCTAGGGCTGACAGACGCTTCAGTCGGTTAAAGCTAACTAACATTTCACAGTCCGATTATTTGGTCATTATTTGCCTTCTAATACAGAACTTTGACGATAGCATTCGAAGAAGTTAATAAATATTTGAGACGCTACGAAAACAACATTAAAGTCTGCCTCAACTGGGATTTTATCAGGAAGTATCCCGAATTTTACATTTACTTGCAGCGCAAATATTTTACACCAAATACTTTGGACTTGAGTATATTAATGGGAATGTGGCAGGGATGGGGACACGAATATTAAGTGTACTAATCTGATATGCAGTCATAAAATTCGTTCGAAAAGAACTTGGTGAAACACAGCTGTCATACTAATCGAGATCGGAATTTATTTCAGGAAGCTTAAAATCTATACCCTCTGTAGAAAGTTTATGCCTGTTAGATAACCGTTCACAGAATGGTGATAAATACATATACAACCTGACTTAACGTTACGAATTTCTGCTCTTTTCCGTACACTGAATTTACGTTTTTTTTCATGTGGTGTTCCAAATAAGGATTGCATACCTGTACGTCACCATGAGACAGATATAATTAACTGTGACAAAGAAATCGATTTGTTGTATAATTTAGATAATCTTCGGTTTCAAAATGTCAAATTTGTTTAAAGTTATGATAGTTGTGTGTTATATTTTAGGTTACTTAATATTAGGTCAGTACCAGAGAAGTGAACTGATTTTCGTGGAACATTTCATGTACAGGCAGTCACTGATAAATAATGGGACATGAATACGATTCAAGCTTTTTGCCAGGCAAAGAAACAAAACACTTCAAATATTTGGGAGCAGATTATTTTCTTACAAGCACAGAATAATATTCAGAAAACATTACTAAATATGATGCGTCTCATTACTTCTTCTTAGCTATACGTGTATTTCTCTTCTTTCTTCTCTCTCCAGTTCAAGTATTCTTCTCAACATCGACGAATATTTGGACAAAGTATAAATTATAATGAAGCAACGAATTAAGACTATCATTACATCGGCAGGGTTAAATGATGTTTTCCTACGTGTATATCCACTGCACAGGACCCTGGTGTGTTCTGTTTTGTTTGAAAAGATGGCTGTGATGCTAGGTTAAGTACTTCCTCTTCAGATGCTCTTACGGAGAGAAAGGATTCAGAGTAGCAGTCCCAGAACAAGTGAATACAAATTGGTCTACTCACTAAAGAAGTTAAAAAGAAAATTCGTGGCGAATAATGCGGGAGGAGATCAGATTCTCATAAAATCCGTAGCCTAGCTTTCGTTTGATTCTCCAGAAATTTCTAGCACATCACCTCAGACATGTTTGTGCCTATGAAATACGCTTCAAGAAAGGCTCAAAATATTGCTGTACTATCTGACATCCAAGCTTAGGACGAATCAGAGCAGGTTCCAGATTTTAGTACGTTATTGATGCACTGAGAAGAATATTCGATCCCAACGGAGAAGAGTTAAGAGAAAATTGGAGGAAAGTGCACAGAGAGAAGCTTAATAATTTATGATTTTCAAATACCAGGTGTCCGAAAGGCAGTTAGGGAAAAAGAAAAATGAATGTCCTAAAATTTATTCATTATATGGCTTTCCAGTGTAAACTAACAAAAAAGTAACAATCCCGACATCTCTTTCTGGATGTTATCTACCATAGTTGATTTTAATGTGGGGCTTGCAGTGGCAAATAAAATATTAATGCGACTTTCAACCTCTCCACATGTTCTGACGTATTATTTGCACAATGAGCAGTACATATAACACGCAGAGTGGAAAAGGGAAATGGCTGCAAAATGTAAATTCGGAAATTCAAGGAGAAAATACTTATTGGAATAAGGATAATATTAAACTGGATATTAAAATAGAATGTGAGGAAGCGGACTGGATTCAACTGGTTCAGGATAGGATAGATTGGACGGCTTTTATAAGCTCGGTAATAAACAACGACGGATTTGTGGACTAACTGAGCCAATATCGTCTCAAGAAGGACTCTACGCTGTAGCGTTAATGAGTTGGTTAATTATCGATGTGGCAGCAGATTGCTGGCGTAGTTTCTAGGCAAACGTTTGTGTGATGTCTGTATCACAACACACATGGGATTCGCAAAAACAACACGTCATAAATAAACTTTTTTTTTTTTTTTCCACTTTGCAACCCTGGCACGATTTATAAATACGCTACTTTTGACAAGAATGGCGTAAAGCAAACACGTGTTTTTAATGTACGAGTAGCATGTGACTACATTGAACGTTTCCGATTTCGCTTTTGAAGTCTTAAGCAACGTAAAACCGGCAGGAAAGAAAACTGATTGATCAGAAACTTTAGAAAATAAGGTTTGCTGCTCTATCTGACACTGATCCGTGTCTTCAGCTAGAAAGGCCTAAGTACAAGCCACTCTAGCACATAATATTTATTCATGATTCATTTTAGTGTCTCTCCACAGTCGATGCCTAGGCATATTAAGCAGTAAATTACCTTCATTTTTTGGCTATTTTTCAGCATTTTTTTTTCGTGCTTACTACAAGCCTTAGTCATGAAGAGTCCATTTGTTCCAGAAATATTTTTAAATGTAAAATTTATGTAAATGAATGACTGTGTATTGACCACTGTGCAGTTAAAATTCTCCTGGTAATGGGAATCGGTAAGCATTAAGCTAAATCTCCTTACACTGTCAGATCCGCACATAACCTGCCAAAGCATATTTGGCCCGATTAGAATTGAGGTCTTAAGTAATTAACATTTACACTAGGGCTAATGGGATACGCGTTAGCCCAGTTGGTTGAGGTAATGCGCTACAAGCGACAAGGTCGCGGGTTTGATTGCCGGTGGGATCAATGACTTAATCCTCGCGGCCGCATAGTGACTTTGGGGTGTACTCAGACTCTTAACAGAAATGAGTGCGAAAGGGATGTTCTGGGGAGTAAAGACGGCCGGTGCGCAGGGCTGACAACCTTGGAACTTTCATGTGCTGACTGTATAGAAATTCTGGAAGTTTCGAAGTCCTGTAGCCGTAAGGGCCTTTCCAGGTCTGTATAGAGACAGCTTTTCTTTACTTGAGGCTAAGAATTCATAAAGGAGAGTAGACGGAACGACTAAGCAGCCAGAACGTCTTTGCAGTAACGTGTTAGTGCTACAGTGCGCAGACTTAGATCTTATGAAATGTTAATACGTGTTGAGCGGTAAATAGTTACAGATTTTTCGGAAGACAGTGTTGCCTCCTTCTTCAGGGGGATGCTAGACTCCGAAGATAGAGGCACTACGCTCTGAAACGTCGGTAGCTATTTACCAGTCGACAAGTTGTAACATCTCATGAGAACTGAATGTTCAGAACTTCACTGCCCTATTTTAAAACCACTACTTTTCGCCATTTTAATTGCCACGAAATTCTTATTAGAAGGACGTACAGACGAAGCCTGGAAGCGTTCTTAGGTAAGGTAGGATTAACCTCTACACTGTAAATTCCACGAAGCAGAGCATTTCTTTAGAATTTGACAGTCCCTCAGTTGACCAAGAAATTCCTCGTGCTGTACGAAAGCCGAAATTTCGTCACAGTGAACACTGACGGCACTTCAACATATATTACTAAGGAAAGCAATGGGCATTTTTACCAAAGGACGTGAAAAGTCACACAGCTTAACACTTCGTAATTCGTGCTCTTCATTAAATAATATAAAGGCGCAACACCATGAGAAAGAAGATGGGTGAGTTATGCAGCACGCGTGGTGCAAAAAATAAACAAATAAATTTAGTCTGGATAGGAAAGCTGCACATTTGAAGTGGGGTGTGTGGAAGTGGTTTGGATTCAATACGTAAAGAGTCCATAAAGCGGTAAAGTGATTTCGGGTTCCAAAATAGTCAGGGAATATGCAGACCAATTGAGTTATTCACAGGATGGACATTGATCCGCAACTATAACTAATTAGATATTAACATTTCCATAAAAAATAATTTAGTATATTTAGGTATAAGGAAGTTGTGTACTGGCTAGGTGATAATTTTAGGGGTGGATGAACGTCTGTGTTCGTCAACTGACAGATAGTTGTGGCTGTGTCAATGAAAATAACGATTTGTTGTAGGATAATAACCAGTCATGCACTGACAATTAAATTATGTCTGATCGTACAGGTCACTGGACTAGAAGTAAAAGAAAATATATGGGCCTGTGGCTTTTTTTATACCATAACAAGTTCGAGGTAAAAAGTCTCGCCTCGTCCCGTGATAGCTAAACTGACCCACCTCGTGATGGTGCGGTCCACGTCATATCTTCCGACTCGAATGTAGAAGTAAGTCTGCCACATCAAATAGTGACGTAGCATTCCTCCCGCACATTAAAACTATTCCCTTTGTTACTGTGTAAAGAATTTCATAATATTTTACCTTTTCAATCCTTTTAGAATTATTTTCTTCGTATTTTGTCTGCAGATAATACAGAAATATGAGGAACATAAAATTATTTTCCAAGTTAGCTCTTTTTACACGAATCGTGAAACGGGTTAGCTTTTTTCATGTGGTTGTCCCGGTGTACTGTCCCTTCCATATTCTCGTAAACATAACCGATATACTGAAGTAACGAAAAGAAATGACCGGCAGACTGACCGATATTTCAACCAAGCAATTTACACGAAGGAGCATTGAATCTAGTAGGGCGGTGACCTTCTCTTTGCACGTTTAGTCTCTAAGAAAATCAAAACGAAAGCCTATGGAGGGGAACCTTTTTGATTTCATCTTGCCCTCGACAGAACAGAAAAGACTACACATGTTTGCTCAAATCTAAAATACGAATTTATACCCACTATTTAGCCAGCCACATTTCAAACAGACTACGGGATTCCTAATAAAAGATTCAGTTGATTCCCGAAATATATTCCTGAACCTCTTTCTTTCCCTTTCCAACTGTGTGTGCAAAATTTTAGAATTTTAATGCAGTAAACGCTAAACTAAGTGGATAAAAATTTATGTGAATTCGTTCTTTTTTTTTACACAAGCAAGGTGCAATCTTCAGCAGTTCCAGAAGAAAACTGCAAATCGAAAAGCAGCGTTACAAATCACTGCTTCCTCTCCACGTTGTTGTTGTAACGAATATTACATTGTTGCACGTAACTGCTGGTTTTCCAGTGCGCTCCTAGATTATGCGTGGATTATTAGCTTTAAAGTTGGCAGGCGTACTGTAGGGGCGGGAATGGTGTTGTGCACTAGGACGTGCGCCCCACGGATTAAAGTGGCTATCGTCTGCCGTATAGTCATTGAAGTTGAACAGATTTAGCCATTGACAGCGCTGAAGGCAGACTTACTCTAAGAAGTTCGAGGCAGAATTCGTAATATTTTATTTACGGTACGACCACGTACAAAACCGTGGAATTAGTGCAGACAGTATGTTAAACAACCAGACATTCTTATGTTTATTGGACCTGTATCATTGTAATAACTGAAGAATAAAAGACTAACTTGATGTCACTTGCTAATTTATTTCACTTCATATGTGCTCAGCATGTTACGGACTATAATATATCCTTCATCAGGAGCTTGCGACTATTCTGTTAAATTACCACATTGGTCGTATTGTTCTTGGTTCGATGTGTGTTGGAGTTTCGGTGTGGTTGGGTTGGAGTGTTATCCGTGTTGCAGGCTGAAGTTGTGCTTCTTCGCCTGATCCACACGGGCATAGCTTAGCAGTGCTGGAAAACTATAGCCCACCGCACCTGGTGTCCAATTCTGCTTCAGGGAACCCTATTATTACTGTAAATATTATTACTTTGAACACATATCTTTATTTTATATTCATATTAAAGTGTGAGAGATCCAAACGCTGTATGTCTTCCACTTCAAAACAATGAGAGAGCTAAGGGATATTTACGAAGCATCACATGGACGTTATACCATTATCTGTCACAATATTCGGGTAATTTTTAAATTACCGCCCGATGCAAAAACAAAATAGCGCACGCGAGAAATTTTGGCGTATAAGAAACAATAGTGCCACTCAATCTAGGGTCTCCAGTGAACGTAAGGCGTTTTCAAACAAAACACATCTTAAGTGGTTAAGGCGTTTCCTTCCTGTAGAATATAAAATAAGACGACGACAGTCATGAAAAGTTGCTTTACTTTTTTGTAAATTTTTATGTAACTGTCAGCAAGAATAACTACTGTTTTATGAGAAGCTATGTGATTCCTTAGCAATGAAGTAGATAGCAACGGATGTGGGCTATTTATCGCGGGAGATGGTGAAATTCCAAACGATTTCTGGGAGGTTGTATGTATGTTGTTTTGAATTCAACATGTATTTGGCATAGGGTCAAATGTAAGGATATTTTTATGGATTGATGGAAGTTCTTACTGATGGATTGGTGATCAGTTGCACGGACGAGCCCATCTTCTGACCGTCATTTAAACGAAATACTGTAATTTAATTTCACTAGTATGCGATAATCTCCAAAAAAATTAAAAAAGGTGATTTTCACCGCAGTAGCTGCTGAAAATAAACCCAAAATGATCATAATTATATTTCAAGTTCCTTTTTCAAGTTTAAGAGCTTTACTTCAATTTATCAACCAACGAATGCACATATAATTTCACATAAAGCAATTTTAAAACACTTTAAAACACTCCGACATGTTTCGATCTTGTCAGATCATCATCAGGGAGCGTTATTCCTTGCTATAGTTATATTACAGTATTCATAATTCAATTCGTATTTGCAAACGAGGTGTTGTGGCAGCCTATCATGTTGTATGAGAATGTGTTGTGGAGCAGTGGTTAGGTGTGCGTCGTACACGACGCACTTCTCCACAACACATTCCCACACAACATGTTCAAGCACGAAGGGACAGAATTTTTGTATTATAATTGTGTTTTCATTTTCATTGTATATGCATTTATAAGAGGGTAAAAGGTACATTGTATGTTTCTTGTTACTATAGAGAATGGCTTAGGTTTCTTGCTCCTATATGTGAAGTCAAGTCATGTGGTTTGAAAATGTGCCCTAGCAACAAGGAAATTGCAGGGTAAGCAGGAATCCTAGCCAATGAAACAGTAGTGGAAATTTCCAAGAGAGCTACGCCCACATTTTGGTCTTTGTATGAGACCCTAGCTCTGTGTAATGTTACTCGCCCCCCTTCTTACTGTCCACCAAGTTGACGCCATGACCAGCCATGGTCTTTGTGTAAAAATCCAAGCTAGCGTCCTCCCGGGCCAAGCCAAACTAGTTGAAAACCGAACTCCATAGGCTAGAGACCTGTGCCGGTATGATCTCCAACAAACAAAGGAGATCATTAACATCAGTGTAATCAACAACAGGCAGCATTCCTGCCCTACACTGAATAATGTGATTTAT
>Ga0123355_10020725_pt1 | contig 10508 bp, 5 predicted proteins | sample TergutEmb28metaG_3_FD_89872 | JGI IMG/M metagenome (GOLD analysis project Ga0123355, IMG submission 89872) | Embiratermes neotenicus P1 segment gut microbial communities from Petit-Saut dam, French Guiana - Emb289 P1 | ecosystem: Host-associated > Arthropoda: Insects > Digestive system > Gut ... | reverse complement strand
GTATGACGTCACGGACGGCGTACAGTATGTCGAAACCTATGACGCCCACACTTTTCTCTGGCCATTATCTCCGTAACCGTTCTACTTTGGACATAGGTGTTTTGGGTTATATCGGTATAGTTTCACATAAGGAACACTCTCCCGAAGTCTCGCACATTCCTCCTGGGACACCCCGTATGTTGGGCAAGGAACGTTTTGCTGAACTAGGTCGTATAGTTGGCCCATTGATAAGTAAGGATACCAACTGTAGACAGTGCGTAGGATTTGAAGACAGGTAAACCAGAATATTTGTCACAGTATACTGTAGGTACAGATGTTGTTTACAGATACGTAACAAAGATCGCTTACAACAGTGTCCAGGGAGTCAGCAAGGTATAAATTAGAATTAGTGGATGTACAGGAGTTTAGGTGGGAAAAAGGGGGCACTGTAAGAGCAGGGCTTTACATATTCTATGGAACGGGAAACGAAAATCATCAATTGGGAACAGGATTTTTTTGTACATACCCCACAGTATAGTATCAGCAGTTTAGAGAGTAGAGTTTGTTAGTGGTAGGATGTCATATATAGTTCTGAGAGGTCACTGGTGTAATATCATTGTGTTGAATTGCATGCACCAAGTGAGGAGAAAAGTGTTGGTTAAAAAGACAGATTTAATGAAGAATTATACCAGGTTTTCGATCATTTTCGTAAGTACCACATGAAAATTCTCTTAGGAAGTTTTAATGCAAAAGTGGGGGGAGAGCATTTTTTTCAAACGGACAATTAGGAATGATAGTCTGCATCAGGATACTAATGATAATGGTGTTTGAATAGTAAACATTGCCACATGAAAGATTTGGTTGTAAAGAGCACCGTGTTCCCACACCGGAACAGTTATAAATACACCTGCAACTCTCCCGATGGGAAGACTCACAACTAGATCGATCACATATTGATAGATAGGAGATGACATTCGGGTATGCTCGATGTACGATCTTTCAGAGGAGCTGACTGAGATACTTATGACTAACTGATGGTTGCAAAGTTAGGGAAAGATTGGCAGTACGTAAACAAGCAGCACATAAGTGTGATGTGGAGAGATTTAATCTCAGAAAGCTAAATGAGCTGGACGTTAGGAATCAGTATCAATTTAAGATCTCAAACTGGTTTGCAGCTTTGGAGAACTTAAATGATAGCGAGGACGTAAATATGATATGGGAAACGTGAAAGAGAATATCAGTGCCTCAGCTAAAGAGAGTCTAGGTCTGTATGAATTGAAGTAGCATAAACCATGGTTTGATGAGGAATGTTTGTTTTTTGGATCAAAGGAATCAGGCTAAAATACAGTGGTTACGGGATACAAACCAAATTATGTCGGTAATCTGAACAATGTAAGACGTAGTAGTTGCTTGTAAGGAGAATGGACTAAAAGTAAATGCTGATGAAACTTAAGTACATGGGCATGTCTCGATCAAAATTCTATTCAGGAATAAATTAAGAGCAGAATAAAGTTAGGGAGTGTTTGCTATCATTTATTGAATAATCCCTTGTCTCTCTCGCTGCTACCCAAAAATATACAGATTAAGATACAAAGGTAAAGCAGTCCCGTTACAGGCCTGGAGTGGCCCAGAGGGTTCCAGGAAGTTAAGGTTCCCAGATTACATGACAACGGCACAGGATGGTGGTAAGGTTGTCAGCCTTACGAACCGGCCTTTACCCCCAGGAAATGCTCCTGGTACTCATTTCTGTTAGAGGCTGAGTCGACCCCAGCGCCATAGTGCGATCGGAAGGATTATGTCTATGAAAAATTTCAATGACATCATCTGGAATCGAACCAGCGACCTTCCGACTTGTAGCACAGCGTCTTAACCACTGTGCCACCGCGGTCCCCAGATTAAGATATACAGGGCTATAATTTTGCCTGCTTGTTTATATGGGTGTGAAACTTGGTCGCTCACATTGAGGGAGGGATGTAGGCTGAGGGTGTTTGAGAATACGGTGCTGAGGAGAATATTTGGACCTAAGAGGTACAAGGTAACTGGGGAGTGCAGAAAACTTCGAAATGAGGATCTTAATGTTTTGTACTTTTCACTAAATACTATTCGGCTGATCAAATCGAGAAGAATGTGAGGGGCGGAGCATATAGCACGTGTGGGGAAGAAGAGATGCATACAGGGTTTTGGCGGGGAACCTAAGGGAAAGGGACCACTTGGAAGAACCAGGCATGGATGGGAATATAATATTAAGATGGATGTTCAGTAGTTGGGATGGGGGCATGGACTGGATTGATCTGGCTCAGGATAGGGACAGGTGGCTGTCACTTGTAAACGCGGTAATGAACTTTCAGTTTCCATAACAAGCGGGAAATTTTTTGACTAGCTGAGAAGCGGTTAGCTTTTCAAGAATGACTCTGCTACATGGAGTAAGTAAGTAAGTAAAACAAGGAGCACAAAATAAAAAATATATATAAATTTAGAACACGTGAAATATATAAATATACGAAAAATAATACGCCTATTTTAAAGTACAAGTATTAATATTGTAATGAATGATTGGGGGTGGTAGATTTTTTTTTTTACTTTTTATTCTTACTTTTGTAATATACTGTGCAGATATTGTTCTCGCTATGGCATTCGCACAGGAAACGGTAGGCTTAATTCGGCAGTTGTGCTTAGCAACATGTAACGCGCGATGCTGCGTTATATCGCGCAATCTTTTTACCGAATTTCGAGTTTGTTACGAAGGACTTCTGAGGCTGACGAGGTTTCGGTGGAGTCCCTGCATTTTTATATTAACTCGGCGTTGCTAGGCTAAAGCGTCTTTGGTTTCCGGCGCGCGGCGAAACAACTTGATTTTGCAGTGGTCACCTCCGTGTCACAGCGCAGAAGACTGAAATAATAGAAGGTTTTATTACTTGGTGATAATGCTCATCTACATCATAGCAGGTAAGCTGATGTGGATTGACTTATTATAAATTGTGAATGTTTTACTTTATCTTTTACGCGGATCCAGAGCGAATTTAGGCCTTGTAATACCTGTGCTAATGCTATAAGGGACGATAGGAAACTGTTATTCTGTAAATTTGTAACATTTACCCTGTGCAGCAGCTCATTAGTAAGCAATAGGCCTTGGAGCCAGTATAGCTCTGATCAAAACCAGCGTATGTTAGTAAAATGCATATAGTTACGCAACTGCAGAAAGCTTACGTACTAAGCGAATCCCAACTGCCGACATATCCCGCTTGTCTCCGTATCGCTTCGCATTGGCTTGTGCAGCTAAGAAGATAATATTAAATATTACTGTGGCAACGGACCTACCTCCCACCGCTCATAATTCCAAGCCAAGCTAACCAAATTCTAATGGTCAGACTCCCCCGGCCACTACAGTATATAATAATTTCAGCCCTTATTTATAAAGTAAACGTCACGTCACAACTTAGTTGCCTGTGTGACAGGCGACAGTGTTCTTGACCGAACGCACGTCGTCATGTAGCGACTGTCGCTTACTTCATACTGTGTCTACGAATTAGGTTAGAAATTAAAAGTTTCAAGTTGATTGCTTGCTCAGTAATGCAAGATCTTACTTAGTTTGACAGTCTGTATGAAATGTGTAAATAGTCTCATTTTCTTGGCATTAGGAAGGAGACTTAGCAGACCATGTTTGCGAGGGTCACTACTTTTCAGCGGGTACTTCTTCATGGTACAAATTGTATCAATGTTGTTGTCAATTGCTTTGTTTACTCTGACATATGGCGAAACGAACAGCATAGAAGCCATCTACTTCTGATCCACTAGAGGGTAGTAAGTGTTTGCCCACGGGAATGGTACCACCATGTTTTTTTGGAAGTGGGCGTTGAAAACAACTGATATTCGTTAGGTACTACTGTTGAATATGCCTATCGAGTAGTAAAAATTGCAAGAAATATGTAAGTAACACTCGCAGTGCTTATTTGATTTTTATTAATTTTTTAATATTCTTTCAGATACTTAGCGACAAGGTGTAGCTTCCTGGCTGTTTCATTCTCCTTCGTTAGAAGAAATAATGAAACCAGGCAAATCATAGAGGATACTACAGAGGCAGCGTAGAAGTGTTTGTATCAGGAATTTATGCCAGTGGCAAATGAGGCAGGCTGTGAAACTATCTGGATAATAGAAATTTGGATGCTCAGGCACATTCCTTTTTTATTAATAAACTTTCGCCAAAATATGAACTTCTTCACCTGTCAGTAAACTCAGGCATTTTTATAGCGTATAAAGTTTCGTGCTTGGCATTGATATCTAAATTGTGATTTGTGATTTTCAGTGATTAGTTTAAAACAAAAATTTGTTACTGGACATCCTATGTCTCCCGAGTAATATTACTGTTTTAAATCTGGATTTGTATATGATTACTTCAATAAATAAATAAATTGACATCAGGAAATAAAGTAAAAAAATCACATATCAAATATAGTTTGTTGCTGTAGCTACTTTCTCCCGTGTAGTCAGTCGCATCCCTTCTTCGAATATTCCCACATCGTGTACTTGTAAATACAGGGATATTTTTCTATCTCCAGAACAAGTTTTGTATTGGCGTAATGGGACAGAAGCCTTAAATACTCTGGGATAGATGGTATTTACCGCTTCCTTCTTCAGGCTTAGGTTGGAAGCAGTATAATTCTCCGAAATGTTGGTACCGATCTACCAGATTACGTAGTGTCAGCGTGGGGAATCAGAATGTGCACAGTTAGCCAGACGATAAGGAAAGCAAAAACTTCGTTTTTTATCATATGTTTTTCGACTTCTTCCCCGTTTCCTGTTTCTTGCGTATGCTTTTCAGTTCTTAATGACTTATGGTTGAGCGGTTAGTACTTTTGCTTTGTGCACTGGGGATTATGGTTCGTAACTCAGGTGGGAGACCGCCTGTCTTGGCTGTTTTCGCGGGTTTCCTCAGTCGCTTCAGGAAAATAAGTTGCATTTCTTTCCTTGCACATGATTTGCGGTTCGTTATTTAATTAGCATTCGACCCTGCATGGTCTTGCTGATTGACAGTATCGTTAAACAAACCAAGAATAAGTAAAGTTTCAACTCCTCCTCCTCCTCCGCCTCCTCCTCCTCCTCCTCCTCCTCCTCCTCTTGTTTTCCTTGCTGTCCTGTTCACTTATTTCGTCACTGAGCATGTTGGTTCAAGCGGCAGTACTTCTGACTTGTATCTCGATTGTGCCACATTGAATACAGCTTGAGATTCTGCCATCCTTACTCAGGTTTTGCGTAGTTCTCTTCAGTTCCTCCAAACGAATGTCGCGTAGTAGCTGGAAACTAGTCACGATCGCTCCCATTTCGATCCATTCAGGTACACGGAACGTGACGTTTCAATCTTGTCGTTGGACGCTACAAAACGTTGCAAGATGGTTCAACATCATAGAATAACCTACGATCAATCCATCACCTTATTCCCCTTGTTACATCAATGTCCTGAGCAGCAAGATTGCATATTGGTGTCCGAACTGTAAACTTTACGATCCCCATATTCTCTTTTCCTCTAGACGTGATTTCTTGGTCAGAGTCGTATGTTACATAATATTCTGCACTGAATACAAATGGCGTAGGAAATGCGCTGCAGAGAAAGAACAGAAAGTGTGGAACACTCCCGTACGTGTCATTGCGAAATGTTAGTAACAAAACCACTGACCCGGACATTACGCCGCGTTTATAGGCAACTTGTTATGCAGTTGTGTCGCACGTGTAGTATAACGAGCGTTGCTGCATTACAAGCCACACTAGAGAATGTGAAGGACTGTCCTAGTTTGGATGTGACTGAAAGAGAGCGAAATTAACTTAATTGGCGGATATATTATATATGCATACTTGTAATCGTCACATAAACGTATAAACACTTTGTTCGTGTTTCATGTCAGTAATGTTAGATATAATAATCATGTACGTGCTCCGAACATTCGCATGTCCTGGCATGACCACAACATTGCTCCCGCAGTTTGCCTGTGAAAATAATATTCTGGTAGTTTGTGTACACGTCAGGCTGGCATTGAACGGCATTTTAAAATATTCCCTAAAGAAAGAAGACTTAATAGCTAATTGAAATTAACCTATTGTATTTTGATGAATAGAAACGAGAAGTCATCAAATAAATAAAAATATTTTATTCTACTTTATTGATGCGTGGCTCTATCCTAAGTTGTGTGCTAACGTGCGGCTCCCGAAGCTCGTCTAGGTGGCCACCCCTGGTATATATATTATTGTGACAATTTGTGTATGCAGTTTATTGTTAGTTTATTAACTAGCGCAACGCCTATTAAGATATCAACAAAAAGTAGCTGAGAACGAACTTCAGCGAGAGTACGAACCTCGGTAAATTAGAGAGTTCCGAAGGGACAGCTGCATTTATACTATAGCTGTGTAGACTAACAGTACCTATGACCTAAGTGATCCTGCTGCATAATGGACAGAACTTCGACAATTGTTAGCCTCTAATACAGATTTAAGTGCTTCTGTTCCGAGGTACTTGCTAATATTCATAAAGACAGAAGCGAAGTCTTAGTATTTTATGTATTAAAGGACTTATTTACGTTTATTTAATGGGTATGAACCGAGGTAATTGCGGGTTCGAACCCTGTGAATGATGTCAGTATTTGTGCGCATGGTGGTATGATTAGATAATAATGAATTAGAAAGGCAATGGAAGGAAGTAGTCATGGCCTGCTTCAAGATAAGTCTTGTGTCCCGTTATTTGCCTGGGGGACAGGAAAACGACGAGTGTTTCATAAAAATGACTGCTTTACTTTAATATGTTGATTATCGGTAAATTGTTTCATGGATTTCGCCTACGTGTGAGTTGATTTAGTAAGGTGTTCGCGTTGTCCGCGATTGACAGCCTGATGACGAAAACACGTGTAGAAACTTTTATTTTCCCCAGTGTTAAATAGAAAACAGGCTTTATGTTTAACACCTCCAGTGTAGAAGATAAAAATTCCGCATTCTATGTAAGCAGTCCTACACCAAGCATTATTTAACCCTTTAAAAATGTAACATTAAGAAACTCTGCATTCTGCCCACAAAGTTTATTTCTGTGTTTGAAATTATTCTTACAATAAACAGTGTTTGTTTTCGCGTGTAGTATTAAACGATTAACCTTTCTAAAGGAAACATACTTTGTTCCCTGTGAGTAGGAACTGAGTCTTTATACAGTGTGTTTCAAAAGTTTCCCACTTCAGGTATTAGTGATCATATTTCATAAATCCGTCTCTAGGAGAAGATTTTGCCATCAAAAAATCGTAAAGTATAATGAATGTTAAAATGTCGGCCTTCCTCTTGAATATATGGGCGAACACCCCTCACCATATTCGTTGACACCGCGTGTGGTGTCTGAATGTGTTATCAGTTTCATTCTGTATACTGGCTTTGAGGCCCTCCAGTGTGTAAGGATTATTTTTCTACACTTTTATTTTTAACATTGGCCACAAAAAATAATCTGGCGACGTTATCTTTTTTTTCTTTAACTTCATGCATTATCTGAATACGACGAGGATTTATGCCTGCGTTCTTAAGGGCCTTTGCGTGCTTGAATGAGACATATCGTTTGCAGTGCATGTCTTCTTAAGATTTGTTGCGCGACTGCCGTAAGTGTTTATCAACATCTTTAGGATTTTCTTTGTTTAGCAATAGCGGTCATTCAGATCTATTTCTTATAGTCGCTACCTACTTCACCACATGTGTTACTAATGTTGAAATTGTTGAGTTTTTAGTCCTTACAAATCCTACCATTTTTCTCGAAATGATGTTTGGACGTTCACATATTATTTTCAATAAACGAACTTTTCGACTACAAACAGGTTTACGCATGGAATATTTCATAGTAGCTTTCTCACGAGCAAATCGGGACGAATGAGTTTCAATAGTAATATATATTTTACCATCAAAGACAACAATATTCAACAGTGCATGCTACGTGTTTCGGTCTGTACAACTATCTTCAAGCATGAATGTACGTAATTTAAAACCGAGTGAAATGTGGCATACTTGTCTGAAGATCGTCATTCACACCGAAACATATAGCATGCGTTGTTGAGTACAATGAAATAGGTGTCTTTGACGGTAAAATGTATGTTACTATTGATTTATCGAAGCACAACGGTAAGACTGCCATCAAAATACGAATGAGTTCGTGTAAGTGTAATTTAATAAACACTATTCTGTATTTGAAAAAACGGTGTTTTCACGTAGTGATTTTGAAGTAATCACGTAGAACTATCGGCATGTTAGAAATTAGCTATTCTTGCGTTGCGCGAATTTTGAATCATCCTTTATGTATTATGTATATTAATAGTGGTCTTTAACGGGTCAGTGGAAGAAATATTTCAGCTAATGAAAGTAAAAAATTGAGAATACGTAACAGTATTCCAGTTCAAGTGCTATAAATATTAAAAATGGTAACAAAAGTTATGTAATAAACAACGGTTTTCAAATAATGGGGTTCGTTCTAGATTTATAGTTGTGGGATTTATATTAATTGTCGAGAATGAGTTAAACGTTTACGTAAAGAAGTGTTCCTTTTTAGGAGCCAGGATAGCGTAGACGGTGTAGTAACTAGGCTACTAGTTGTACGACCGTGAAATCGTGGTTCCATTCCCAGCAGGGGCAAGAGGTTTTCCTTCTTCCAAAAGCCCATACAGGCTATAGGATCCACCCAGCCTCTTCTTCAGTCCGCACCGGCGGGTTTTTTCGTGGTGGTAAATCGGCCGGTACGTGAGGCCAACCACTCACCTCTAATGCTGAGTTTAGAAATGCACGTATCAGTACATCCATGCCCCTCATATAAGGTACTGTCCTAGCATTTTGATTTTCTCGTCTCATTAACAGCCTTTCTTTTTTCCGAATACTAGACGGTACTTGTACGAGTGGGTGCTGATAAGTCCTTATCCCGATCTACTTCCCGATATCTAGGACGGAATCGATAGTGTCGTTGGAAAGAGGGGCCTGTTCATGTGCCGGATTGCAAGTTTTTTCTTGTTACAGAGGCTGAAAGGAAGCGTGTCAGGCGACGCGCACGATTTCAACAAAATGGAGACGCGAGCTGTCATCAAGTTTCTTTTTTCTTGCAAGGCAAGGCGCCGAAGGAAATTCACGCCATTCTGACAGAAACATTGGGGGAACATGCACCATCGTATGCCACCGTCAAAAACTGGGTGACCCAGTTTAAACGTGTTGATTTTTCCACCTGTGATGCGCCTCGTCCTGGACGACCCAATACAATGGCCACCCCGGAGATTATTGATCAAATTCACGAGCTTATCTTCAAAGACCGCCGAATTTCGGCTAAATCAATAGCTGAGCAACTGGAAATCTCACGTGAGCGGGTTGGGTCCATCATTCCTGAAGACTTGGACATGCGGAAGCTCTCCACAAAGTGGGTCCCGAAATGCCTGAACACGGATCAAAAACGTCAACGGTGCCAGTCGTCTGAACAAGTTTTGGAATTTTTTCGACGCGATCCAAATGATTTCCTGTCGCGATTGGTGACATGGACGAAACCAGGTTACATCACTATGATTCGGAGACAAATCAGCAATCAATGGAGTGGTGGCATAGCGGCTCACCCAGCCCCCCCAAAATTCCGAGTGCAAAAATCCGTTGGAATCGTTCTCGCCTCAATTTTTTGGGATAAAGACGGCATCCTCCTCATTGATTATCTTCCAAAGGGTCAAACTACCAACGCGGAGTATTATTCATCTCTGCTGGTGCATTTGAAGGACATTTTGAAGGAAAAACGCCGCGGGGAATTTACCAAGGGAGTCTTGTTCTTGCACGACAATGCCCCGGCTCACCGGGCACTTGCAACCCAGAAGAAACTGGCCTACCTGAGCTTCCATTGTCTTGATCACCCACCCTTTTCTCCGGATCTGGCCCCGTCGGAATACCACCTGTTCTCTGAACTGAAAAAGCATTTGAAGGGTCGCCATTTTTCGTCCGACGCGGAGCTTATTGCTGCCGCGGAGACCTGGTTGGATGGGCAACCTTCTGATTTTTTTTTCGGGTGTCTTGCAAAAGTTAGAGCAACGGGCTAAGAAGTGTATTGAGCTTTGTGGGGAATATGTTGAATAAATCTCGAGTTTGCTCGCTGTAGCTTGTTTCCTTCCTGATCGGGCTAAGGGCCTATCAGCACCCCCTCGTAAAAACAATACAGTTGTTTTCTAATCAGTTACATCTCCTTCCAGTTGTCCTCAGTATGTGGGTAGCATCTCTTCGATACATTTCCGAACACCCTTAAGTGCCCTTACCGCATTTTAAGTTCTGACATGATCTTGATTTTGTGAGGACTTTTGAGTACAGTAAAGCTTCTTTTAATACAAAGGCTGATCAGCAAACGTAATGCTGTACTGGACCGAGAATCCATTACCGACTTTGTGTGCAGCCAGTGTGTGTATGTGTGTGTGTGTGTGTGTGTGTATATATATATATATACAGGGTGTCCCAGGAGGAATGTGCCAGACTTCGGGAGAGTGTTCCTTGTATTAAACTATACCGATATAACC
>Ga0123355_10020723_pt1 | contig 10509 bp, 5 predicted proteins | sample TergutEmb28metaG_3_FD_89872 | JGI IMG/M metagenome (GOLD analysis project Ga0123355, IMG submission 89872) | Embiratermes neotenicus P1 segment gut microbial communities from Petit-Saut dam, French Guiana - Emb289 P1 | ecosystem: Host-associated > Arthropoda: Insects > Digestive system > Gut ... | reverse complement strand
TTTTAATGTACTGAACCTGTAAACCATGGGATCCCGTAGGTAGTATTACCGTATGTACCTTGGTTGAAACCATTATTTTATAAGTCTGATGATGACCCTGTAGGGTCGAAACATGTCGCTCAGTTGTTAGTTGCATAATATAAGCATTGCACCACATTGTTGTGTAACGAAGGTCAAATAAAATATACCATTCTACGGCAATGGTTTAACACGCGAAATGTCACTGGCACGAATCTGAACTGTTTCCATCGTCACTGCAATAAAACATACTACATAACGCTCCGAACACAAACTGCTTTCTTCCAAATGTTTAGATGTGCGAGGGAGAGTCAAATGAAAAACTTAAAAGTGCGATAAAAATTGGAAACAGCTCGATTGTCTTGTAAGTTGATAACAATGATACTCATGGTTTGGAGAGTGGCCGACAGGTGGCAGTACGATGCAGGAATGCAAAATGACGGCGCAGAAGCAGTGTGAAGATGGCGGGCCCCGCTTGCAACATGCACCAAAGAAGAACAGCGTTCTGTCATCCGTTTTTTTAAGTAGTGAACGGGTGAAACCCATCGAAATTCAACGACGAATGAAAGTTCAGTATGGTGATGCATGTCTGTCACTATAGCAAATCTACGAGTGGACTAGGAATTTCATGAACGGCATTAATTCTGTACCAGACTCTCCTCGACCTGGTCAGGCACACCGAGTAGTGACAACAGCGGCCATTGCAGCAGTTGAAGCCATCGTGAAGGAAAATCGCCGCGTAACAGTGAAAGAAATAGCCGCACATCTGGATATGAGTCATGGATCAGCACACCATATCGCCCATGATGTTCTGCAGTTCCACAAAGTGTCTGCAAGGTGGGTGCCACGCCAGCTGACTGCAGAATTGAAAGAACGACGTGTTGATGCCTGCCATGAACTTTTGAAACGCTATGAGGCAGAAGGTGAATGCTTTCTAGGAAGAATTGTTACGGGAGATGAAACCTGGGTCCACTACCACCAGCCGGAAATCAAGAAAGCGAGCAAGGAATGGCGCCATACCTCTTCACCAAAACCGAAAAAATTCCGCACACAACCATCTGCGGGAAAGGTTATGTAGACTCTCTTTTGGGATGAACGAGAGGTAATTTTGGAGCACTACATACCCTACGGGGACACTGTGACCAGTGCAACGTATGCAGATCTCCTAAAGAATCACCTGCGTCCTGCAACCAAGTCCAAACGACGTGGACGTCTGAGTACAGGTGTTTTGCTCAAACATGACAATGCTCGGCCCCATACAGTCCGTTCAACTGTTGCAACAATCCAAGATCTGTCCTTCGAGTGTCTTCCACATCCGCCGTACTCGCCAGACCTCGCCTCCAGTGATGTTATAATGTTTTTGGACCAATCAAAGAGGCGATGGGAGGCAAGTCTTTCAGGTCCGACGAAGAGGTGCAGCAGGCGGTGCACGAGTGGCTGCGCTCTCAGCCAAAAGAATTTTTTTGTAGAGGTATTCATACACTTGCGAAACGCTGGAACACTTGTATGGAACGCAATTGAGACTGCATAGAAAAATGAAGTCATTGTGTACCTTTTGTATTCAATAAATTATGAGATAACAAATATTTAAATTTTTCATTTGCCTCGCCCTCTTATACACAAAAACAGGGACAAAGAACAAGCTGTTACGAACACACATTAAAACCATGCTAAAGATGGCCTCGACATTGGAATGGGTTACGGCTTACTTATAGGACGAATTAACTTTTGGTTTGAAGCACATTTTGTTAAGAGGTTAATTTATATAGTTAAGAAGTAACGTAGGCGGAATTTGTTGTAGTGTTTTGGCATTTTTAAATAAGAACTGAGGAAAATCGCGATACTCTGTTTTTGCGTCCAGACTCTCCCAGAAAATCAGAAGTTAGAAACAGGAGCGCTATTCACCATCTGTGTATGCCAGAAAGATAACAGTGTTATTATTATTATTATTATTATTATTATTATTATTGCTATACTTTTCGTCGTCTTCATCATTATCATCATCTACGTTTCACTGAAAAACTACCGAGCTTTTGTGGCATGTTACTGATGTCAGTACAAGCTGGGTGGAAGAAAACTGAATCTAATTTTTTCAACATTAACTAATTTGATGGAACATAGTCCTTCTCCAGGAGCTGAAAGTTGTTCAGCTAGTCAAGAAACTCCCTACGTTTGCCTGGAGGGGGGGGGGGGGGGGAGGGAAGGAAGGTTTTTCACGTTGCGCATAAGAGCAAGCACCTCGTACATATCCTGATCCAGATAAATTCAGTTCAAACCCGCATCTTATTTCTTGAAGATTAAATTTAATATTGGCTTCACATCAAGGAACAGGTCTTCTAATTTTTTTTTTTTTCAGATTTCTCCACCGAAATTTTGCACGTATTTCTCTTCTCCCCAACGCGTGCTAGAAGTCCCGTCTGCCCCATCCTCCTTGTTACGGCAACGAGTATTGATAATGAACTTCATCTGTACGCGGTCTCCTCCAGTCACCTGTTACCTCGTCCCTCTTACGACCAACTATCTTCCTCAGGACAATATTCTTGAACAAACTCAGCTTATGTTTCTCCACAAATTTACATGAATTTCAACAAATAATCTTATCTACAGTGCAGTATGCAAGCTTAGCTGAGTGTTAGAATTGTCGGTTCTTGCAATAAAATAGAGTGTCACTTTGTCGAATCCGGACCGAATTACCACCCGAACTGATTCATATTTTAGTAATTTTAAAAATTTTCGTCAGTCCATACAAGTTCATATCGGCACAGCAAGTTAACAGCATACTCACCATTCGTTACATATCATCCGATTCACCAAACACAATGCGACCAATGTAGGTTAAAGAGCGTCTTTAAAATTATCCAGTAAAAATGCCAGAAATGGACTGTAAGGTATTGTAGCCGATCATTTTTAGCATAGTTGTTTCTTAGGATTGCTGGCGTCAGTTACGGAAGGTTCATGGCATGCATTGTAAGTTAATCTGTCAACGTATATTCGGGACTGTTGGCCATAGGAAGGAGGAGAGAGATTTAAATGAGAAAACGTTAGGAGCTGATAACGGACGCTAGCAGTCCAGAAAAGAAGTCAGTCGCGTACGTGTGTGGTGTAGGAAGGAGTACGGAGAAGTGATTGTGTCAGTTAACTAGAAATGATCTAGTTGTTTTACTGGATGTAGTGCTACATTATTTTATATCAAGAATAAATCGAGTAAATAAACAACAAATTAAAAAAAAAGAAATAAAACTAAATGTGATTCGGCGAACCACACCCGTTTCCCGAAAGAGGATCACGTACTAGATTGAGCGCGTCGGGACAACAAAGTTACGAAGGGTGATCGTGTAGAGTACTTGAACGATCAATTTTTTTTTTCTTCCTCAACAGTAACAAGTTCTGAGTAGAATTTTAAACGCCCGTTTCCTTTCAAGTGCTTTAACGCATACGGAAAGCCTAGCATAATTTGTTTATTAATTTTTCATATTACTTTGACGCTCAGATTATACAGTGCCGATTGATGTTTTGCCGCGAAATTATTCTTGTGAGTTCGAACAATTTAGTCCAACTTAATTTTCCAGAAAATCTCTATACACTTCGAAGTTGAAAAGGCTGACGCTTAAGGAAACCAACATAAAACACTGTCAAATAAAGCGGCCGTTTGAGCTCGACACTGCACCTGGTACAGAGAAAGCGCTATTCGGTTTAACTGGACAATGGACCGTTACGATGTAATTGTTAAAGAATATTTACAAGAATGTAGGAGAAAGTGGTCGTGGGAGATTGTGACTTCTTGTCAGGAAACTTTCCTGGAAGTCCTGAGGTAAACAGCGAAAATCTGAAGTTATGATAAAAATTCCAGGCAGAGATTTAGAACTTTTTTAATGTTGGACACGTGACTGCCGATTTGTATGGTGAAGAAACACAGATTACACATCGCGCATTCTCGCCGAAACCAACGGACGTTTCAGAGAAAGGTTCTACCTCTAGCTTGTGAATTGAAGATGAAGAAGGCACGGTCTTCTGACACGTTAATAAAACGTCTACTAGACGTCCCGAAAAATGGTTCTTTAAAAAATGTTCCTACCAACACAATTATCCTTCCAGACTCTAAATGTTTAGTCACTCGATAGCAGTTGGCATAGCTCTACAATGCAGTGTTTAGTCGCAATCGAATTAGTGGCCTGGGTGTTGTTTTTTTTTTTTTGGCCAGATAAACGGGTACTTAGGATGTCCTCAATTTAAACCACACGAATTACTTTATATGTCCTGAAAATTCACGTAGAACAGACTTGGCAAGCTAGCTCATCAGGTGACTGTAATCTCGCATTACCTTGACAACCACTAAACAATGCGTGACGCAGGATAGATAGCGGACTACGTGTCAGTTTCGAATGTCAAAAGCACGTACGTCTTGTTTGTCTTATCCATTTTAAGTTATTCAGTATGTTTGTCAAAATGATATTTGAAAGTAACTTACTTACCATTTAGCGTGTTTTAAATGTCAAGTACTCGACTAGTTGCAAAACAGCTGATCACATCTATACGTAATGGCGCGTAATGCGTAAATAATGTCTCCGCATTCTGCAGAATGACAGATGTTATTTTTTACAAAAAAAAAACATACGCAAAAACAAATGCAGTTCATTCACATCCCTACTGTATATTTTTTATGCATAGTGTTAAAACTAAGGGTAAAAACCTCCGGGTGCCAGTCGCCCCGGAGAATAAATTTTCTACTGTGGCGCCTGTCACTCGTGGGTTCTCAGGAATGGATCTTGCTTCGTGGCACCGTTTGTTCGCCTTGAATTGTGAAGCGGTATCTATGTTCTTAGAAAACTTACGCAACTCCGGTAAAAACTTTGAAGTCCAAACTTCATTCACTTACTTAGAAGTTCGGTTTAATGGCGCAGATAATAGAGGGGGCCGGCATTGCGAAGGCTAAATAATTAATGCTACTTAAATTAATAATCACGCTCCAAGAAACATAAGAATCACATCAATATAATTTGCAGGTATAAACCACAATTTTAATTTTAAATCTGCGTTTTAAATGATTAAGGATTTGTTACCAACACCGGATAATTATATTATGTAGCTATTATTATTCTTATTATTGTATTTTCTATGGACTGATAGTTTTGTATACTAAACTTACAATAAACTCATGATTAAGAAGTTTTTTTACCTTTCTGTCCGTCCGTTCATCCGTCGCTCGGTCCACAATTTCATTTTTCATATTACATGGGCCACTTCAGTTAAATGTCAGTAAATCTGTCGGGTCAATTTCACTTTGAATCACCACAAAATACAATTTCTAATTATGCAAAGTTGAAGTACAATTTATCATTGTTCTCTATAACGTAATATCGTACAGGACAGACGAGAAAGCACGTAGCTCATGACGCTTACAGCTGTGATTTCATACACTTTAGACGTGAAGAATATTTCATTAACCACGACAAAAATAAACCATATCTGTTTGCAGTTTGTTACGATTGCATCAACAGATTTATATGTGTAGTTAATCCATATTTACGTATATTTTGTACCAGAAATTGCATAGAATGCATTTGAAAATATTCATTGTTCTTTAATTATTAAATATAAAATATTCGCTTTTGCATTCGTAATGACAGCTGTACCAAACAACCTAACACAATATTATTTGTAACCAGTGCTTTCATAAGCGGGAAGAAGTTTTTCTTACGAATTTGAAGCTGCACTATTTTCATTTGCATCATTTTCATTTGTTATACAGACTTGTAATGTATTTCGTATTTTGATCTGGCCAAAATGTGAGGTGCTGGCCATTTTTACAAATTTGATATCCAGCTGTTCGAGAAATTCTTTACTTTTATGGACCTCATATATCAACAAAATTCCTAAAAACTCAGCCAGTGGACCTATACTCAAACAGTTAAATCGAATCTTCAGTGTCATCCTCCAATCTATGTGTTGATCCTACTACAGATCTTCTCTGAAGGATTCAACTACAAATTTGATGTTCGTGTGATGGCGCATCCTTAATATGAAATGACGCGTGAGACCAACTAAATGCAACAAATTATGGTTTATTAATAATCCATTAGCTCATCATGTTTCAGGTATCATTATGCCCATCTTCAGGAGCGCTAGACCGTATGTTACTGCATATGGTTTTCAGCACTAGATGTGCTGGCTGGTGTCTTGGGAAGCCGGGAAGCAGGCCGCGTGTACACTCACAGTTAATGAAAATTAACGCGTTTTGGAATGCGACGCCTTAACTCTGAATACAAAGGCAGACGCTTACTTCTAAGCGTTGGTATTTATCTTCCAGAAAACCGTAATCATCATGATATGAAACAATTAGATATCGAAATGATAGCCTCTCTGATATGAGTACGGAATTCCATATCTACTAACGTAACAAGCTTTTCTTCGAAGTTGAAGATATATATAGATATAAAGTTTCGCGTCCACCTGAATTCGAAGTGCTCTTGTTTTCCATCGACGTGTCTACCACGTTTCAGGACGACAGACTGAACACTAGTGTCATTCCCGAAATAAAGTTGTTATGTCACGCACTAAGAAACGTTTCGTAACGTACGAAATTAAAGCGGAAGTAGCGGTACGTAATCAGCCTAAATATACGTTGTCTTGCGTTTACAGATTTCGAGGAATAATGCGACCGGCACAGTTGAGGCAGCTACAATAGCAGCACTTTGCTTCATTTAGTCACGTAGGCAAAATCAGCATTCTGTCAGGAAAGTTTTGGCAGTTTGATGAAATCCGATATCTACGAATCTCTAAATATGTCATGAATAAAAATAACTTTTTTACAGTGATATCGAATTTAGTCCTTTTAAAAATGAATTAATAGTTACAATATAAATAAGAAAACAAGTTACAGGGAGAATGCAAGGAACTACATAGCGATGGTCAAAATGCATCCTACAACACAAAGCACATTACCGGTATTTGTGTGACGCAGTGAAGTAGAACGAGACGAGTGGGGTATTTATCGCCTGTGGGGGACCGGGTTTTGGTGGGGAGGCTTTAAGGAAAGAGTTACTTACACGACATAGGCGGAGATAGAACGAGAATATTAAAATGAATCTTAAAGAAATAGGATGCAAGGATGTGGAGTGGAATGATGTACCATAAGCTGGGAGAAAGTGAACGGCTCTTGTGAGTCTGGCAAAGAATATTCCGGTTGTATGCAATGCGGGAAATTTATCGATCAGCTAAGGATCTGTCAGCTTCTCAAAAAGTATACTGTTCCACAGTGTTAGTTAGTATTCTCTTATAACACTCGCTCAAGGACGCGCTGAAAATGCGCCTGCAATAACACCGTACAGTTACTCGTCACAGTGCAAACAGCGCTCAAGTACATCCGACGTCGTTGCAGTTTTGCTGTTTGTTGGCTAATCATTTAAGAATCATTAAGTTTTTTTGTTTATTAATCGCATGCCTCCCGATCCCGGTGGCCACGTGGTCTAAGACGTGGTTCCGCTGCCGCTCGCTTGCTGGTATTGAGAGTTCGAATCCCGCCGGGGGCTTGGATCGCTGTTTCTTGTGAATGTTGTGTGTTGTCAGAAGTCCCTCCGACGGGCTGATCACTCGCCCAGAGGAGTCCTACCGAGTGTGTGTGTCTGTCATCGTGAAGCCTCGATAATGAGGAGGCCCTGGCCCACTAGGGGTTGTTGCCCCATGGAAGGGAAAAAATCATATGCCTATATAACAGTCTAATAACTTTAATATTCTATAACTATAACCCGGTTTACGTGACTTCCATCCGCTTTATTTCCCATTCATTATTCATTCATAATTCTACACAACAGATTATGAGCTAACGACAACGCCGTTGCATAAATCATAAAACGACCAGCAATTACGAAGGGTTGTACTTATTGAAAACTTTAGAAACTGTGTCACCTTGAAGAGAAGTTTCACTGCCAAATTCTGATTTCTATTAGAAACGTACAGAAGTGTTTTGCGTTGGATTGCTCTTTGAGCAAGTGCTGTAACATTATACAATCTCAAGAGTTTCTCCGCACAGAGTGTAGTATTTTAGAATGAATTTTAGAATGAACAGCTTTAAGTGACATGGACTTCCTGTAACGTGACCACTGGACATTTAACACTACTTACATTCAACACGTGTTTCAAAATAATACCGAGGTTATGAGTAAAAAATAAAACTATGAGATTCTATAGCATTGACGTGTGTACAAAATAACAGTATCTGCTGTTAAGTGGTGTTGGGTGAATTGCGGTAAAGTTACCACGTATTCTTTACCCAACGTTAGATGGAGATAGAGGGCCAGATTTATGCTCCGGTCACTTTAGCCACAACTCCCTGGTATCTGACGTTCATAGTGTCGTGCATAGTAATATTACTTCTACAGTAAAACCAACTAGATGCACCAATGTATCAAATTTATTTTATTTTAGGACGACAATCTACATGTTTCGGACGGTATTCCCGTCCATCATCAGGAGTTCAAGACTGTACATACAGCAACAGGCATTTCTAGCCCGTACCCACTAGCAAGCAGACAGCAGTATCTGTTTGACAAATGCCTGTTGCTATATGTATAGTCTTGAACTCCTGATGATGGACGGAAAGACCGTCCGAAACATGTAGATTGTCGTCCTAAAATAAAATAAATTTGATACATTGGTGCATCTAGTTGGTTTTACTATAGAAATAATCCCTGGTATTTATTTGTTATGAAAATGAATAAACAATATATATATATATATATATATATATGTTTGTTTGTGTGTGTGTGTGTGTGTGTGTGTGTGTGTGTGATTTCGAAGTGGAACGCCCCTGTCTGAAGCAGGAATAAAACCCTAGTTGTCTTGCTCTTAGCAAGCCCTTTCACTCAGCCACTTCACTGACTGAGACATCTAAATAATCAACAGATCAAGACTTTTCACGCACTAAAGTACAAAAGGAAGTTAAACGGATCTTACGTGACAAGGGAAACGTAATTACAAAACTTTAAAATATGGTTGTACTGCAGTTTAAAAAAAACTGCATCCAAAAGAATAGAGTAATAATAGTGATTAACGTGAAGTGAATGTTGGGCTGGGCGGAGAAAAGCTAAGGAGGGGACAGGGGAGGGGGGATTACAGGAGAATAATATGACAGTTGGCTGACAGGTTTCTGATAATATGTACATTCTCAGTAACAGAGATATTCTCAGGCACGAGTCGCTGCAGGCTGGCCGGTGACTTAGCATATTTTCTGCACACCAACTGAATTCAATTCCTGTTTTCAGTGTTACGACGCACTCTGTAATACACGGTTGTGTCTGTGTGTGGCTCAGTGTCTGGCGAGATACGCAGGTTCTGTACGCTGCTATTCAATACAACTACAAAGTGTGTGTTATTATTATCACAGTGAAGTAACAGAACATCTGATAAGTTGCTGAGTGCAGAGAGCAGTATGCTGTGCGTTGTTGAAGTTGGGAATATTTTAATTATTGCAGATAATTTATAAAGCACCGGACAGGAACCACGATATACTATCACAGAGTTTGTAAGATTTGCATGGTGGATGGAAATCAGCACATGCGATAGGATTTGTTGAATTCTCAGAAACATGGAACACAACAACCCGCAAGTTTTTCCGTCGCAATACAAACACCAACAAATAAATTACAATATGTTGTATAATATTCTTTCATGTGAAAGTTATTGCAAGTACAATGAATAATAAACTTCAGCGTGTATTCGAGCAAACTGAAAAAGAATGGACGTGACATATAAATTCTTAACGAAGTACGAAAAGTATACGGAGAAGAAAATCGTGCATAGTATTCAAAATGTATTTCACATTCTAGTCCAGTGTGAATTTTTAGACCCGTTGTATCTAAAGCCCTGCCATATAAAATAAACGTACATTAGCAACTGTGTCTAAAAGTAGATTTTAAACAAGAGTTCAAAAGAAGACGGTCGGAGTGTGGGTGTGAATCAAAAGAAGAACAGAAAGGCAAGTAAACAGCTTCATCAAATTCGATATTGTATGAACAATTGCACAACATCCCAGCGAGTGTCGACATGGTGTATTTCAGGTTAGTACTGGCAAACAGCCCGCATATATCAGTTGAGGATCGCTCGATATTTTTCTGTGACGTCCATGTACTAGATGTGAAGTTTTAAATTACACAAAACAGAGAACAGAATTAAAAGAGATGGGCTAAGATAAGCTGAAATGTGTGTGTGTTAATCATAATGTCTACTGGCGTCACTGTTATGTTGGTAATACCGATGACTATTCGGTCAAATAGTGTCAATTGACAAGCATGTGGTCATTGCAGTTAACCCTTTGAAGTCAGAAATACATCGTTTTTAGAACGTCAGTTCTTTCCGTGCATTGAAGTCATTCGTTCTACAGCACAAAGATTAACAACCGATTAATGCAGCTGGGGGGGGGGGGGATAGGTTTTTAATCTACGGGTCTTTTTGAGATATAATACAGTCAATTTGGGGGAAAAGTTCTGGTAATTT
>Ga0123355_10020722_pt1 | contig 10509 bp, 5 predicted proteins | sample TergutEmb28metaG_3_FD_89872 | JGI IMG/M metagenome (GOLD analysis project Ga0123355, IMG submission 89872) | Embiratermes neotenicus P1 segment gut microbial communities from Petit-Saut dam, French Guiana - Emb289 P1 | ecosystem: Host-associated > Arthropoda: Insects > Digestive system > Gut ... | reverse complement strand
ATAAAAGGAAAAAAAAAAATAAAAAACTGAAAACAAAGATTGTAGTTTTAAGGCAGGGTAAGGGAGCATTCAGGGAAAAAAAAATGAATAAAAAAAACCCGCATCCAGGCACACACCCCCCCCCCCCACACCAGCTTCTGTTTTCCCTCTTTATTACCATCTAGACTTAACTCTATGGTAAGTTGGAACTACTGTTGCATGCTTCTCGTCACTCCCTGACTGCAAATGGCACCACTGTGCTGGATAATTATGATTATAATAATTTAGCCACATGTATAGCAGGTGTGTATCAATATCCTTATTTCATCTGTGTCCAGTGATTGACTCTCATCAGAAAATACAAGTTTTTGAGCAGATTCATTGGTTTTAACATGCCTGCAATATCATTGGGCCTCATACCCTTCTTGCCACTGGAGGCCATGTTTTCCTAATGAATTTCCTACTTGTCTCAGCAGTATAATACTGTGCTTTCCAAGACATACATGTCTGCACAGGGCTAATACTGAACACAACACTCATTCATTGTTAGAATCAACTGCTAATTTCAAATAAATCATAAGAGGGGGGGGGGGGGACCATGTAACACATAATGACAGCAGCAACCACCATAAACTGTGTAACATCCCAGAAGTTCAAAGGCCCCACCTACAGCATGGCAGAAGCCAGAAATCTCACCAATCGCATGTTCTTTATGAGTGCCCTACAGATCTCTGAAATAATATTACAGATGTGAATGAAGTTGAATCAGACCATGGAAAATAAATTAGTTTGTATATCCTACAGATATTAGTATTAGTTAATAAGTGTCCTGTACCTGATTACCACACTCCAGCTGGCTCTGTTACTATTAAAGCCTGTGAGTCATAAATACTGTTAGTACAAAAGATGTAATAATTCATTGCTGGTGACAAAGTGCAGAGTTGGTTAGTTGCACATGAAGACCATTCAGATTCCTGCAGAACAGCATAAAAATGACCACATTGTCTCTAAAACCCTTTATATTGTAAAACAGTTGCGATGACACTGTAGGTATAATCATTGTGCTGTTGCATGTGATGTGCATGGGATATAAATACACTTGATGTTCCACCGTGAAGGTTCAAACAGACATTGTAGATGAAAATGAGACACATTTTTTATATGTATGCCTCTTCCATAAGTCTTTAAGTTTTCTGGGAAATTTAGGAAAATTGAGCGGAAATATCAGAATGTTGTTTCATGGAAAGTTTTCAAATTATCAGTCCTAATGTGTTTCTTACGTTAAAAACAGGACTTTGAATTACTTTTGGTGTATGTTTTTGCTTAAAGTCATCAATTTGCTAATTATAACAGAACTTCACATGTTAACATTTGTGTATAGATAATCTGCAGCCTGAATGTTCCAAAATTATCTCTCTGCACATATGTTTTCAGACTTGTTAAATTTTTAATAGTATAATGATGAATTAGAATTACGTTTGACAGTGCCATACCATGTGGGGTAAAAGATTCTTTTTTTCTTTTTTTTACTGTAGAGATATCTTCATTCATCTCCGCAACCACGTTACAAAGCATATGAATATGAATCTATTGATGATTTGGGGTGGCGAGGGGAGTGGGATCCATCTCAATCATACTTGGCATCTTCGTACGCTGCTGCAGGGGGTGCACTCCGTGAAACAGCCATCAACAGTGTCCTGGATGAGGATCGCTACCTTTCAAGCTCCAGGTAATGCAGATGAAGCTTGATATCTGTGCAGCATTTACATGAATGTGTTTTTGTAGATAGATTTCATCAGGAGTGAATCATAACTTTTGAAGTCATGATGAACATCCGTGGTACTCAAAATGAAGGTCATCCCACGGAAGTCACCACAGTACCACATTCAGTTCCACCTTTCAGAACAAATAATGTAGGTCCACCAAAATTGTAGAAGGAAATTTGAGTAGGCGTAATGTATTGTTACAATGAATTACATATCAGTAAGCTGTTAGTTTGGAAACAAGCCTTGCTGAAACTGAAGCATTATATATCTCCAGGTATTGGCTACACAGAGGTGGCAGGCAGGACTCTGCACAGTCATAGTCTCTGTTTCTTTGCATACTGTTAACATCATTTGTGAATTGCTGATGATGATCAGTGTTGTTTGCATCGTAAGTACAGATTTTCTGAGAAACTGCTTAGGGTATTCAGAATGTGTATATCAGTTTGGAGGTGCATCAAGTATGCAGCTTATCGCACTGTATAAAGAACAGATAAAAAACAAGTTTAAAAAAGTCCAGAACAGAACTAAGTAAAATTCATTATGTCAGGCTGTAAAGGGGTCTGAAAGTAGTTCCAGGTGTTAAAAATGTGATCAAATATCAGCCTTGGCAGGGGCATGATGCTGAGTACCAAACAAGAACAAATGGCAGACAAATATAATTGGTTGAAGATACAAAATGGCATAAGACATTCATATGGAGAGTTTAGGATTGCTGTGACATTAGTCATGCTGTGACAGTATCCCTGAGTATGTTGCACAATGTGCAAATATGGGTTGCAGTGTTTGCACTTGCTGCAGGCACATCAATGAATGTTCATATTGTTAAAGTGACTTGCATTTATGCCCTTACCAATATTACTTTCCACTGCCTGCTGAGCAAGATGTTTGTGGTTTTACAGGTACAGCGTGCGTAGGTCAAGTGATGGTCAAGCTACAGTTGATGCACGAAGGCGTCTTGATGTGCGTAAGAACCGCAAACCACGCTCCTGGAACCCTTCACCATATGGTAGTGATGATGATGATGATGATCAGCTGACTCGAGAAGAAAAGAAAGCAAAGATCAAGGCAGAGATTGCTAGACGCCGTCAGCAGATTGAGGAGAATGCTCGCCTGCATGAAGAGCTGCTGCGCTTAGCTAGACTGCGTGAGAGTGCAGAATTGGGTTTCACACCTCACCCTGGACCAGACCTGGGACGGGGTGGAGGCTATGGAACATCAAGTGTGCTCAAGTCCATTGACGAGTTGCTGTTTCCAGGACGTGGTGGAAGCCCACACTTTGACTACCATACCCATTTTCCACGTCGTTCAGAGGAAGACCGCTCAATGGATCGCATAGCTTCTACCTTTCGCACGGATGATTATACAGCTGGGGTTTATGAGCGCCTGTCCGACTTCTCCCCACTGACTGACTTCACACTCCCTGCTATGCCACTGCTGCCTGACATGCCCACTCGTTCACGCAAGCTGCTAGAGGATCTTGGCAGTTCCCCAATCAACGAGTCCATACTCGCACTCCCCCAGAAAGGCAAGTATGGCTCCAGAGTGTACGTGAAGTAGGTGTTTGCTCTCCAGTTTCTTCATGAGCGTGCATTGTGTTGTGTACCTCTGTATGTCTCTTGAATTCCCCACCCTCTCCATTCTCATTTGCCATTGGCACTGTCAGGAGATGGAAGAACCAAGATGTGGGAGTGTGGACCTATCTAGTGACACACTGTTGTATATACTCATAATTGTTAATAACTATTAGAAACATATTTTACTTGTTTTACTAGTCATTCCTATTGCTGAAACTTGAGTGGGCTTGGTGTTAAGCAAATTCCAGAACCTTACTTCCAGCTTTTTCTGTGTTTTCCTGGCCAGTGAAGATTGTGCTTTAATGGTGATCTGATGATGACAATGTGATCGAGGAGCCCTGCACTTCCCTTCCTGCATGCTACACTGCTTACCATTCTGTATTGTACTGGTGCATGTAATATATTATTCATTATTAAATTTGTTGAAGAGAGAGCTCGTGAGTTTTTATTCCCTTGTTCCTTAACCTCCTGTGGTCCTTCTGATCTGTTTCTTTTATCTCTCATCTGTCTGTCCATTACAGCTTGTGTCATACAATAAAGCAATGCATTTGACAGGTAGGGATGTGTGAGTACTCAAGACAATCAAGCGTAATCACTATTTTGTTAGGTGTAAAAATGATTTCTGTTGGTTTGGGTAAGAAGAAGGTGTCACCCTATGTGATACAATGGAAGTTTCATGAAAGCTGACTAGTTTAATGGCTGAAATTGCCCTGAAGGTATTCACATTTATATCAAAGAAAGATGTTCTTCATCTTTGTAGAGAAATTTGTTTGAAGTTTTTATTTTGGAAAACTTGAAGGAAAGGACTACTTTAGAGACATACATAGTTGGGAGGATAGTATTAGGATGGATATTAAAAGTATCTGAGTGAGAGGGTGTGGACTTGATTTATTTTGGGCAGGGCATGAGCAGGTGCTAGACCCGTGAGAACAGGTAATAAATCGTTCAGTTCAGTAAAATTTTGGGAATTTCTTGACTAGCTGAGCAGCTATTAACTTCTCAAAGACTCTGCTGCATGTAGTTAATTAGTTACATTTTGAGATAATGTTTTAGAGTTTATGAATCTTGGGTTTTATGAGCATCTTGAATGTAAATGTGCAGTAACTGTTGTATGTCTTTATTTTATTTTCATTTAATTAGCACACCAACTAATGCACATATATAACAGTTTTTTAGATTGAAACATTTAAAATCGCTCCAACATGTTTCGATCCTAAGATCATCTCCAGGGAGCCATGCTGTTCCTTGCTAAAGTCCCATTTTTAAAATACACTCACTGATTGATTTTCTTATATTAATTTAGTGTTGTGACAGCATGTCATATTGTGTAAGTCATACACCACTGAGAGTGCGCCTGGCTTTGTGTGTTGTGTGTTGTGCAACTTGAGACTGAAATCTGAAGTTGCACAACACACAACTTACACAATATGATGTGCTGCCACAACACTAAATTAATATAAGAAAATCAATCAGTGAGTGTATTTTAAAAATGTGACTTTAGCAAGGAAAAACGTAGCTCCCTGAAGATGATCTTAGGATCGAAACGTGTTGGAGCGATTTTAAATGTTTTAATGTAAAAATTTTATATATGTGCATTAGTTGGTGTGCTAATTAAATGATTCTACGAAATGCACGGTGCAACTTTGAAGATGGTCTTTATTTCTTTTTAATACTGGCACATCCCTACAGCATTGCATTCAAAAATGGTTAGAATGTTGCAAGAATAAATTAGTGAACGACTGCATATATTTGCAGTGAAACATTTGGTTCTTAAACTGTCGGTAATGTGTGAAATGTACTTTTGTGTTTGTTCCCATCTTTGGTGTTTGTGGTGTATATTTGGCAGGACTAAATAAAACATCATGTTACATCTTGATCACCTCTAAAAGAATTGTAGAATTTGAATGAACTGAATGCTTTCTTGCTTGCCTGAAAACTGTTTGTGTTTTGTAGAAAACCAGGTACACTGTTGGAAAATGCTGACTCTGATATAACAAAGAAAAAAAAATAGTGCCTAGGCATTCTGTTTGATGGAATTGTGCTGATTGCTTTGTGGTGGAATTGTATAGAGTTCGGTCGTGTTCAGCTGTCACAAGATGTATGCGCAAATAGTAGGCTGAAGGCAAGATGTAGTGTAAGGCAGCTGTATCAATTGGTTCTTTCTTGACATTGGAGGTTCCCATGGCAGGAATATTAAGGAGTTTATTCTGGGATGTTAAGTCATATTGTCTGGTAGATTTTTTTTCCAGTGTTTGAGAGGAACTTTTTGCTTCCATCTTGAGGGTGACCGAATCAAGCATGTTTCAGGAGAAATAGAAATAAGTAGCAGAATAAATCCACCATAAGTTGGTTTACAGTTGGATGAATAAATTGGTGTCTGAAATTGCACATAACTTTTTTTTTTTTTCAGTATGTACATGAGATGCTGTCAAAGAATGATTCTTTTTTGTGAAGTGCTCAAAGAAACAGCATAAGCAGTATATATTACATTATAATAAGGGAGTTTCTTTATTCTCCTGCAACCTCATAAGAGTTGTTTGTACTGATAATGCTTGTACTATGTTAGGGAAGAATTCAGGCTTCACCACTTTTGTCAGAAAGGTTAATTCAAGTGACTGCATTCACCATCTACATTGTTTGGCATCAAGGGCTCTTCCTCATGCAGGGTTTTGCCATCCAGTCCATCAGCCTGATTTGAGCAAAGGCAATTGAATTACCACTTGTCCACGGCACTGGCTTTAAGCACACAGCGTCACTCACTAGTATGCTGGTTGTTCAGGGGGAATGATTTAGAATAGAGTTTTTTGAACTTAAAGAAAACAACTAACTGAATGATTGCATATGAAAATCTGTCACTTCTGGATTATTGTTTCATAGATCTTAACTTTATGGTTCCTTTGGTATCCTGTCTGTAAATGACATCCTGTTGTGATATTTGAATAGTAAAGGGGACGTACAAACTGTCGAACAACTGAATTTCAGTTTTATTGCTTCAGATTTAGTAAAAAACCATTATCAGGCACATACAATACATTAAGGTAGATAATGAAATATAACCCATTAAAATGATACTTCTTCAGCTAACCGAGATCTCAACTTTACAAAAATTAAAAGTGTTTATGCTGCAACCAGGCAAAAGTCAAAATTTTTAATGTTAAAATATTAACATAAAGTAAATATATATTATATTAAAATTGTTTTCACTGCTTTTGGTGTGCAAGAGAAGTTCTTCATTGTTAAAATAAGGCTTGTAGGGTACAATTTGCATTAATTTTGATCCTCAATTTTGATTGAACCTGGAGAGGTACAGCAATCTATACAATTTTTCCCTGTGTTTTTTCATTCTGTGTATCTCATCCAATCAATTAGTTCATCTTGAAGTACATTAATAGGTCCAATATATCTTTGAAAGACAAGTAAACAAATCACTTAGATCTTCATACAATGAGGAAGCTAACCATTCACTTTAATGTTACACAGGTACTGTCACAGTACTCCCTTAACAAGGGAGTGAAAGGTAACCTCCTCATTCTATGAAGATCTAATTGATTTGTTTACTTTTCTTATGAAAATGCATTAGCCCTACTATTTTACTTTGAAATTCACTAATTTACTGCATGAGATACAATTAATTAAAAATCACAGCAAAGAGCTGTGTAATATACCATACCTCTCAAGCATCTATCAAAATTAAGAAACAAAATTAATACAAATTGTAACCTGTGAGGCCTATTTTAAAATTGAAGAACTTCCCTTTCACACCTGGAGTACTGCAAAACAATTTGAATGTAGTATACATTTATTACATTTGAATATTTTAATATACAATTTTGACTCTTATCTAGTTTCAGCTTATACAACTACAGTTTTTGTGAAGTTCAGATCTCAGGTGTCTTGAAAAGTATAACTTTAATGGGTCATATTTAAATGCCCTTCTTTGTGTATTTTTAAGCTGCCTTATGATGGCTTTTCACTAAAGCCAAAATATAGAGCACGCAGTAACACTGGATATAAATTTAGTTGTCTTTGATGGTTTATGCTTACCAATTTACTATCCCCTATACATGTTTGGAATTTGAAACTCATTGAACATTTCACTCAAAGAGAACTGGCCAACTTAGACACTAATGTAAAGGTCACATGATTCAAAAAAAAAATGATTTCTGGTGACATTAATTTTACTTTCTTTGATGAAATTGCTTAGATCCTGTGTTTCCAGTGGAAGAGAGTGTGTGTGAGAATATTGCAACAAATTTGGAAAATATGTTAGTCACGATTGTCCAGGTAGCTAACTGTTGGGGTTAGGACATGCTGCATCATTACTTTTTACCAAATCAGAGATTTGAACCTGGCAAATGATGAGCTGTCATCATCATCAGCTTCATGGATTAGCTACTTTATTTGTACAGTAATTAGAAAGTACAGTAGCTTTTTGGACATTAAAAATTACTCAGTTTTTCTCCTGACCACTTACAAGCATATTCCATTGTCATCAAGTGAGCTTACAAACTTCCAGTTCCATGTGTAACAGTCTGTCTCTGCAAATGAGGATTATCAGTGATTTTTACAATTATAATTAAACCAGACTACAAACTAGCTTACATGTGGCTGTTTCAAAAACACCGCTGATTAAAGCTTTTGTTTATAATGTGCAGCATTGTAAGCAGTGACTTTTGTTATATGTTGACATGGCCTCCATGGTTGCCAGAGTTTCTGAGCAATAGAATTATTACAAGGTGGGGATGTCAGCCTCTTGCCCAGCCTGCAACCTGGAGGGTCAGGGTATCTCTCTTTGTCAGGTATGGGTGCCTTCACCTGCTGCTGGCATAGCTCTTGAGTTCAGTGATGCATATAAGCTAGCTCCTTCACCCATGTAAATAAGCCTGTGACAGGGAGGAGGTATCATCAGTATAATATCCTACCTATAATACATGATGACACATAGGTTGAGATAAACATTAATTTGCTGCTGAAAAGGGGAGTGTGAAGTCATGTTATAAGACACAGTAGTATATTGACTGAAGACGGCTCAGAAACAGTGCAAAAAGGAATGACTGCAGTGAAGTCAAAATAGCAACATAAGAATAGTTATTTGAAGGAAGACCTAAACTCCTTATTATGCCACTGAACTAAACATTTATAATACATGCATTCCTTTTTCTTTTTGTCATATGGATATGCTGCTGTTTGCTTTTAGAGTCATGTTTGTTCCCTGTCATGTCCATCATGCAGCCTATGTAACATAATTCCCACTTTTCTGTTAAAATATGCTGAGGACATTCTTATGCAGAGATTGTGCTGTTAAAGTCAGGTAAGGGTCACTTGGAGTATTTGGACTTTATATGGCACTGAATACAAGGTTTATTTTGCATGTCAAAATCATGAATATTGGCCCCTGAAATTGTGAATTTGTGGGTTACTGTACTCTTATATTTATGAAGAGTTATAACTTTGTCATAGAAACAGTAGACACTTTCCATTCGGTCGGTAGGATGTGAGTTTAGTAACTATCTGTTTCAGAAACAAAGTTACCATCACATATTAAGCATGCTGTTTAAGAGTGTCTTCTTAACCTTTGAAAGTACATAGTAAAATGTCAGTAATATACTCTCTTAGCCTTTCAAATTACATAGTAAAATGTCAGTAATATACTCTTAAGCTCAGTTCACACTACAGAGACAGCCACATTCCCAATCAAGAACTGGTCAAATATTCTTTTTTCTGTTTCAGTAGGTATCCACATTGGCCAAAAGCAGATCATGAGCATACCCATAGTGAAAAATATACTGTAAACAACAAATTGTATATAGTGTGAGTTTAGATTGTTAGTTTGGTGTTCACAGTTTAAATTCTGAAAGGACATGTCATATCTACAAGTGACTGCAATGCTTCATCAAAAGTAGCTGGTGTCTTTAACAATGTAGAAAACTCAAGGTTACTAATATTTAAATTACATTTAATACCTTGTTCTTATCCAGTTTTGTGTTCCATACTAGCTATCTGCTACTCTCTTTTCACTAATACGATAATAATAAACTTGTTACAACTATGGAAATGTAGTTACATCTTTTGTGAACAGATTTAATGTTTTCAAATCCTCTTTCTTCCAGATTTCCTGAATAGAATAGTGCAGCTGTTTTATATTTTGGGTTGCAGCACTGTGATCTTCAGGAATGAAAGTCAGAAATTGGTTTTCAAAATAATTCAATGCCAGAAACCAAAAACATAAAATGTAATCCTCTAGGTCCCAGATTTTAGTACTGGCCCAGTGACCAGCTAACCTGATACATTTTTCGTGGTTTGCAGGAAGATGCTGGGATATTGCTTCAAATTAGGCTATGACTGTTCCCTTCAATGTCTCTTCAAATTCATTATCTCTCTTATCATTTGATGTAATGTAGTCTGAATACTGACATTATTCACTAAAACATAAATCAATAGAAATTATAAATTAAGTATTGTGACATTCTAGAAATCCCAAAACTCATACAATGGAATTACAATGTGTCAGTGTAGTATGAGGTGTTTCATAATTGCTCAAGTTTTATTTTAGTCTGCTTTTCATCTGTGAATAGTCAGTGGGTTTCATTCTTCCATTACTTGCACACCCAAGTTGCTTTATTAATACAGGACTATCCTTCTCAAACATGGTTTTTAAGTACACAGTTTAATGTACATTGTGTGATTTATTGACACTAATGCACATAATGTAAAAGGCTTTTCACTTCATAATTTGAGCACATTATCCACTTCATTTGAACACACATTGTTCTTGCAAAATCGAATTTTAAATATTTGCTTACAGTATTCCGTTTTATGCAGTTGTATCTACAATTGCAGTCCTCGCATTTGTACACATGCACACTTACATGTGCTAACATATGTATACATATACACACACACACACACACACACACACATCTTCCAATGCATATTGTGGCCATTAACAAGTCATTGTTACACATTTTTATAATACCAATTATTATCTTTTTTTGACCTTCAGTTATTTGTAACCTGTCACATAAAGAAACTGCTTTAAGCTCGTGGTTCCGTGCATCATAATTCAATGTGAATAAAAAATCCAACAGATGAAACAGTATGCAGATATTTATTCACTGCAAAACTACTCTACATGTTTCGGGTGTCACAGCACCCATCATCAGGAGTATCAAAAACTGTACCCGCAGCCT
>Ga0123355_10020720_pt1 | contig 10510 bp, 3 predicted proteins | sample TergutEmb28metaG_3_FD_89872 | JGI IMG/M metagenome (GOLD analysis project Ga0123355, IMG submission 89872) | Embiratermes neotenicus P1 segment gut microbial communities from Petit-Saut dam, French Guiana - Emb289 P1 | ecosystem: Host-associated > Arthropoda: Insects > Digestive system > Gut ... | reverse complement strand
TGCTTCACAAAACTCCATGTTCGGAACAACAAACTTAAGTAGCAAGCTTATGAATGCCGAAGAAACACGTATTTCATCCTCCCAAAACGAACTTGTTCATTGTTTTGCGGTTAGCGACCAAACCAAACATTTACAGATATTGGTTCCTATCCTAAAATAAATTGTTTTGAACCCACTATCATTCCTAGAAATATCTCTGTTTAATTGCGTTACACCATGTATATGAGTGTATTATTGTTTGGTGGGATTACGTTACACTTTCTTGCTGATATTCTGTGAGTGAACTAACCGTAGAAGGACAGAAATTTAATAAATGCAGAGCGACAAACTGCGAACTGCATATAGCAGTCCAGCTGTATTGGAAGGTAAGAGGTCAGGTCACGTTCATACTACTTCAGATCGGGCAGAGCCGCTGGAAACGCGCATATTGGTTGCCTAGAGAGCCTGCTGCCATTAGTACGGTACACTCTCCTGCTGTTCTAAATATTCTGATGGGGGTTCTATGATCAGTAACACCGATCCATACTGCGATATCTTTGATGAATTTTTTGGCGCGTGTGTTGAAGGATATTTATCTAATAGTGTGATTTTTCTTATCGGTGAATAGCATACGGGTCCCCAAATCTGTTTAACTATATTATTTTACATTTCAGACTAGAATGTTTGAAGAATTTGTGCTGAATTTACTGTCATGGCTGTTGAGTTCCTCAGGGACAAGTATCCGTGTAGCCTGGACATTTTTATCAGGTTTTAACCCACCGTTTGTACCTTTCTGGTTGTGACCGTATGAATCTCATAGTGCGGCTTATATTTTATGTGTGATTTTGCCCTTGGTTTATGTGGACTTCAAATTTAAATTTTATACCGGCACAAATAGCCTCAGATGTTGCCAGATTCTTCCCTTCCCCACCCCTTCTAAAACTACCCAATTACACTGTCCGACTAATATAAACTTCTACCTGTACTTTCTTCTATTTACACCCTTATTCCAGCTTCAGTAACTGACGTACAGGCACTGGAAAAGAGCGTAAAAAAGTTACAGGTGTTCCTGACCATGCAATGAAGACATGAAGGGAGAGCAGATATATAGGTTCATTAACTTCGACAGTATAAGGAGGTGAGTGGTCAATCTCACGCCTCGGCCCCCTTTTACTTCGTTGAAAGAACCACGGTACCCACTGAATAGGAGGCTGTATGGGCCCCAGCCTTGTCTACACTTTTTGGAGAATCGAAACATTTCTTGCCTCTGCCTGGATACGAGGCTCGGATCGTCCTGTCTGTATACTGGTCACTGTACCGACTTCACTCTTCTAGCTCCTGTCATGGTATAGTTGTAAGTCATAAGTAGTTAATTCCCTGGAGCAGAATCGTTTTTGTGAAGTTCATAGCTGATCAGTTAATCAAGATATTTCCCGAATTCTGCGCAAACAAATGAGTCATTACGTGACTCATAAGAGTACACAATTAGTCCCCGTTCTTATTCATATGAATCCAGTCCACATCCTCCCATCCTATTTTTTTTTTGTACTGTTACGCTTCCATCCACGCCTATGTCTTGTATGTGATCTGTTTCATTAATTAGGCATATCGTATTAAAAATAATGTGATTTCGTGTGGAATGACGTTACTGAAATATACGTTATATTAGGAAAATTTTAGGTTTCGGTTTTTGTATTCGTGTTTCTGACAATTTGATAGTACCGGCTAAAAATTTTGTTTTATTTCATGGTCGTTAATTGTAGCGTTATTGGTAGGATGCTTCGTATATGGTCCTTTCTTACCTTCTTACTGTACCATACACTCCGTTACTGCGAACGCAGTCCTGCGGAAAGGGTCACGACGAATTAAATGTCTCATGTTGTATAGAAGAAATGGCACTACAAAAAGTGTAGGCCAATTAGATTAAATTATTACTGTCGTCTGAGATGTGATTACATGCAGTCTGGTAGAAATATAGGCCTACCAACCTTTTCGATGATCCTGCTACCTTTACCTTCCGTCTGCTATGTTGAGGACGGATACGGAATTTCTCACAAAAGTTGTCACTTTTCTACACAACCATATGACGTCACGTCCTTCAGCATAATAGCCTTCATATCACGGCCGTGAGATCATCAAAGCCTAGACATACTAGGTTAAACTTCAAGTCTTTTGACGTTTTGAATTTTAACGTCTTCATTCATGTATCAGACATATTTATTTTATGTTTATTGGACCGTGCATCATTGTAATATTTGAAGAATAAAAGACCAACTTGATGTCACTAGCTATTTTATTTCACTTCTTATGTGCTCAACATGTTTCGGACACTAATATATTCATCGACAGGAGCTTGCAACTTTGTTGTTGAATTACCACATCGTGTCGTTTTGTTCTCGGTAAGTTGTGTGTTGGAGATTTGGTGCGGCTGGGTTTGAGTGGTGTCCGTGTTGCACGCTTCAGCCTGCAACACGGACACCACTCAAACCCAACCACACTAAATCTCCAACACACAACGAACCGAGAACAAAACAACCAATGTGTTAATTCAACAGCACAGTCGCAAGATCCTGATGATGGATATATTAATGTCCGAAACATGTTGAGCACATAAGAAGTGAAATAAAATAGCTAGTGACATCAAGTTGGTCTTTTATACTTCAAATATTTATTTTAAATTGTACATAACATTTTGACACGTGTGAATTAAAGTAATAAATAAAACTATAAAGAAGTCAGTTTTTTTCTGGTTATTTAACGTAATTTAATATTTTCATAAATATTAAATAACTAGAGAACATTGAATTGTGATCGATGATTCTGTTTATTAATTTAATTTTTAAGTTATATTTATTATTTTCACTTGTTTAGTCATTTACTAATCAATATCTACCGAACACCTAACAGACAAAACAACACAGATTATTTTGTATTGAGGCCTGCAATAATTTTGGTTTTTTTATTACTTATAGCATTCCGTGGTTTAACCATTGGTTGACACAGTCATAACGCTCGCAAACACAGTTAGTGTCTTTTAATTAATGTTTTGGAACAGCAAACTCATTCGGGACTGCAAGTAAATTCATGTAGGATCATGTTACGCAATACGGGCCAGAGTATATTTTGTTGGTTGTAATTCATTTCGGACTGATGTAGCCATATTTAATTAAAACACCTGCATGCAAAAGTGCACTGAGCTCGGCCGCTACTTACCGATGGTGGTGAGCACAGTAGTGGCGTAGTAAAATGCCCCGGCAAATTTCCACTGCTTGCCAGCCTTATGGGGCTCCGTCTTCAGTACTACCGCCTCCATCACCCGGAAGTCGTGCTCCGATATGTTATATTTCTTGATTACCATTTTTTCAAGGTCTGCAATCACCGAACACACGGCTACAGTCTCTATAAGTACGGGTGACAAGGACTGCTTTATTCTGGACATAACGCTGCAACAATGGGCAGTCGGATTCCTACGTTTCGAAAGAAAGTATTGTCCCCGAAACGTCGGAATCCGTTTACCCATTCACGCAACGTCATATCCCAGAGGAGAGGAATTGTCAGCTACACCGGTGCGAAACCCTCAGAACTCGTACAATTACATGTTAAAATGAAACAGCAATTTCCACCTATATTCAGACTGGATTACGTTGTATGGGTGCAAAACTTGGTCTTTCACGTTAAGGGTGCGTGAGAACACGATGCTGAGGATAATGCATGGAACTAACAAGGAAGAAGTCACCGTTGACAGTACTCAAGTCTTGATGGCGCATTGAGTGCGTTGTCAGTGCGCGTAGAATGCAGGACTTGAATGTTAGTGGTGGTCATAAGAAACGTGTCAGTGTTCGTAAATGAAAGATCACACGAATCTTCTTAAGAATTACAAAGGAATTGTCAATATTCAGAAAAAAAGATATTTTAGATGAAGTTTGTCATTTTTCAGGCAATAACAGCGTTCGGAAGTTGGAGAGGCTGAGAAAGACGTGGTCATTTTTCACGTTTTAGAACATCCATATACTGTCAGTGGTTTGAAGGATGTTCTCAGTACCTAGAAAACAGAGAACCTGTATAACTTCTCTGCTTTGAAAATAGGAGTCTCTATTTAGATTACTGCAAGAATCTAATTTTGGCAGTGGTCAGAAAAATGTCAACTGTCAAGCTATACAACACCAGAATAAATGTCATGTATCGAAGAACCCCATCGGTATTCACAATATAGAGGCCCTGAATTACGGTAAAGCTTGGAAGAACGAAGTCGTGTTGATACAGGACCCATATGTCGACGTCGGGACGTTGTCCGTGTCCTGAGGTACGCACAAAGGCAGAAATATAGTACCGTAGTGCTCAGAAGAACACTCATTTTTCAGATAGCCAAAGTACTGCACATTTATGGAGCTTAGCAGGAATTTGTGGGGATTTAGTTATTGCGCGGATCGAGTTTTGGTATTGCTTTAGAGGAACGATATCAGTTTTCTGACAAAAGAAGTTTCAAAACTTTGCTGTACTAAGAACTTTGTGAGTATGCAGAGAGTAGAGCAAATGTATTGAACTTCGTGAACATGCATACAGTACAGTACAGTACAGTACAGTACAGACATTTTATAGAAATTTGTGAGTATGCAGACGGTACAGAAACTTTATGGAACTTCTTAACTATGCGGGGGCACGCCGTATCGCGATTGGTTGAACTGCGCTACATGGCGGAGGATGCGGGTTCGATTCCCAATGGTGTCACTGGATTTTTTCATTGACTTACTCCTTTCGGCCGCACCATGGTCCTGGGGTCGACTAAGCCTCTAACAGAAATGAGTACCAGGGATATTTTCTGGGGTGTAAAGACAGCCAGTGAAGTGGGCTGACAAACTTACCAACTTCATGTGCCAACTGCCTCGAAATCGGGGAGCCTCAACCTCCTGGATCCCTCAGGACCTGCCCAGGCCTGTACAGGGGTTGCCTTGCATTACATTAACCTTTGTGACTATGCGGCCGGTACATCAGTTTTATAGAAATATATGCGTGTGAAGGTCGTGCGGCAAATTTATCCCTGTTTACACCTTAATATTCCACTTCATCAGTTTCACTTGAGTGCCTTTCTGATCGCGACTTTTCTTTATCCTGATAAATCCCATCGTCATATTTTACACATTATTCCAAAAAGATTTACTTTAATGTCGTCGCCAAGTTCTTAATCTTAAACAACCGCCATTTTCTAAAACTTGTCAGAAGAAAAGTTTTCTTGAGGCTCTTGAATTCTAGACGTTCAGTTTGTTGCGCTCACTTTTTGCTACACAGAAATAAACTTACATTGTACAAAGTTTTGTATTAAACTTGGTACAGATAATAGTTGAAAGTGTAGATATCTCATATTAACATATTTCACATTGCTTTCATAAACTAGGTTCTGGATTCCACTCTAAAAATGCCATTGCGCTATTCCAGATGACTACGCCAACAGAGTATATTCATTGCTTGTGGTGTCTGTGTATTTTAACTAAACGAATTCCATTTACCGAGCGAGATGGTAGTAGCAGTCAATATCTGACGCCAGAACGCTGAATTACGCCACAACGTAGTGCCACCTGATCCAGTACTAGCGGCTTAACCATTTCCTATGTTGTATTGAATCTCAATACATACTGCACTAAACGTAATTATTGCAGTTTAGCTGCATTCTGTTGTGTTAATGTGTAGGAGTCTAAACTACGCAAACGGATTGCGACATACTTTCTGGTTTGTTAGGGAAAGAAAGTAATTGCTTTAGTCTGATCAACATTCCTTACGAACTTAGTGTTCAAGTAAAGTTAACACTCTTGAACCAAACCAACACGCTGGACGACTCAATCCAATACGCGGTAGGTTAAGACGCCGATGTACGCGGAAACGAGTCCTTAAGCAGGAATAACGTACTTTAACGACTTCACTTCAAAATACCGACAAGGTACCTACACCACGCACCTCTCATCAAGCAGGCACAACACATATATCACAACACCCACACCCAGTACACCAGATCTGACAGACATAAGAATTAGATACCAATTAAACACAACGGCATACACATATACACATGAAATCCCGACTATGTTTACAAATCATTACTCCATACAAAGACACTACGGCTCTCACATCTTGTTTTCCCCCTTGTTACAGTGCAGAACACCATATGCGATAGTACACAGTCTTGTTCTCCTGAAGATGGGCATAGTGATGCCCGAAACATGTTGAGATAGACGTTTGACAATAAACATCAGATTAGTTGCATTTTGTTGGTTTCTCTCTCTTCTGTTTATTGTATTAGTACCGTCCATACACAACATACGCAAAGACTAGATGTATTAGTACAAATGGGTTATATCTGGCGACATGGACAAACAATTTGACTGTACCTTAACAATGCTATTATTTGTTGGCCTGAGGATGGCCGTTTAACGGCCGAAACATGTCGCCAGATATAACCCAGTTGTACTAATACATCTGGTCTTTGCATATGTTGTGTATAGACGGTACTAATACAATAAACAATTGAAGATACACAACGGGATGGATCCCTTCAAATTCTCTCTCTTCACCCTGCTTATACTATCGTATTTATACTGTGTTGTAAGTATGAAGTCATATGAGTTTGGGTTGATTGTGGTGGGGCAGGGAGCCATGTGAAAACTTATACAATTTGAATAATTCCTTTTTTTTTAGTCTGTAGGTGCAGAGGTTTAGTGTTGCGCCTGATTACACTCAGAAGCATCACACTCGGTAGAATTCCTCTGGGCGAGGATCGGTCCGTCGCAGAGGTCTCTACCTGTACAACACATAACATTCACAAGAGACAAGCTTCTATGCCCCGGCGGGATTCGAACCCGCAATCCCTGCAAGCGAGCGGCCACAGACCTACGCCTGACCGCGCGGCCACCGGAATCAACTCGTATAGCACCACCTCATTTTTTAAACCAGAACCCTTTCTGTGGATTGCCGCTTTCAATTGTTAGTACCGAGTAGATGAGTCAGCGAAGGGGCTATGCCGCAACATTCTGAAAATTCTTTTTTTTTTATTTGTGCAGTGTACTGCCATCTATAAAGTGAGGTAAACTGACATGTTACAGTGAAGATGAGCATATATGCATATAAATACAACCCGTTTTATCTATGTTAAGAGTAGCAAAAAAATGTACACACTGATATATCCGTTTTACCCACATATTTATGACAGAGCACTAGGCGATGAGTAAAATATTGCGACTGTTTAGTGTCAAGAGGTGTCTGTGGTTTCATCGAAAGACAAGGCTTCGTATGAAACAGTTTACACGACTCTGTGATGGGCGCAAGTCTGCATTTTACTAAAAAGTCATTAGGGGAATACAAGTTATTAATCAAAAAGCAAATTGTATATAGGTCGGAAGTGTTTTAAAAACGGAACAGAAATGCGATTAGTATCTGGAGCCCACGCGGCCTCACCCCAGGCCTGTACGTTCCCTGGAAGAGCTGCCGGAGTTGTGAGATTGGATGAGGCGCCTACGTGCGTAAGATAGCGATAGTTGCCTACTGGGTACCACTGTGTGTGTGGAGCGTGTGAAAAGTGTCGCTTGCAGTTATCTGTATCTGTAAGTACTGTCTGAAATGCGTCACGTACTGTCATGTCTATGTGAGTATTGTTTGAAGTGTGTCACGTGCTGTCGTGTCTCTGGAAGTGTTGTTTGAAGTGTGTCACGTACTGTCGTGTCTCTGGAAATGTTGTTAGAAGTGTGTCACGTACTGTCGTGTCTCTGGAATATTGTTTGAAGTGTGTCACGTATTGTCGTGTCTCTGGAAGTGTTGTTTGAAGTGTGTCACGTGCTGTCGTGTCTCTGGAATTATTGTTTGAAGTGTGTAACGTACTGTCGTGTCTCTGGAAGTATTGTTTGAAGTGTGTCACGTACTGTCGTGTCTCTGGAATTATTGTTTGAAGTGTGTCACGAACTGTAATGTCTCTGGAATTATTGTTTGAAGTGTGTCACGTGCTGTCTTGTCTCTGGAATTATTGTTTGAAGTGTGTTACGTGCTGTCGTGTCTCAGGAATTATTGTTTGAAGTGTGTCACGCAATGTCATGTCTCTGTGATTATTGTTTTCGGTGTGTCACATGCAGCCATACGCCTCAAAGGGTATTTTTTAATTGAATTCATCCCGTTGTGTCGTGACTTTTAATGTTGCTACAATTATTTCCATAGAACACCACAGTTCTTTATTTTGTTTATGAATAATACTACATGTTTCGTTCCTTCTTATGTACTATCATCAGGCAATACATATTTAAAACGCAAATATGTACAGAGTCCGGCAGAAATACCTGACGATTTGGCAACACAGCTGTGAGTGGAATCGTTGGCCTGGGGAATTTGTCCTTGAGCGCTCTTCTAGCGAGACTCAAAACATTTCAGTTGTCATGGAGTGCTGGTCTGTAGAGCAACATGCTTTCGCTGTGGAGACGTATTTCTAAAGCAACGATTCTGTCGTTGTGACTCAGCGGATATTTCGTCGGCACTTCAATATTCATCGGAACGACAGTGTCCATAGTTGTGGGTGAGAAACTGCAGAGAAACAGCGTCTGCCGCCAAAAGAAAATGTCCAGGAAGTGAGCCTTCGCTTAGAACTCCTGAGAACATCGAACGAGTGCGTCAGGCTTTTGTCAGAAATCCTCCGCTTGCGGGAATGTGCTGACAACAAGGGACGCCACCTCACAGACACTATATTCAGGAAGTGAATATTGTTATTAAAATGCTTTCAGATAAAGATAATTTTAGTAACAAATTCACGTAACAAGACAGTATACTGTTCATTTTATTGTGACTTAAAATTCGTCAGGTGTTTCTGCCGGACCCTGTATATATGTAAGTGAATATTTGGAATTTGCGAGCACACAAATATAACGGTCTTATTTCAGTCTTAACGTATCATTGAATTTTAAATATTTAACTCGTCTATGTATATTTTATTGTGTTGAAACAACAGCTGTAACATTTTTAAAAGTTGCTAAAATTACTAAAATTAGTGTTTCTTTCTCTTAAATTTTGTTTTCTTTTAACAATCAGATTTTAACTTTTTTCTGAGGTGTATTGCTTTTGCGAACACATTTTTTTCTTGGACTTAATGTATATTTATTTACTATGCAATTTTAATGGCATTCAATATTTACTCGTTAAGTTGCATCTATATGCCCTGTCGCATCACGTATTGTGACTGCGTTTTAGTAGATTATTTGAACTTCTCTTTCCCTTTGGCTCCGATTTCTTCTGTGTGTTGATCTTTGTACATCAAGCACTTTTTTTTTCAAATAGTTTCCTTTAATTTGGTTTAGAATTTGTTTTTAATACTTATCTGTCCTACTATTATGTTTTCTATTTCTATATTTTTTGTATAGGATTTTAATATTTTATCCAGCTTTGTATCTAATGATATCTTAGTCTCAGGGATTGAAGTTATTAACAGCTGTTGCTGCTTTTAGGGCTTGTGTCTGGATCCAATTTTTGTATTTATAATGTGAATTTTAAGCGAGGCCTTTGGTCAATAGTTTAAGTTCTTCTTTTGTGAAGATTACTTTGGTGTCATTACCCAGTTTTGAATGGAAACATCACGATGTGCTTATAAACGTAATATAATACTAAACAGTGTACGTCAGCACAACTACTTTATTACTCAAGGTACTTACATAGGCAAAATGTTTCAACTATAGATTAGTCATCTTCAGGCCTATTTTTGTCATTTTATCGTGTTTACACGATGGGATCCCAGAGTGTGCATAGCATCTTGTGACTCAAAGGACAAAAATATGCTTGAAGATGACTAATCTATAGTCGAAACATGTTGCCTATGTAAGTACCTTGAGTAACAAAGTAGTTATCCTGACGTACACTATTTAGTATTATATCATTACCCAGTGTTCTAAGATAAACGAAAAAATTTGTTATGTTCGAGAGCAACAAAAATAGAAATATTTGAAGAAGTTTTGTTTTAAACGTATCACATATTTTATACAAGAACTAGCACGAGACCTGAACTTGGTATATACACACAGAAAAAAACTTTATGAATTAAATGTTTGTGGTTTCAGGGGTTTCGTCCCTTATCTTCGGCATTGTCACTTGACTTTCTCGGACAGATTTGTTGGCAGACCTGATATAGAGTAGTGTGAAATGCAGAAGACGCGATAACTACTGAATACACTAGGAATATTTATATCACATATACATTACACTTTCATGAAAATATCTTTATTTGAATGATAAATAGCCGTATTTAAAGATAGTGGTAAACACGGATTTGTAAGGCGTTAATCTGACAAGAAGAATAAGTGATGATACTGTTCTACAATAATAGTAGGCTAATAGTAAGGGGTTACGTATGGAATACGCTCAGTCAAACACAACAATATTTTAACCTCTATTATTAATATAATTAGGTATCAAACTACATGTTTCGGCCCTACATGTGGGCCATCATCAGGTTGTAACCTTAGACCAGGGAAGCTATGCCGTGCTGCGTGGGAACATTAATGGGTCTAGGGGGGGG
>Ga0123355_10020719_pt1 | contig 10510 bp, 7 predicted proteins | sample TergutEmb28metaG_3_FD_89872 | JGI IMG/M metagenome (GOLD analysis project Ga0123355, IMG submission 89872) | Embiratermes neotenicus P1 segment gut microbial communities from Petit-Saut dam, French Guiana - Emb289 P1 | ecosystem: Host-associated > Arthropoda: Insects > Digestive system > Gut ... | reverse complement strand
GTTCCGTTTCAGTGTGGCTATGGCGGTGTGGTGTCTTTATGCAGTCTGAAGCACTAGTGCTTCAGACTGCATAAAGACACCACACCGCCATAGCCACACTGAAACGGAACGCTAACACACACCAAACCAGATACCACCCATGAAATAACAACCAGTTAATCGCAGACTCCTGAAGATGGTCGTATTAACGGCCGAAACATGTTGGGCATTGAATGAGTATTGAATAAATAATAAAATAAGTGGCATCAAGTTGATTTTCTCTTTACTCAACTATAAAGATGATGCACGGTCCCATAAACATAAGAGTCGCCATTGAAGTATCTAAACACTACTGTCACTCGACGATGTCACAAGCATTCAACGGGTAGGACAGAGTTGCCGTTTGGCATCACCCACTCTAAAGAACAGCTACGTCATCTCCAATAACTTTCACGTTTCTACCTGCTTCCATCCCCGAGAAACGAATTGGGAGACCTTAGAACTTGAATGTACCACGTAAACAGATTATACATATTCGTATGTCGCTGTCGGTGTCACCAATCGAGATCATTTACAACACACTAACATTTTTATTACACAGCAACTGAACTGTGACGTAATGAGTGTGGAGCCATAATGGATTAACGCTGATAGGGGGAAACCGGAGTATTCAGAGAAAAACTCTTCCCACTACCATTTTGTCCGCCACAAATCGCACATTGAATTCTTCGAGTATCACCTGTAGCTGGTATGAAGTCACATATGTGAATAAGTTATAAACTATTTTAAATCTCTCCAGTTGTTTACACACTCTTTGGCATCGGACTATTAACAGCCCAGTGACAAGTCTATATACTAAGAACTTTAAGAAACAATGAATAGGACCCACTCAATGTTTTTATGTTTTCCGCACGACTCACACCCTAACGACCGATAATTGCTCTACATATCATTTATTGGTTGGTCTTTATAACTGTAACGGTCTGTGTCCTCTGTGAGATTGAAATTCTTTTTTTTTTTTCCTGTGGTGTTGCGGCCCAACGCGGGCCATGGCCTCCTCATTCTTGAGGTTTCTAGATCACACACAACGACGCGCCACAGTTGGTAGGGCTCCTCTGGACGAGTGATCAGCTCGTCGCAAAGACCTCTACATGACATCACAAAACACTCACAACAGACAAACATCCATGCTCCCGATGGGATTCGAACCCACGATCTCAGCAGGCGAGCGGCCGCAGACCTACGCCGTAGACCGCGCGGCGACTGGGACCGACGAGATTGAAGTTTAATTTATGTAAAACAGTTAACCATCAACACAGAGGCAGTTAAATACAAATAGCATATGTAATTAACACGTAATGTTAATTAGTGTTGACGTCATATTATTTCCATTGAATCGAACTGTGTACAGGCACAACAATAAAATTATCCCTGTGTGAGGTTTCTGTGGAACGTAAAGGCAACGAAATTGTAGTATCTGAAACTACCGACGCAAAAAGCCTGCGCTAAGTCACTGATCTGCACAGCGTATAAGTCATGTTCATATGTTTCAAATTAAACGGTCGTAAATATTAGACATGGTAGCAAAACCAACAAATGCACGTACGTGTTTGAAAGTATAGTATAAACACAGTGAGCCTCCAACTTGTTTCGGCCACTCAAGAGGCCATGCTCAGGGAAGTGCGTTACAAAGGATGGCTGCACCGAGATATTACAGAAGTTTGTGTACCAGTGCAAGGACGTAAAATACCAATACATGGTTTAGAGTACATATAACTCTTTAAAATACATATAGAAAATTTGTGATTATAGTGTGTAATGAACGATTTATGTACATAACATGCAGTACGTCACCATTCTGAAAGTAAACAAATAATGTGTGTACGAGGTTATCGTTAATACATTTGTGCATACAAATTGTTGGTTTTGTCACCATATTTAATTGGTCAAAGTAGGTTTATACATTGTTTAAAAATGCTCGTTAATATTGTTAGCATACAAGCTGTTGACTCGATTTACCAGCTTCAACATAATGTTTACGATTTGTCCGCTCTTTTTATGTAGGGTTACAGGATTTGAAGTATTCAAGACAGGCAAAGTACGAATCCGCGATATTGAGGCACGTTCGCGTAACCATTTTTGCTTTAGAAAAGCATTAAATACCAAATATTATGAGTGTATCGGTATTATTGCCTTAGTTATGCGGCACGTCAATGGCATCTTTTCTGCGAGGTATTTTGCTGTAATCAATGGTCTGTCTGGATCTATCATGTTTTTCTACATTATCTCATAAACGTAAAGATTTCCGGAAAAAAATATTAAACATAAAATAAGTTTTAATTTTTTACATCTTTTGCCCGAATTATTTCTCATTCTGCGAAGACTTCAAGGAGATATTATCATAAATTCACATTGGGCTGCATGTAAAGTAAAGCTATTCTTGTCGGATTTCAATCAACTTGAATTTTCTCGACAGATTTTCGAAAAATCTTCAAATACCACGTTTCTTCAATATCCATCCAATGGAAGTAGAGTTGTTCTATGCGTATAGACAGATACGTGAACGGACAGACAGAAATGACGAAGCTAATAGTCACTTTTCACAGTTTTGCGAACGCGCCTACAAGCCGCCAAAAAAGTGTTATTTCCTTATGAGTAAAATCGTACAAAGCTTCGACTGGAAACAGACTGCACGCACATGTAGAGTTATTCCGGACAGGAAAAGGAACTTAAGAGAAGCGAAGATACCTTAACATTGACTCGTAACATATAACAGAACGACAGAATTGTGTCGCCAATCGACAGCATTTGCTACACACTAACATTTTTATTACACAGCAACTGAACTGTGACGTAATGACTTTTGTTCAAATTTTGCCCAATCCATTATCAATGGCAAAGCCAGCTTTGAACACGTGTCGAAATATCTGTCAAGTACCGTCACGTGTTACACGTACTGTAACCACTTTGCAAAAAACGCACGAACACATCAGAGAACCTTACAAGCAGAAATGTGTTTCGTTGCAGATAAACTGTAGCATGGCATAACAACTGAATAATCATTCGTTACTTTTAAGTAAGCTTATAATGGAGCATTTTGAGTGTCTAAATGAAGACATAAAGGTTAAAATATTCAAGTACGTTTTGGAAACTACGGCGTAGGGAGATAATGTACGTTAAAAAAGTATTTTATTCCAGAGGAGCCCTACCGAATTTGGTGGGTCTGAGAGTGATAGTGTCGCCTCGATAAGGAGAGGCCATGACTTGAAGACGGGCCGAAAAGCCACGAGAAAAAGAATTGTGTCTTCGACAAACAAGTTATGTGGCCATTAGGAGAGCGTCTTTGGAGCAGGGAATAAAAATTCCTACACCTTGTATTAGATTTCACATTTAGTGACCTGCATTAATGCATGAGAATATCCTTCTTCACAATGGCAATGCGTAACTCTTTGGATACTTCTGTAAGTACATGCAATCAGTGAAAGTCAGCACGTCTACGAGGCTCCATATTCGCACTGATATCATTCACTAGTTCGTGACATGTTCATCTTCTCAAATTGTGTCTAGGGTTACATTAGTTTAACATGTATGGCTTTGGGAGGAAATGACTGAATTCAGGAACAGTTGATGTTAACAGTTTCTATTACAGTGACTGTGAAGACAAGTAACTTTATGCAGTCCTTGTGTTTCAGCAATACAAATCCTATCAATTTTTGTCGTACGAGGACCTGAAGCAAAACTCGCATATTCCGTCTGGCAAGCTAAGAACGTGACGCTATGAGAGGCAAAGCGCCCTTGCGCGCCGGCTGTAAATACACAAACGACATCGCTACGGATAATCTGGCTAAATTGCAATATACGTAGAATAAGGCGCGATCATATGTCACCACGACATACAGACAATTACTCTGTGTGTAATGTACTTATAGCTCAAAGGAACCTCACATTAAGGTTGCACAACCCCAACGTCATTCTGCCATAACCATATTGGTCCTTAACTGAACAAAACGCTTTTGTGTAAAGAATTCTTGTTGCAAATTTAATAAACAATGACACATAAAAAAGGAAACTAACTAAACGTGGACAATTGTTGTGCTATAAACATTCAATTATAAGCCTAATCTGGACTCATTCTAAGATATTCGTAATTTCACTTCAACAATTAACCAACAAATGCACCTATATAACTTTCAATTAAAACACTTTGAAACACTTAAAACCACTCCGAAATGTTTCGATCTTTTCAGATCATCATCAGGGTGTTTCGTCGTTCTTTGCTAAATTTATGTATTTACGATTTATCGTGAATATATAATAATATATAAATCGTGAATATATAATAACTTTAGCAAGGAACGACGAAACTCCCTGACGACGATCTGAAAACATCGAAATATGTCGGAGTGGTTTTAAGTGTTTTAAAGTGTTTTAAGTGAAAGTTATATAGGTGCATTTGTTGGTTAATAGTTGAAGTGATTTTACGAAATGCGCGGTCCAACGATGAGATTCATATTCGTAATTATTTGCTAGTAACCTTAAATAAGGAATTTGCCGGTAAATTTAAACTTTAATTTACACACTGACGGTAACAGAAAATTTCAAGATATAACATGCCATGAAGGTACAGAAAGTAAGTAGAGGTATAGCTTATAGCTCCAACCATTCAAAACCTTCTCGCGAGAAGGTATGGTAGGGCAAGGCCTCGCCTAATTCACTAAAGGAATAAGCAATTAAATAAATAATAAACAGGAACCATCAGAATACTTCACAAAACACATTGATCGAACTACTAAAGTGTTACACACCTGGAAATGTTTCGATCTACTATGAAGTCATCTTCAGGAGGATATATTTTAAAAATTATTTGCGATTAAGCAATGAAAAATTCAAGTATGCCAATTACAGATTAAATCCTTAGCCTTAAAAAGCAAGTGATACAGTATAGAGTGGTTGTATTTTATAGGATTATATAATTGTTCATATATCAAAACTACGTAATTTGGATACAAGTCTCCTTCGAATAAGCTGGCATGCCTGTTCAATCTTAATTTGTCTAAAGTTCACGGAATGTTACTTGATATCGTTACGTGGTGTCCTGCGATACGAAAATATATAGAGCTGTGGCTCAAAATGATTTTGCGACGTAAGTTGAACAGCTGTGTCATGAGCACTTACAGTAGATCCTGTTGGGATGAGAATGTTGCTCTACTGGTTAGTTGATGGTGTGTAGGCGCGTAGGTTTAACATGGGTTTCGTTCTTCCTCTGTGCAAAGAAATAGAGATATTTACTGCATAGTAGATAGACTAACTTTAAAAGCTGCATGATATATTTCGCTTCCTGTTCTTTTCTGCAAAGATTTCCCAGAATATCCATTTTTAGACTTATGCTGGGTACCATTTTTTATTATCTCCTTCGAATTAAACAAAGAGAGTATTATTATTATTATTATTATGTTGTGTGCATGCGTGTCTGTGTGTCTGTGGCATATTCTAAGGTAAAAATATTGTGTATAATGTTACGGATATGTATTCTGTGTAAATACTACTACCAGTTTGACCGATGTAAACGCGTTTACATCCAGAAGTTTGAATTCGTCGGTTATGTTATATACATGCAATTAATGTGAAATCTTACTACAAGGGTATGAATTCCATCGTTCACTTTTAACACATTTTTGTATTATTCTAATTATTATGTAATGAAGATAGGCTGTAAAGGAAAGATAAAACTTTTCTATTCACAATTTACTGCAATGGAATAAATAAAATTGTTGTTACGCTTTGTACATTTGTGTATTTATTGATTCATTTAAAATTCATTGTTGACTTTAAAATGTCGTAAGAACCTGTCGGACTACGAACATTGCATGCAGTCACTTAGAGCGTGATGCACTTCTTGAAGCCATAAACCAGAAATTGCTCAGAGAGGTACCTCATGGTACATGATGCAGCGACTCCACACACCTCGCGAGTACTTCCTATTACCTTTTGCAATGTTGCAGCTACTGCATTTTAACAGCATTGAACGGACTGTAGCGAAGAAATTGCTGGGAGTAAGTACTATGGCATACAGAAGACAGTCTTGTGCATATTGTGGTATCAACAAAATTGTAGCGACTACTAAAAATGTTACAGTAGTGGCAGTCTTAAGGTGACTCATCCCCATGGAATGTTATTAAAAAGGTACATTAAAACAGAAAAGATATTTGTTTTTGTGTAACTTTTAAAGCAGCGATGTTCTTGCGCACTTTCACAAAATTGCGAAAAACGACTATTGGCTTCGTCACGTCTATCTGTCCGACCGTCCGCACGGAACAACCCGGCTCTCACTGGACGGATTTTTACGAAATTTGATATTTGAGTATTGTTCGAAAATTTTCGAGAAAATTCAAGTTTCATTAAAATTTGTCAAAAATAATGGGTGCTTTACGTGATGACCAATACACATTTTTGATTATATCTCGCTCATTTCTTCTTAGAATGAGAAATGTTTCGGACAAAATTTGTATGGAAACTCAAAATACACATTTTATGTCCAATAACGTGTTTTAGAACATCGTACCGTTTATGAGATAATGTGGAAAGTATTGTACAGCCAGACGGGTCACCGATCCCGGCGGCCGTGCCGTTTAAGGTGAAGAACTACAGCTGCTTGATTGTTGGGGTCACCGTTTCGAATCCACCTAAGGGCATGGATGTTCATCTCTTGTGTTCGTTTGTGTTGAGTAGCTAGCGCTCTCTGCGAGAAGAGTCTCGTTCAAGGGAGTCCTACAGCTTGTCCTACCGAAATATTCTAACGTGTTGAAACACGTCAAACAACCTAGCACAGCTGATGACTCCAGACTGTCGCAGTTATGAACTGTTGCTGTTCAATTACATCTCTGTGGTCATTACTGAGGGCAAATTACGCAGTGATAAACTCTTGCAATCTCACTACCTGCGGGTGAAAGAGGAAGCGGCCGGCAGAAAATAAGTACAGTCCAGTTGAAATGTGATGGCACACGGTGACACACGGGTGGGGAAGTGAAGGGGAAACTGGCGAATGGAGTGGGTAGCCAGTACTCTTCACAGCACCTCGGAACATGCTGTACCCAGCATTACTACCATTACTACCGCTGATGCGCACACCTCGGCTACCAGTAGTCGACTGAACTGAGGCCCCTGCCGATTTAAATGAATTCGTCCGTTTCGCCGAAAGACGAAATCTGGTTTCTGCGCGTGTGCCATCACATTTCAAACTCAGTCTAAATACTTTGCGAGAGAGAGAGAGAGAGAGAGAGAGAGAGAGAGAGAGAGAGAGAGAGAGAGAGAGAGAGAGAGAGAGAGAGAGAAAGACATACACATCTACTAAGCCGAAATTCCACTGGTTTGAGGCAGTAGCGAACACGAGAACATACAGTAGTACCACTTTTTCCTATTTTATAAGAGATTTTACGGCCAGTTTGAAGCAAATACTCATCATATGTAGCACATTCAGTAATGTGACTGATAGTAATACATAACACTGCAGTCTTAGCAAAAAATCATACAAACGAAGTATGAAAACGTTTTGTAGATTTCGTGTTTTGTTCACTGATTCACGTTAATGTCTATTAGCACATTAAAGTGCTACAAAATTAATGTCAAATATACGAAAATTTAAATTTGAAAAGCAGAAACTGCTTGTTATTAGTATTTGCTGTACCTAGTGGTGCGAGTAATTTCGTTCTTCCTCGTTTCTGTTACGCGAAGAGAAATGTCGGAAGGCATTGCGCTATGAGACCTAACTATTCTGTTCATTACACAAGGACTACAGTGCTCTTGGATTCTAGATATCCTGTGGCTGTGGTCGGAATATACGAGAGACTGTTACTCTTCTGCCCTTCAGCAATTCCAGCGTCAGTATGAAAGAAAACAATGAAGGGTGGGGCTCATGGCAGCCATTATTGTTTACTAACAATCCCAAACCTTAAGGGAGGAAAAAAAAAAAAAACGTGCATTTGAATGAAAGCGGGAACAGAGGAGACTGCGCTTAAGGGCGGCCATATTGAGCTCCTTATACTCGCTACAGCGAATAGAAATCTTGATCTTACTAAATATCGAGCTGCATTTGTGTAAAAATTTCGGTGTTCACGGCTGTTAACGTCACTGATTTCACAAGTACCTGCCAAAACGTGGAGGGTCAATATACTCTACACCTGACTTTAACGGTGGCATATCTGCAGAACGTAAGCACTGGTAATGAACTTGTAGACAGCATAGCTTAAACAGGAGTGCTTGTGTTTTAGAAATACTTGCACCTTAAATATTTGGTAAATTATTCTGATGTCTACATTCCATCCGATATTAAGGTGTTTAAATTTTCATGTCATCTTATTATTAAAGACCAAATATGTGCACATACGAAACATATATACACATACATATTATTTTCCCTCATACATTTTTCAGTGGCGACTGCCATCATCAGGGATTAACATAAAAAACTTACATAGTTTAAAACTTAAGAAGACATTATTTGAATGAAAATGTAAGTCATGTGTAATTTATGTTCTTACCATAAAATCATGTGTAAAGGATATTCACATTAAGACATTCAAATGCAAATGTGTTCCTAACCTACTCCCTTTCACCGCAAGCTAGCTTTCTGGATGTTCCCCCCATCTATTTATATTCATAGCTGTTGCCATGGAGAGCGACAAGTAGAATTCTTGATGGTATTCTTCGCCCACTGAAGAATTTATGTCACGAAGTCGTACACGAGAGCATTTCAAATGTAACTTATCATACAACAGGGTATAATAAAACACCCATGATTATTTAATCCACAAAAAATCTTACAAAGAAATCTAGGAAAAATATTCACACATTAAAGCAGTACCTACCGTGAAGTCATTCCACACAAGACGGACGGGACAGGGAACATATATCAATACATATATAGATAGCATGCACAGCTACAGACAAGGCTAATGTATTCCAAGAATTCACACTTCTTAAATCATACAACTTAAGCAATGCGCTGAAATGCTCTAGAATTCAATGAATACCAGACTGATGTCAAAACTTGGGGAAGATTGCTATCAAAATTAGTTGACCCAGTTCAAAGAGTTGGCAGATTTGTTTGGGGGACAGGGATGAGTAACTGGAGTAAACTTCTAAATTGTATCTGTTCCGCGTGTATGCATTCTGACTGTGAGCACGTCGTACGGTTTTGCAGATTGCGATTCATCTGAAGGGGATTTCGGAAGTTCTTGGATACTTTTATATCCATAGGAATTACTGAAATTACTGAATTACTACTAAATATAAGAAACTGTGGTCGCAATCTTGTATGTGTAACCGTTTGCTCGATTTAGGGCTAATGATTACAGAATTTAGAAACTCGAGTTTTTCTTACTAGTCGTAAATCAATACAAATAAATTCCCGAACTGAGTCTGTATAAGAAGGTTTGGTCGAGACTATGGATGTTAGTACTGTGTACTAAATGTAACTACTTGTCACTCACTGGGCTTCAGTAATTTGATAGGGAAGGTGTGTTAAATACCACAACACTTAAAATTAACTTACGCAAGTGGTGCGAATTTGTATTGTTTTGTAATAAAAATTGGTTCTATTCTTCAACAATGTTCCGCGGAAACGTATAGGGAAGTGAAGGCATAAAACCACGCCTTCCTCACATAGATGTGTTTTGTTAGCTTTACATTCCAATGCATTTAGAAACAAACTGTGAAGAACGAACAATTCATCTAACATCCATGACAGTCGCAATTGTGTGAGTATCGACTGTTTTCTGCAGCTCGGATGAAAACCATGGAGGAAAAAAATCAATTTACAACTTTCCAGACCCAAAACCTCAGACAGTTATATAAAAGCTCAGACCAATGTGTCTATTATCAGCCGTGTGCTGGGTCGTATACTGCCACATTGTGCAGAATATGTACAGAAGTAATAAAGGTACACGTAAACTTCAAATGCTAACTTTTCGATTAAGTTCCTTAGATGCACGTTTTAAGGCGCTTATTTATATTTTTATACTTTAAGAAATATTAATTAAAGAAAAGACAGCATAAAAAATAAGCGGATAGAGAATAAGGAAATAAATCGGCTTAGCAATTTAAAGTTTACAGAACCATCTGCACTGTGCAAGTTATTATATTTTACATCAAAACATGTACTGGGTGTATCAAAACGATTGGAGCGGTTTTGAAGTTGATTATATTCACAAGTATGGTGAACAGAATTATAAATACTAGTAGAAATGCAAGAGTAACTCAACAAGTTTATGACACATACCTACAAATGTTCGATATCACAAGGTACACATCGAGGCGATAGTCCAATTCCTGCCATACTCTGCTCAGCAAGTCAGGTATGATGGTCTCCACAGCCGCCGTAATTCTGTTCTTCAAATCAGGTACGCCACGCCCGTGGCCTGCACGGTCCCCCGATTTAACCCCTTGTGACTACTTCCTTTGGGGTTACGTGAAGGACAAAGTGTTTGTGCCACCACAACCCGTGAGCATACCTGATTTGAAGAACAGAATTACC
>Ga0123355_10020718_pt1 | contig 10510 bp, 11 predicted proteins | sample TergutEmb28metaG_3_FD_89872 | JGI IMG/M metagenome (GOLD analysis project Ga0123355, IMG submission 89872) | Embiratermes neotenicus P1 segment gut microbial communities from Petit-Saut dam, French Guiana - Emb289 P1 | ecosystem: Host-associated > Arthropoda: Insects > Digestive system > Gut ... | reverse complement strand
TGCATGGCTTGACAAGTATCGTCGCTTTTGGAAAAATTGCGAACGATACACCGATACACTTGCTCAACTTGTCACTTTGGCTTTCGTTCGCTTGATTTTAAGGAGATATTAAACAGGCTCTCAGACATAAGGAGGGGGCGATAGCAACAGAATGGTATTTGCAAGCATACACAAAGGGACATGCGCAATGTGTTTGGTAAACTAAAAATACAGCAAATTAACGCTTGTCATTCAGTGTATTTTGACTGTGTGAAAAAACGCTCACACAGTCAAAATACACTGCTAAAATTACACAGTTTTGTTTATATTTGCTGTGCTTTTATATTGTAATATACCGAGTGTATTCAATATACGTCCTAGATTCAGTTTTTGCAAGTGAGTATTTTAGAGCTTTCGCCTAAACTACACAGGTGATATTGCAATCAAAAGAAAGGTTGTTATCAATGAGTTGGATTCAATACATATCCTTTCCAAGAGAACTGAAAGCGTTTCTTTGTTCAGATATTCGAGGACGCGAAAAGGAATTTGGAATAGATTACGAAACTACTAATTTAAGAGATGATGTGTATTTATTTCCAGAATCAACACCATGGGAGAGTGATTTCGTAGTTGCAGATAAGAAGAATGCTACTTTTAGAAATTGTTTCAAAAATTCATTTGTTTATGAATTTCATGGTGATTCATGGAAAGGCTTTTCACAAGAAAAGCATAAAATTATGCAAAGTAGTTCTGACGAAAACTTTATAACAACAGAACTTGAAAAACTAACAAATAAATGGAGGTTGATAAGTAATCAATCTCTATACAATTTCATTGATAGTCACTTGAATGCTGGCGAATGTGTGGAAAAATATTATGTTTGGCATAATCATGTAAATTTTGATTTTGATGCACCAACATCAGAAAGCACTATAAGCTTAAAAGAAGTGTTGGTAATGCCACTAAAAACCACGATTTTATCAATAGAAGAAAGACACAAATTGACAATTTGCAAAATGCAAAGCAACATGAGATGATGACAAGGAGAATATTTATGAGTCCTGAGAACTGGTTAAGATATTTACAAGACGTGAAATATGATTTGCTTGTTCCGCCGTATAGCCTTGATAACTACTCTCTAACTCCTAAACAGGCAAGAGTAGCATTTGAATGGTTTATCTCCAAAATCCCCGAACGAATTGAGTATTTAAGAAATCGTTGCGCAAAGGATTTGGGTATATCTGTGAATGAATTAGACCTTTCACCAGATTCTCTTAAACCATTATGGAAGTGGTTTCTTGAAACAGCAAAAATTGAACCAACCCCAAAAGACCAGCTTGCTGAAATGATAGAAAAGTGGGGATTCCTAGGCAAAGAATCTCGTATGATTAATTACGAACAACTGTCAGTAACCACGCAGTTTATTGCGCGTGATATTGGTATGTATTTTGGCGAGGTGTTTACTACAAATTACGAAAACATGATAACATGGGGGTATCATGTAAAGCCTAAAAATGTAGATGTTAAGAAACCGCTACTGTACGGCTTTTTCTATGTAGAAAATGATAAAAACGAGCCTCCGTTTAGTATGCCATTAGACCCAATTAGTACAGCAATTGGACTTGCCGGCAAGTTCTTTGATAAAACACAAAACGAGACAGATTTGTATGACCTTTTTATTAATCGAAAAGGGTATATGATTGATGAACTCCCCGAGGGATTTCATTCAACATTTTTGGGAAGAGTGTGAATTTAAAAGTTGTGAAAAAAAACACCTAACGAACAACCCACAAGTTCCAATGATTAAGGAGTCTGCAATGCGCATCTTGAAAACTATTATAGTTGTTTTTGTCGCTATGTTTGTCTTGGAGGGATGCGCGTCTAACACAATGGACGTTGTACCAATAGACGCTATCCCACGAGATATTCGACTTTTAATTGGAGACGAAGCAAACAATATTATTCGCGTAAATACTCTCATAGAAATCTCTGGTGGCGGTATCATTGAAACTACTGTTTTTACATGTTGGGATTTGTCGCAGTACTCAATTGACAAAATTTTCGATACTGCTATCATTCATGACTTTGTTACTGTTACTGGTGATAATATATTAATTTCTGAAGTTATACAGGTAGAACATTTCACAATAGATAAAAGCGAGAGGGTGCTTTCACAGCGACAGCTTAATAATATTTGGGAATTAACAGAGAACGTTGTAAACGATGGTGCTGATAAGGAATTTGAATGGGTTTTTCGCTTGGGTACTCATGTGTGGGCAATTATTGATGGCGATATGTATTGGAGTTTATATATCCCTGATATGAGAAACACTACACAATACCCAACAGAAACAACACATTTCAATGATGACTTGTTAATTCTAGCTTACTATCTTATTGATTTATCACCAATAAGAGTAGGTTACGAAAGAAGCCCCGAAATGCGAAGTGCATTTAATGAATCGTATTAAGCAAAAGTGTTAGAGCCTGTTTCTTGTGACAGCACTAATGTATTACCACTGTACGAGGAGGTTGTGAACGAATACTATCAAAGTCATTAGGATTTTGCTAATTACTCTATTCGTGATAGCTGGTTGTCGTACTGATGAAACAATATCATACATTGATACGTCAACGCCGCCTTCACCAAGAAACATAAGAATGTTAAATGGTGGAGGTAATAGCATCCACAATACCCTTTTGGAGATTACTGATTATAGCATTCTTGAAGTCACAGTATTTTCACGGGAGCGAAGAAGTGGTTATGTTTTTGATAACTCTCGACTGTATGATTTTGTCGAAAAACAAAACCCCGCCAATGGCTTCGTTTTTGCAGATGCAAACCATCGGATTGTGGATATGGGCTATCAAGAACTCACAACGCGACAGTTGGACACCATTTGGGCGTTAGCTCAAAACATCGTAATAAATGATGCCGACAAAGAAATCGAATTAATCTTTCAAGGTGGTAATTCAAGAGTATGGCTACTGATTGATGATGATGCATATTTCAGCATGTTTAGCCCTACCCTAGATATACACCCTGATGCTTGGCGAGAGCGTGTTATTAGCAGAGACGTTATGGAATTAACCCATTACTTGATAGAGTTATCCCCAATTGCACTGGGATTTCGATAGAGCATTAGCTGCTAGTTGATGTTATTGGGACGGCTATGTTGACAGTTGAAATACTGTCAACATAGCCGTCCTCTTTTGTCTAAGGACGGTTACTATGAGCATGAACATGACCCGAATGCTTAGGAGAAGCATGTTTAAGCAACTCATTTGCGGTTAAATTGCGGCTTGAAATGAAATAATGCCATTCGCTTGTAACTTTGCTGCTAGTAATTACTATGCGGTTAATCGCACCTATGCAAGCTAGATTATTGAAATCTCGACAGTAGCAGTGTAGCAAATATTAATTTAAGCGAATAGGGCGCGTTCCCACTACAGAAATGGCACGATTTTTACGGCAATTTTGTGCTAGGCAAGCAGGATTTCGCAGAGGGGCGCAAGCGAAATCCTGACGCAGAGGGGCGCAAGCGAAATCCTGACGCAGAGTGGTGCAAAATTAACTAAAAAGCTTGTCATTTTCGTAGTGGGAGAACACGCCCTATACACCTTTAAATGCAATACGCATTGTCTTGAAATAAAAATCCTTGAAGCCGTTATCATCTAACAATGGTTTGGGGTAATTGCCTTGGTACGCACTTAGAAGGTCGCATAAGCCTAGGTGTACCCATTCCCACAAAACGTCATTGTATGCACACATGCGTTGTGCTACTTCTTTTCTTAAATTATTGCATTCCTCTTTGCTTATGCCGCATTTTTGTAGTAAATCGTAAACTCGTTGCGTCATTTCGGGGGAACGGTAGCTGTCGAGAAAGACATCTAAAACTAATTCCCAAACGTCGATTCGTTGTACCACTGGCAGATTATTTTTCTCGCAGAAAGTGGCGAGTTTATCTTTGTCTACTGCTGAAATAAAAATTAGTTCGTCTTGTTTGATGCGAATGGTGGGCATACCATAGCTATTTATATTTGCTTCCAAAATATCCTCTGCGTGTATAGCATTTTGATAGGCATGTGAACATTTGAAAGGGTATTTTGAATACACTATGCAATTATCCAAAATTTCGTATTCGAGATTTTCCCAATAATTATTCATTGCGTTGCTCCTCTGTGCCACGAGAACCACGATGCTATTTTTTGAAAATGCGCGTCGTCATGCACTCGGAAGTGCAGACAGCGCAGGTAGCCGCTTTCTATGCTGGCTAGGTGAATTTGTAGGGCTATTACTTCTGCTTCGTGGCGGATTTCTGTGCGTTTTGTTATCCATTCTATTCCAGCTAGTGGGGTTGTTTCTATTGTGTGCGTCGCGGTTAGGTTGATTGCCGCGAATGTTTCTGCTTCGCGTGTGCCGCAGGCTTCAAGGTATTCGTGTATGCAAAAGTCGTCATCATGAAGACGCTTGAAGGTTAGCGCGATTGATGATTCTGTTTGCGTTTGACGCACGAAGAAATCTATTTCATACTCGTAGAATTGCCTTTGTTGTGCGATTTCATAATCCGAATAGATACGCCACGGGTGTTCTGGAATTACCAACCTAAGTTCCATATACTCGCTAGTGAAGGTATTCCCATTCCAACTCCCACGCGTTGGGGTGATTATTTCTTCCGCACACGCAGAAAGAATTGTCAATAGTGCCGTTATGATGATTATTGAAATGATTTTTTTCATATTTCTCCCCCAAACCCCCTCTCCAAAAAACTTTAATTTTTGCAGGCTTTGCTGTTTAGTTGCACCATTAGATTGCCTATTGCGGTGGCTTCTGTTGGGCCTGCTTGTACGATTTTATTGCAGTATTTTGCGGTTAGTTTGTTTAGGTAGTTTGATTGCGCGCCGCCACCTACTATGCATATTGTGTCGTATGTTTTCCCTGTTAGCTCTTCGATTTCTGCGGCGGTTTGGCTGTAGCTTTTTGCCAAGCTATGATAAATTACAGCGGCTAATTCGCCTATGGTTTGCGGGGCTGAATGCCCTTCTTCGCGGCAAAGGGTTTGGATTGTTTTGGTCATGTTTTGCGGCGAAAGTAAACGCGGGTCGTTTACGTCAATTGTTGGGATTGGTGTGGGGCTTGCGGATTCGACCGCCTCTGCCATTTCGTTTAGTTCGGCGTAGGTGTGTTTGTCGCCTAGTTCTTTTTTCACTTGTTGAATCAACCACAGTCCCATTATGTTTTTCAGATAGCGAAATTTATTATTGTAGCCGCCTTCGTTTGTGAAATTTTTTATGCGGCTTAGTGTGGTGCAATCGGGGGTGTCGCGCTGAATACCCATTAGCGACCATGTTCCAGAACTAATATACAATGCATCTTTATTAGGCACAGCAACCACGGCCGACGCAGTATCATGCGTGGCGGGAAGAATCACTTTGCAATTAAAGCCCACCGCATTTTGAATTTCGGGCAACAACTCGCCCAGCACCGTACTAGGCGGCACGATTTCGCAGAAAATCTCACGAGGGAAGCCGCATTTTGCTAAAATTTCGTCGTCCCAGTCTCGCGTATGCGCGGAGACTAACCCTGTTGTTGTAGCGTTTGTGTATTCCGTTTTGGCAACGCCACACAGCAAATAATGCAGATAATCGGGAATCATCAAGATTTTACCAACTTGCCAGAGTGGTTGCGTTCGCTGAAACGCCGCAAGCTGATAAATCGTATTAATGCTCATTTTCTGAATGCCCGTGCGGGCGTATAGTTCTGCGTCGGATATGTAGCGCGATATTTCTTCTTCCATGCCAATGGTACGGGAATCACGATAGGACACAGCTTCGCCAATCATGCGAAGTTTCCCACCACCCGCAAAACCGTTCACGGCTTCGAGACGCGCATGAGGCGTACTCAACATGTAATCGGCGTTGCCCTCCGCAGGAGTCGCAGGAGCGACAGGGACGTAATCTACGCCCCATGTGGAAATACCTACGCTTTTGGGGATTTTCCCAATAGCGGCGCATTTTTTCATACCTATGATAATCTCGTCAAAGAGGGCGTTTATGTTCCAGCATAGAACGTCCTCTTGTTTATTACTTGCACTATTGGAGCTGGCTTCGAGACGTACATGTAGCCCCGAATGCATGTCAACGGCGAAAAGCGGCTTTGCCGCTGCCGCATTAGGGAATCTGTGAATTTCTTCGTGTTTTAACTCGCCGTTTTCAATCCAGCCTAAAATATGCCGCCCGCTGGACGCACCTATGTCTATTGCTAACGCACTCATATTTTCAGCCTTTTTGGAACTTCTTTGCGTTCGCAGTATTCGTCCCAAACTACAGTCCATGGAAGGGTTTTGCTTTCTTCCATAATTTGCAATCGCTTGGTGTAGTTGAACATTTCCTCGGCTTTTTGAAGTAACCTGTACGGCTCTAGCAGCGCGATTAACAACGCTTTGCGCATGTTTCTTGCGCCTATTGCCCACGCGGTTACTCTGTCAATCGAACCATCAAAGTAATCCAACCCAATGTGAACACGGTCAAGCAAATTATGTCTGATTACCTCGCGGGCGATTGCAATAAGTTCGTCGTCTAGTAGAACAACATGGTCGCTATCCCAGCGCATGGGACGCGAAACATGCAATAAAATTTTCGGAACATACAGCGCGAGCGCGGAGATTTTGCTTGAAATGACTTCAGTTGGGTGAAAATGCCCAGAATCTAAGCATAGTGCAAGCCCATTTTTCACGGCGTAACCCATGTAAAACTCGTGGCTACCTACGGTGTAGCCCTCTACGCCAATGCCGAAAAGTTTGCTTTCCACTGAATCTAACAAACATGTAGGGTCGTAATGGTCGCGGAAGATTTCGTCAAGAGAATCCTCAAGGCGGCGGCGCGGAGAAAGCTGGTCGGCGGGGTAATCTTTGTAGCCGTCGGGCACCCATAGATTCATTGTGGAAAGCTGACCTAAACTAAGCCCAAAAAACGCAGCAATTGCGCGGCAACGCCTTGCGTGTTCAATCCAAAATTCTCGAACACCTTTGTCGGGGTGACTAAGGGTTAGGCCGTTTTCAACCTTTGGGTGTGCGAACATAGTTGGATTAAAGTCCAAACCAAGCTTGCGAGATTTTGCCCAATCAACCCAAGATTTAAAATGCTTTGGTTCAATAGCGTCGCGACTAACACCCGCAACATCACCATACATAGCATGTAGATTCACCTTTGCCGCACCTGGAATCGTTTTGAAAGCGGCATCAAGGCTTTTGCGAAGTTCGTCGGCATTGGCGGCGCGGCCAGGGTGATTTCCTGTGGCTTGAATCCCGCCAGTATCTCCAGTCGAAAGCCCTTCAAAACCGCGAACATCATCACCCTGCCAGCAGTGAACAGAAATAGGAATTGCGTCCAGCGCGAAAATTGCCGCATCAGTATCTATTCCGACTTCCGAATATGCTTGTTTTGCTTGCTTATAGATGCTCATTCCGCAACACCTTCCGTTTTCGATTTCTTTGCCGATTTTTTTGATGGCTCTAGGTTAAACGCAGTATTAATTTCGTCAACTTCGCTTTCGGAAATATGTTTTATTTCGCCAATGCTTGCCGCCAAAATAATCGAACGTGCCGTTGCTTCGGCAACCTCCAAACGGTCGAAGGCTTTTATCAAAGTATCGCCTGTTGCTAAAATTTGGCTATTCTCAATCATAAGCACTGGAATGCTTGGCGAAATTATCCCCGCAATTGTGCTTGGGTCGTTAAGAAGTCGTTCCCATGACACGCGTGGAACTTCCCGCAACATGATATAACTTTCTGGAATCGTTCGCGTATCAAAAACTGCGTCAGTAACTGCAAAAGCCATTGCGCAAGGAGGACTTGCGCCAGTAATCGCAGAAATATCTGGATGCGCGTCATAGATAGCCTTATGCAACCACACCCCACCAGAGGGAGTTTTTCCAGCCTCGGCGCGCCCGTGATGCACCATTATTAAATCGCTTTCTTCTAAATAAAAGCGGTCTTTGTCCTTTGGCGTAATCAGAAAAGTTTCCGCGCCCAGCCGCATAGAATACGTCCCCTGCGTAGAGCTGAAAAATTTCTGTCTATACGCTCGCCTAATCAAATTAATCATCTCGCGCCGCGCCGCGCATTCCGAAGGCGTAGGCGGCACAGGAATAAACGTGGGCATAGTAGCCGATGTCAACCGCCGAATTGCAGGCAAACTGCGAATCTTGCCCATTCGGTTGGCGTTTACTTCCGTTGCGGCGATTAACTCCAGCGTCTCAAACGCTCTAAACGCCGCGAAAATATCTGCCGCGCCTACCATTGCTCCGTGGTTTTCCATTAGAACAACATTATAGCCGTCGGTAAAAGTGTCTGCGATTTTTTCGCCAAGCGATGCAGAACCTGGTAGGGCATACGCTGCTAGTTCCACTTGACCTAGGTTGCGGTACACATTGTCTACCATTCGTAAATTTGGTATCGTTCTCGCACAGGAAAACGCAACCAATGCAGGCGGGTGCGCGTGTAATAACGCTTTTAAATCTGGCCGCCGCTTGTATATTCCTACGTGAATTGGCCATTCGATTGATGGTTTGTATAAATTACGCCCCACTGGTGTTCCGTCGGGTTTTATGCAACATATGTCGCGTGGCGTTAAACTTCCTTTGTCCACGGACGCGGGCGTTATCCATATATTACCTTCGCAATCCGCTATACTCAAATTCCCGCCGCTTGTTGTTGTCATTCCGTTCTCGTAAATCCGATTCATTATTTGCACTAACTGATATGCAGGATGCGTATATTGTATGTCCATAACTCGCCCCTCTTTTTTTTTATTGCGTTTCAATTGAGAGCATACGATTAACACAGGTTTGTGTCAATAGCTTAGAACATGTATAATAGTTTTTGTGGTTATGGAAAAAATATGGTATACTCACGAAAACAAAGGAGGTAGTTTTATGCGGTATGTATTTACGGGGAAAAACATGAGTGTAACGGAAGGCATAAAAGAGCGGGCAACCAGTAAGTTGGGGCGGTTGGAGAAGCTACTGCCAGACAACGCAGAAGTGTATGTAACATTTAGCGAACACAAGCATTTAACGAAAATGGAAGTCACCGTGCCAATGCACAAACGCACATTACGCGCAGAAGTTAGCGACGAAGACGTAGCCAACTGCATGGATCAAGCGGTGGATATTTTGGAAAGGCAAGTTGTAAAGTATAAATCGCGTCTGCGCGACCGTCGCCGCCGTGCAGTGGCAACCACTGATGAATTAACATTCATTAACGCGCCTGAAGCGGAAGTTGATTCATCAACAGAAATTATTATTACGCGTACAAAGAAATTCGCGCTTAAACCAATGGACGCGCAAGAGGCCGTTATGGAAATGGAGCTTCTTAACCATTCATTTTATGTGTTCCGCAATAGCTGGACAGATGAAATCAACGTGGTGTACAAGCGTAATGATGGCGAGTACGGCCTAATTGAACCACAATAATGCAGAACAATTCAGCTAACCTGCAAGCCGATTGTCAAGGCTATGTTCTCGCAACAAATAATCCTTCAAAGGTTGCGGAGTTAAACGCCATACTTGAATCACGACTTGGAGCGGAAAATTTCCGTCTAATCGCGCTATCAGACTTGGGACTAGCTCTATCCCCCGAAGAAACTGGGACAACCTTTGAGGAAAACGCAATTATAAAGGCAAACGAAACCGCCGCGCTTCTAAAAAAACATGGTCACGAAATGACTGTACTTGCAGACGATTCGGGGCTATGCATAGATGCAATGGACGGCGAGTTAGGGGTTAATTCCGCGCTCTATATGGGCGCGGGAACTCCCTATTCGGTGCGTATCGCGGAAATATTGAAAACCATGCAAGGCGTACCCGACGACCAACGCACAGCGCGTTTTGTGTGCGTAATCGCTTGCGTCGCGCCTGATGGTAAAATCACAACAACAACAGGCGTAGTCGAAGGCAGAATTGCCAACTCCCCCAGCGGCAAAGATGGCTTCGGTTACGACCCAATTTTCTACCTGCCAGAATACGACAAAACAATGTCCGAACTTTCTTCCGAGGAAAAAAACGCAATTAGCCACAGGGGACAGGCATTTAACAGAATGCTGGATATGCTATAACTATACGGAAGTGCGAAAACATTAACCTCCTCTGTCGCTCAAGTCTGCGTAAAAGCCCGCAGACTTAGCTCGTCGTCGGTAAATGTTTTCGGCATTCCGTATATGTAAAAGGAAGTATACGATTGAAAATTCTAGTAGTAAGCGACACCCATTTTGACACACAAGAACTGCAACGCCTTTTGGAAAAATACGCCAACGAGGTGCAGTTAGTGTGTCACTTGGGCAATGACGCTATGGATTTATTAAAATTTCAGCACCGTTATCCAAATTTGAGTATGGCGGCGGTTAAGGGTAACGGCGATTTTGGTATGAATATTCAAAACGAAATCGTGCTTGCGCTAAACCCAACAAGTAACAAAGACGTGGAAAAACGTATTTTGCTAACGCATGGGCATAATCTAGGCGTGATGAGAGA
>Ga0123355_10020717_pt1 | contig 10511 bp, 13 predicted proteins | sample TergutEmb28metaG_3_FD_89872 | JGI IMG/M metagenome (GOLD analysis project Ga0123355, IMG submission 89872) | Embiratermes neotenicus P1 segment gut microbial communities from Petit-Saut dam, French Guiana - Emb289 P1 | ecosystem: Host-associated > Arthropoda: Insects > Digestive system > Gut ... | reverse complement strand
TCATTTCTCTTCTCTTTTTTTTCAATCTTCTCTGTTTTTTGTTTTAGTATGGGTGGGGAGGTGTTTTATTTGACAGAGGGGGGGGGGGGGGGGGGGGGGGGGGTGCTTAGGGGGTTCAAACACCCACCCGAAATTCCAAAGGCCCTCCAAAATCGTACCAAACTCAACCCCATTGTGAAAGCTGTTAAAAATTGCAGAATTTAGGACGCCAATACCCCAAGATGTTTGGAAAAAAGGCAGCAAAATTCTAGAACTACCGTCGGTTCGCAACTGTTTTTACATTAGCAATGACAAATAAATTTGCTGTCATCATAAATAGTCTTAAAGTACCAAAAATTAAGAAACTTTTACTATATGAAATGAAATTTCTTGTACCAAATTACAGCTGGCTCCAGCAACCCTTACTAGGGGGCTACAGCCCCCATATCCCCGTTCTCTCTGTTCTCTGTCCTCAACTGAATTTGTTGAAACCCCCCCCCACCGAACAAAATTCCTGGGTATGCCACTGATTCTTACTGACGTTTCGGGACGACCTACCGGTCCCATCTTCAACGTTCAAGCAGTCAAAGAATAATCTTCCTGGACTTCTTGACCCTTGAAGACAGGACCGATACGTTGCCCCGAAACGTCGGTAAGGAATTACCATTCTTCGCTGCGTAAAAATCCAGAAGAGTGCAAATCTCATCTACATCGCGGTGTGAGCCTGAAATCACGCATCTCTACGTTCCTATAAATGCTCTTCTTTAGTTATAGTGACCAACCTTTTGGCGCCAGAATTATTTTTTTAATTTTAGCACACCCTGTATATGAAATATGAATAATACAGAACCAAATAGATTAGATTTATGAAACAAACTGCATTTTGAAGAGGAAAAACCGGAGAGTATATACCATGTTTAAAATATTCAGTACCTATATTTGTTGAAGAAATATATAAAATGCAACATTAAGAGGTTAGCGGTGCGGTACGACCACTATAGTCGTCGTTAGACGTCAAAAGGTTAAGGGCGGGACGTATGATGAATCGTGGTTCGCTTCCCCCGTAGGGGCAGAAAATTTATCCCTTCTCTAAAAGCGTTCAGACCGGCTTTGGGTTCCTGCCAACCCAATATTGAAGGGGTACTGGAGGGTTCTTTCCCTGACGTAAAGGAGCCGGGGTGTGAACAAACTTACCCTCAACACAGCGCAGAGGAATCCTTTGGCGGCAGCGCTAGACATTTAAGTGTTAGCCCTCCTTTATGTAATACGAGAATATTTTGGGAAACGAAACGACAACATTAAGATATAAACAGTATTTTTTGGAGAAGAAGCGGATATCGTCCAGAATGTCTCGCAAATATGCAGTAAGTATATTACCATACTAAATATATGAAATACGGTCCTTGGGTGGTAGCGGTACTTGCGTCGTACGGTCGGGTGCTGTCTGACGTGTAACTGCAGCGTTACTGCCCCTTACGTGCTTTCATAGCCTGCCGAGAGACAAGTTTACCTTTACCTTTACCTTTTTAAACGGTGTTTTCTTTTGTATGGGTAAGAACTTCTGAGGTGTGTCATCCCCGTTGTGTGTTTAAACTATATGGTGAGGTAAATTCAGTCAAAAACACAACTATAAATATATGGCTAAATATTTATAGTTGTGTTTTTGACTAAATTTACCTCACCATATGGGTAAGAAGATGGATGACTTGGGTTTCGTACCTTCCTTTCAAGAGGGTAGGAAAATGAACTTCTAAGGGACCAATTTCATGTGCGTTAAGGGCCTAGACATATTCATGGTGAAAACTGAAGGTTAAAAGAGAGCTCTCGAGCATATACGAGGTGCAGAAATACTGTGCTTCAGTGGAAATGTGGCCACTGCTGGTTTCCTTGTTAGTTCCGCAGAAGACAGATAAATGACGAGGAAAACCGACGTTCTCTAAAAAAAAATACTTTCCCCAGGGTCAGCTTGTCGACCACAAATCCCAGAAGGACTACCCTGCAAGCCGAGCTTCCTCAGTAAGGTCTGAACCTAAGCATGGCTTTTATAATTAGGCCATACAGCAATATACTTCGTAAGCTACTGTACGAAGCAGACTACAGTACTAATAAAAATAAATCCACGGGTTTGCTAATGTAGCTCAAATAACAACGGCATTATAGTGTGGCTAGGGAAAGAAAGCCCTTGCAAAGTCTCCTCCACGTCTCCTTAAACTGACATGTTCCCCGTCCATTACTCTTCTCTTCTCTCCTCCAATCATCAAGACACTCTGTTCACATGGGGGGACCGCGATAGCATAGTGGTTAAGGTGTGGCGCTACAAATCGGAAGGTCGCTGGTTCGATTCCAGATGGTGTCATTGGAATTTTTCATTGACATTATCCTTCCGATCGCACTATGGCCCCGGGATCGAATAAGCCTCAAACAGAAATGAGTACCAGGAGTATTTTCTGCGGGTAAAAACGGCCGATGCGTAAGGCTGACAACCTTACCATCATTCTGGGACATTGTCACGTAATCTGGGATCCTTAACTTCCTGGAACCCTCTCGGCACCTCGGACCTGTAATGGGACTGATTTATCTTTTTTATCTGTTCACATGAAAGTTGGTAGTAATTGCCACGCGACAACCTTCGCTAATGACAAGCGATATGGGCTGGTTTATACGGATCGTACGGGGCTGGAGGAGAATAAATCAGTATAGGAAGAGAGAGTAAAACGTGGAATATCAACATCACAACCATCCACAGGTTCCTTTCTATGATGTCGGTATGTGTAATTACATTTTCTTCTTCGTTTTGAATAACAGTGTCTAGCAATGCTGCACTTCAAGACGAATACAAAAATTGCCACAACAATACACGTTTCATATTTACATACTTCAAGCGTGGTAATAGAGCAGATCCGAAAAGCGACATTTAGCTTCGTCCTGTCCTGTCACCAGACGCATTTTCGTGCAGCCTCATATTTGAAGTTTTTATTGAAATACGTATAAACACATTCCGGTTTTCGCATTTACGCGAGGACCTAAGTAAGATTATAATATCTTGCCCTTCTTTGCCTTCGTAACTGAGGTACTAGCTGCGGCCAAAGACAAAATGGAGCATGCTTGATCGCATCTAAACTCTTAAGAGGCACAGATCATGATCGACTGTAGATAATGATAATAATAATAATATTTATTTACTGCAATTGGGTTGTCAACCGGTGGCATTGTTTATTTTACATGTATACAAAATATGAAGAGACCGTGGACGCCCCAGGAAACGATAGCAATGCGTCGACGCCGGAAAGGGTCAAACGACCTAATCAATGGAGGAAGATGATGATGACAAAATATGAAATTGGTTACTACTAAATTTAAGTCAGGAGGGCTACATGAGAAGCATGTAGTGGCAACTCGGAACACTGGGAACCATCTCAGCATTTGCTTTTAGGCACAGGGAAACCAAGAAAAACCTGTGTCAAGGTGGCCGGTCGCAGGACTTTCCGAATACTGACTTCTAGTCAGTATTCCGGCATCTAAAGTAAAAAAACAGCAATGTACACATAGTACAAGAAATACACAAAAATGACAACAATCTGTTGCCATAATACATAATAATAATCGTACATAGAAATACCGTAGTATGAGTTCTTGACAACGTGTAAAGACGCAATAAAAGTATTCTCTTTTCAATTTCGTATGTTCTATACCCGTGCATTAAAGAATGTTTATATTACATAATTAACCAACAAATTCAAACCAATATATTTTATTATACATTATTCACAGGCATGAACCAGAACGTCGGGTGGTTTTAAATATACAGTGTGTATAATCACTTTCACGCTGTTTGAATTCTTGTGAGAATTCCTGACGATGGTCAAAAAAGCGACCGAAACAAGTCGGTGAATAATATAAGATTCGACACATTTTATTTGTGTATATTTTTTGGTTCGATGCATAACATAAATAATCTCTTTTCAATCATCATTACGAATTAATCACTAAGTTTAAAATCTAGGAACGGTAACAACTCGAAGTGTTACGCTTCACGGACATTTTCCAACCTTTTATTTATGTTTTGCTGACCGTGCATCTCAGTATAATCTTAGTAATTGACCAACTTAATGCACAAATTCTTGTTTTATAATAACTTTATTATATATCTCTACATGTTTCGAGCACGGCTGTGCTCATCATCAGGAGGTCAAAATTGAATTATACAGTATCTGGTATCATCACACTGTAGGTGGCCGTCCGGTGTGCAGGTTGAGAGAGGACTCGTCAGTATAATCTTAGTAATTGACCAACTTAATGCACAAATTCTTGTTTTATAATAAGTTTATTATATTTCTCTACATGTTTCGAGCACGGCTGTGCTCATCATCAGGAGATCAAAATTGAATTATACAGTATCTGGTATCATCACACTGTAGGTGGCCGTCCGGTGTGCAGGTTGAGAGACCTATGCACGGGACGGCCACCTATAGGTGTGATGATACCGGATGCTGTATAAATACAATTTTGACCTCCTGATGATGAGCACATAGTGCTCGAAACATGTAAATGCATATAATAAACTTATTATAAAACAATATTTTGCGCATTAAGTTGGTTAATTACTAAGATTTCCTAACTTGTTTTAATCTCTCCTTTGACCCCAAATTCCGTTCCCGTTTTCGGTCAGCTGCCACTGATATCCCGCTAGCGTCTTAACGATTTACAAGGCGCAATTCCTGTTTTATGCCGTTGGCAATATAATAAGATTAATCTCCTCTTCCCTGTACAGAATGCAAAATAACCACACGGCGCTAAAATATTTTAAAACCTAAATACAAAATTTAATCCTCACAAAGAAAGTAATTGTGTTTTTATTGGATGAACAAGATAATACGTTACCAGATAAAGTTACAAGAGACGTCTTGCTGGAAGAATCACACCCGTAGAATTCCGTCAGAGAGGGTGCAGTAAAATAAATTCGTTTCCACCATTTTGCAGTCTTCTGCTTAAGGGAGGAGGCAAATAACGCTGTTTTCAGCCAGTGTCGTTAATTTCAACCCCATTATGCACTCCATCTGCTTGTAGATGTAAGGAAGCAATGTCGTCATAGATGTTCTATCAGACGCTCCGTTCACCAAAGCGTCCCTGAAGCTTTCGACCCTATGCATAGTTAAAAGCATTCATAGCCTTTGGCCTTAATGTCTTAACTTGGCACAGTTAATGTTTACAAATGATGCCGAGCATACGCGGAAGATGTAATATCTTAAGGTCAAAACGCTGATTTTACAGTTCAAATTTACTGTTAGCAGACATGTTCTCTATGTACATACGTGTGCAAGTTGTTGACATACACGATGGCGCAAAAGGCAACATATACAGGGTGGCGCAAAAAGCACATGACGTTCGGTGTTTAATACAGTGTGTCCCACTCGCTACTGAACCCGGTATTTCTTTAATAATTTTACCACTAATGAGGATATTGCAACGAAATTTGAAGCGGACTACAGACACATTCCTCTTCATTTCTCACACAAGGAACGTACTCCTGTTAAAATTTCGTTACAATATCTTCATTGGTGTTAGAATAATTAAAGAAAAGCACCTTTAGCTAGGCATCTCACAAAAAACTGTTTCGAAATCCGATCAGTAGTTGCGGAGATTAAGCTTAAGGAAGGATGGAATGGTAAAAACGTCCAGCTATGAATCTGACGTTTGTGTGACCGCGCATCATTGATACAATAATATAAACAGCCAACTAGATGCAACAATAACATATTTTATTGATAATTACAGTCAGCTTAACTTGTTTCGGGTGATAATTTCGCCCACCCTCAGGAGCACCAGACTGTGTTTACAGCTTGTGGTATAATGCACCGACGATGCTGCCTGCAGTCACCATCGCCGGTGCATTATACCACAAGCTGTAAACACAGCCTAGTGCTCCTGAGGATGGGCGAAATTATCACCCGAAACAAGTTAAGCTGACTGTAATTATCAATAAAATTTGTTATTGTTGCATCTAGTTGGCTGTTTATATTATTGTCCAGCTATGAGTTTATATTGCAAATTTGGCACAGGAGACGCTTAAAAATGCGGACATACGGTAAAGACAAAATTATTCCCGTTCAAGTCAAAAACAGAGAACCCGGGTAATAAAGTCTTTACAGACACTAGGCTACGGGCACATCCAGCAGAAGCAAGATATTTTCCTCTTCCCCAAATCGTCCATACCGGCTGTAAGCCTGACTCAGCATCCCGTTCAAAAGCGTACCGGGGTTCTTTCTCGGCGGTAATGCTACCGGGAGGTGCGGTTAACCACTCTCCTCCATCTTCTCCTAGGTCAAGAATGAGTAGAACTATACCTCTACTCCCCCTATACAGGGACAGATTTACTCAAGCCGTACAAGCATACGGAGGCAAAGAGGCGCAAGACCATTCATTCTTATCCTCGGCACAAAATGGAAGTTGCAAGTGGTTAAGTTTCACGCCTCTGTGTCATTATTCCTAGTAAAAGAGCCTCTGCACCCACTGACTGGAAAACTGGATGGGCCCGGAGCCAGTGCGCGCGCTCCGAAGAAGGTAGAAACTTTTTGCCGGGAAACGAACCATAATTCATTGGATGTGAAGTCCTTATCGTGCCTGCAACCAAGGCGATATTGCAACAGACGGTACACTGCGTGAAGGAATCAAACGCTTTGCAACAGACGTATAAGTAATAATGTAACGTGGGTCGGGAGAGCTCAGTCGGTACAGCGAATCGCTATGGGCTTGGATGGTCCGGGGATCGAATCCCGGTGGAGGCGAGACTTTCCGCACCGGTCCAGACCGGCCCTGGGGCACATCCAGCCTCCTATACAAATGGTACCGGATCTTTCCCGGGGGTAATGCGACCGGAGCGTGGCGTTTACCACCCACCCCTATCTAGTGGTGAGGTTTAAAGAAAGAGCAGAGCTATACCTCTACTCCCCCTCTGGACCTTCGTGGCCTGTTCTATGGTGAACTTTTAACCTTCACCTTATCGTTACCACTGCAAGTTTCTACACGATTAATGCCATGACCGAAAAAAAAAAAAATCTCTGCAGAATGGAAATTTGGTGATGTGTTTACAGCTTACGAGGTTCGCAAGTAATGGTTTCCTTTTTAGCATTTTTAAGCTCGTTCCTCTTCTTCATCTAAGAAAAGCGTTATTACAAAATTAATCACTAACCACAACTGCGCCGTTCATTTTATAGCATAGCCGTAGTTCAGATTTTATAACCAAGCCTTCCAGACCATCTTTCATTACTTCGTACCCCGATCTTTATTCAAGATGTAAATGATAACAACTTGAATGATTACACATAATGTACGGCACACAGCGATAAACTTCTGCATTTTTTGTGTCTTTTACGTTAGGACAACGGGCCCGGTAGCTCAGTCGGTATAGCGACTGAGCTACGGGCTGGACGGTCCGCGATCGAATCCCGATGGGGACGAGACTTTCCGGCCGTCCAGGCCGACCCTTGGGCCCACCCAGCCTCCTGTAAAATGGGTACCGGGTCTTTCCCGGGGGTAAAGTGCGGCCGGGGCGTGCTGCTGACCAATCATCCCCTTTTAGTGCCGTGGTCATGGAAGAGTAGAGCTATACCTCTACCCACCCTCTGGGCCACACCGGGCCTGTAACGGGAAAAATTTACATTCTTTTTACGTTACGACAACACAAAGATGTAGGCAGCAGGTTCCTCCGAAACTACACAGTGTAATGAGTCAGGAAGTCAAAATTAATTTGTTGTTGCTGAATGTACCACTACCACGACATTTCTTATGGTGCGTTGGGCCTGATAACCACAGCAACTGTCCATCACAATTGCCACACGAATCAACACGTCTGATACATTCTATAGCCAGGATCGAGGGTTCGAGTCTCGCTGGGAGTATGGATGCCTGCCTTCTTTTCTGCATTTCGCTGTCGTGAGGTAGGCTGGTCATCCGTATTCAACCGCAGGCGTATAAAAAGGATTTAGAAATCCAAAATGGAGGGCCTTGCGCCTCAATGGCCTACAGCGGCACCGAACAGAGCAGAAAAATTTATAGCAATCCACAGTCATAACTAACAAAATGCCACATCTCCTCACATTCTTTCTCTACTGTTTGCTTGAACTCGCAAGAGTTAAATTCTGCCTACTTAGAATCCACGTGTACAAGTTTCACTGCCGTAGAAAAACTCTAGTAACATAAAATTTGCAAAACAAGGATCCCGTTTAAGTAGTTCTGAAATCTCGAATATTATAGCCTAATCTGCAAGCGCCTAGGCCTAGAATCTGTAATACACAAGATATTTAACCCCTTAAACGCCGAGTTAAATCCCATCTGCCATCTGTTTGCTTTATTCGGAGCTCGCCATATTCTCCACGTTAGCAGGTAAAGGGTTCAAATAAAAACCAGACAATACGAAAAGTACTAATTTGAAGTGTAGGTCATCACCAAAAACCACACAAAGTTTTAGTGCTTTACAACACACACACACACACACACACACACACACACACACACATATATATATATATATGTATGTGTGTGTTGTAAAGCACTAAATATAAATATATATGCATACATACACATAATATAGGCGTAAAAGCATGAATACATACATGAATATACATACATATATACATACATCTATACCTATATACATACACACATAATGCACAAATGCATACGTTTATATAAATACATTACTTACATACATACAAACATACACATACATAAACACATACAGACGTACATTACATACATACATTATATACACACATACATACATTACATATATACATACATACACACATACATACACACATACATACACACATACATACATACATACATACACACATACACACATACACACATACATACACACATACATATATAGATACATACATATATATACACACATCTGTACCTATATACATACACACATGTACATCCACACATAACGCATGAATGCATACGTTTACATAAATACATTACTTACATACATACAAACATACACATACATAAACACACATATACATATTTTACATATATACATTTTTTATTGAGTATGCTCCATCATCCAGAGGTGATACTACATACTATAATGTGACTATTTATCTATTCTTGGTTATAGGTATGGGATGCAGGGTCTGTCTCTGCCCTAGGAGTCGACCGCTGCATTCCCTTTACAATGTATAACCATTGCATGATATCTCTTAGCACTCTGTAATTACACCGTCACCGCTTTAATTTGTCAAAGTCTATTGAATTTGTAAATTTCATAAATGCTTTCAAGTGTTTGGTTATTAGATCGTGCTTGCTTATTGGACAGATTCCATGTTTTAATGTACCCTTCACGAGTTTTTCTCTTTGTTGATGAAGTAGGGTGTAGTGGTATAGCAGGTGGTCCGTAGTCTGATCTCCCTCGTTGCAAGGACATGTTGCACTTTCCAGTAATTTGAATCGGTGTAGGTAGGCTCTGATTTTACCGTGTCCTGAAACCATAGCCGTGACGTTTGAGGTTATGTCTATTTTCGATTTGAGTCTGTCTGTTATTCGTGGATAAAATTGTTTTGTTTGCGCTGCCTTTGGGATCTCCTCCCACTTTTGTTGCCATTTTAGCTTGGATTCCTCTTCTAGCTCCCGGAACAGCGTACTCAAGGGTATTCTGCTCTAGTGGGTTGTCTTATCTTTATCCGGCGCCGCTGTTTTTGCAAGTTGATCAGCCAGTTCGTTTCCGAGGATCCCCGCATGGGCCTTGGCCCATGCAAACGTCACTGTCCAGTGGGAACTCTCCAATTTAAATAGCCTCTTCCGTATCTCTTCAATTAGATAGCTGTGTTTGTTTACGTTCTTAATCGAGTCCAGAGATATTCCGCTGTCCGTGATTATTGCTGCAGTGCGTGGGCTATTTTCCTCAATTTCTGTCGATTCTAGTGCTTCTAGGGGCTTGGCTATCGCTAGTTGCTCCGCTTGATTATTGGAGCATCTGTTATCCATCTTGTACTTTAGTTTTTTAACGAGTTCCTTTCCAGAGAAAATTACCACGCCTGACCCAACCCCTTGTTCATTTCTGCTCCCGTCTGTGTATATCTGTATGGTTTTGTCATCAGATTCCTTCACTTCAATAATTTCGACCACGTCAGCCGGGTGTGGCCAATTATTGCGTTCCACTTCTAGGTCAATTGATTGAGTTAGGGCTGCTTTCCTTTTTCTAAGAAAGTACTGCTTAACAGCCTCTTCCGTCCTAATAATGATGGGGGTCGTTCTTGCTAGCATACAGAATGCTTCAGTCGATGTAGTTCGAAATGCTGTGGCTATTTTAATGTTCATTAGCCTTTACATGCATACATACATACATACACACATACATACATACATACATACACACATACATATATACATACATACATACATACATATATACATTACATACATACATGCACACACATATACATATATAAATATATATACATACATACACACACATACATATACATTACATACATACACACATATACACACATACATACATA
>Ga0123355_10020716_pt1 | contig 10511 bp, 4 predicted proteins | sample TergutEmb28metaG_3_FD_89872 | JGI IMG/M metagenome (GOLD analysis project Ga0123355, IMG submission 89872) | Embiratermes neotenicus P1 segment gut microbial communities from Petit-Saut dam, French Guiana - Emb289 P1 | ecosystem: Host-associated > Arthropoda: Insects > Digestive system > Gut ... | reverse complement strand
GTGTGTGTGTGTGTGTGTATGTGTGTGTGTGTGTGTACTGTCAATCATGTAACTGCCTACTAAGATACTGAACAGGGAATAATTGAGCTAAAAGCTTAAAAATAATTTTGTGTCTAATAAATAAGTGGAAATAATTTAGGTACGTCCTACGTTTGCCGAAAAGTATACATAAGGTCGCATTTACGTAACTCCGGGCTAGGATAACCCAAGGTGGGTGGGGAGGGTGGTGGTGGTGGTGTCTGTACATAGCCTTACATCTTGCGGCAGAACATAAACTAGCCTGCGTTTTTCCTCTGCAGGTTGCAACATGCCTTTCATTTGCCTTTATCGTGTAACCCGATATCGTACCACGATTCAACCATCCTCCATCAGTGCATGGTTCCTAGAACGTTCCATACAAATAATTTCTCACCACTGTGTAGGCATCTTATTTATCACGAGCTCTAATTATCATGCAAGGGTCATATTCCTGTCTAAAGGCCAGTCACAAAAACAACACACTGCACAAACTTCCAGATCCTAGTTTTACGGAACATTGAACTATGTGTACTTGCAAGAATATATAGAGAAAGCTGGATCCTCATCAACTTGTGGTACACCATCGGCACTTTTCCCCTCCGCCCCTTCAACCTAGTCTTCTTTCTCAGTATAACATTTCCTCGTGTTTTGTCTTTATTTGTGTTTGGTTTTGATCCTGATTTTCTTCTTTAACAACTCTTTTTAATGTTACGCTTCTTAAACATTTCTTCCCCCCATTTGCCCTACCCAAACAGCCCTTTAAGAACCACTACATCCTATTGGTTCGCTCACAGCCACGATCCGCACCTTCCCTTCTCTACGAGGATACACACATAATTTCTCCTCGCGCGATCTACACTTCTCTCCTGAAATGGGCAGCAGTTTCCTTACGAGCACTGGCTCCTATTTGCCAGACTAACCCGCTCCGTTGTCAGACAGGAGGTGCTCCAGGGTCAATAATGTGTATTTCAAAACAAAACCGAATATCTGGTCACGAATCTTAAGAGTGGCAGCACGACTACGTCTCTACCAGACTAAAGGACCACGCAATTTAGTAAATTGTGTTCCTATTATTCAGTGCTGTGAGAGGATCAGGTCTCATAGAGATATTTCTGACAACCCGAAAGCCTTCGGTAAAAATGGAGATAATATGTAGACAGATTCCCAGAATATGTGGCCCCGAGTAATCTGGCAGAAATTGACCGATGTTTCGGAGTATCATATTGTTCCCACGACTCGTCTGTAAATGCTATTTCCCGGGATGCGATGCCAGGCAGTGTGATTGGAATTTGCCCATTTTTCAGGCGTTCCTGCTTCCTCCATCATTAATGTATATGAATGGTGGAGGCAGCAGATTCCTCTGAAACGGCAACACATTTTTATCAGACCGTAAAGTAACCTCAAATTAGAGCCGTCTCCATATTGACCATCGTAAGATCCTTAAATCTCACTTACAGTGCTTGATATAAAGACTAAAATTCATAAACTTAAACTTCAAGGATTAATTGATATATGTGGAAACCTAAAAGTGTAAAAACAAATCATCGCAACTTCCAACTTCGGAAAGAACCTCACACTCCTATCCTTGTATGTAAGGAGAGTGCGATGACGTATATCGCTACGGTATCTCTGGTCTTCATTGAACTGATGCACATAATCCCTTGTTTCCCTCAAACCAGGATATGTTGCTTGAATAATAATTACTCGGAACGTGTGAAAGGTTATATCCGTGGAATGCAGGTGTAAGATTGGACTTTCGGCAAGTTGGAAAGAAGCTGGCTGGTTTACTAACAATATTTCCAGAACAGTCTACAAATGGTTACTCTCCGAATACCATAATTACAAGGAAAGATTGAGCAGAACATCATTAAAGCCAACTAACCCCCTAGGGTTGAATATTTCTTAAACGGCTAATAATTCCTCAACTAGCCAACAAATACCCCGCAGTTTATGGAAACCGAAGACTTATGACTGCATTCATAAAAGCCTGTCACTGAACCAACTTGAACCAGAAACCACATCTTCCGAACTATTCTGTTCAGTATCAGTTTTAAAATAGCCATTTCGTCTAAGATCAGGTCCTACAAGTACCCTCTTTCCTTCATTTCTCCCCACCAAAACCTTGTACGCATTTCTGTTTCTTCCTATTCGTGAAACATGCTCTGCTCGTCGTATCCTCCTTAACTCATTAACGCCAAGTGTTAAGATGATTTTATACTGGGTAACAAAAGGAATTCTTAGAACAAATTTAGAAGTCACGATGCTGGGAGGGAGAAGAAAAGATTACACGGAATTAATTATTTAAAACTCTCGACAAGTTACTGGCAATTAAGCGTAGATTGCGTGTAATATATTAAGCGAGATAAAAGAAGACAACACAAGAATTAACCCACAATTAGGCTTACAAATTGCTTCTGCATCTTAGGTCCAAATTTTTTTCCGGCAACTAAGTGTGCCATACCAAGAGCTGTCTGTAACATTTATCATGTAATATTGAAATAATAAGCCTAGATAAATCTAGTTGTTTTACTTTATAAACAGCTGGAATTGATTCGAATACAAAATAAAAACTGGTCTTTTTCCTTTCTCGTCTCCGTTACCAGTGATGCATGCAGCGGGCACATCAGCCAGTATTTGCGTTACAACAACGAGACATTCACTCGGTTATGTCACTTATACAATAAGAGTAACCAGGAACTACGAAACTGTTCGTTCATCTGTTTTCTATGGACAGCTCACAAATACGAATTTGCAAGGGTTTTAGCACCCTACATATTTGTTTCAAAGTTTATGAAGATTGATGTCTATTGGACCGTGCATCATTGTAATAACTGAATAATAAAAAACCAACTAAATGCCACTTGTTATTTTGTTGTACTTCTTGTAGGCTCAACATGTTTCGGGCATTATTATGTCCATCATCAGGAGCTCGCGGCTATGATGTTGATTACCACATTGGTCGTTTCGTTCTTGGTTTGCTGTATGTTGGAGGATAGGTGAGGTTAGACTGGAGTAGTGTCCGGACTGAAAGCTAAAGCTCCTGATGATGGGCATAGTAATGCCCGAAATATGTTGAGGCTAAAAGAAGTACAATAAAATAATAAGTAGCTTCTAATTGGTTTTTTGTTCTTCAGTTTATGGAGTCTTTTGAGTTTTATTTGGGTTTGAATAAGCTGCTCATAAAACTTGTGTCCTGTAGACGAGAATATCCACAATTTTAAAGACGCAGTTGAACCAGAATTTTGTAAGTGACATGAAAAATTTACTACTCTGAAGATCCCTACGCTGTGCCCGATCTTCGTTCCTGCAAAGCGTGGCTTAGGCAACGTAGAGCTTTAGAAAGTAAGGCAGGCGAAATGGCCAAAGTTGGCTATTTGTATAGGCAGCAGAGTAAAGGAGCTGAGTATTCGGAATCAGTTTTGTGTTCAGAGGGTTGCGTCATGGCAGTAGGTTGATAATGATCGACCAAAATGTGTCACGAACTATATGATCATGTTGCATTGGCAGTTTAATAAAGCTAGTTGCGTATGTATATGGTTATCGGTCATTGGGTTGAAGAGTGACATTCATTTAAATTACGCACAAAATTCAGTTCATACGTCAAACAGAACACACCTCGTGTCCAATATAAAGATTAACCAATTAATATTGTTTAGGGAAATAATATCGATTTTATGTGAGGATCACAAGAAACATGTAAAGTTCGTGCTACACGTAAATGCAGTATTATACAAGTACCGCTGTATCTTAAATGGCATAACACTTACATAGGCGAGGAATGAGTATATCAATAAGCATAAAACTCTCTATAGTTGAGTAAAGAGAGACCAACTTGATGTCACTTGCTTTATTATTTCTTTATATAATACTCAACATGTTTCGGATGTTAATACATCCATCTTCAGGAGCTTGCGACTTATGTGTTGAGTTATTTCGTGGGTGACATTGATCTGGTTTGATGTGTGTTGGAGTTACGTTGTGGTATGGCTGTGGTGGTGTGGTATCCATATGCAGGTTGAAGCACTGAAGTGCTTCAACCTGCATAAGTGCTTCAACCTGCATATGGATACCACACCACCACAGCCATACCACAACATAACTCCAACACACATCAAACCAGATCAATGTCACCCACGAAATAACTCAACACATAAGTCGCAAGCTCCTGAAGATGGATGTATTAACATACGAAACATGTTGAGTATTATACAAAGAAATAATCAAGCAAATGACATCAAGTTGGTCGCTTTTTACTCAACTATCAAGATGATGCACGGTGCAATAAACATAAGATAAAACTCTCTCTTTCATTCTCGTGCATCAAGACTTAGAAACAGTCTTGAGAAGTAATGTGAAATTCTACTCTCCCAACTAAAACTGATCCCCTGAAGGAAGATATAACTCCTTCTTGTAATTGTTTATAGTAGTCGTTTCGCGGCTCAGAAAGAAAGCCTGATTCGATTAGGTGGTAGTCGCCTTTAATGTTGCTGAACTGTGACAGCTGTAAACTCTGAAATAATTTTGAGCTACAGAGAAGTAGTTACGGATATTAATTTGTCTGGATTTTAATGTCTACCCCGTGTTTGAAAAGTTTAAATGAAGTAAGTATTATTTACCCAAAGTATTCATTTTACAAACTTTGTTGTATAGTACAGGAAGTGAACGAAGAGTAGAATAGAAGAAATAAAAGTACACTAAACGTAATGACATTTTCATTGCTTGTTTCTAGGAAAGAGCCTGACAGGACTGAAGATAAATAAATACAACCCAGAGACATATTTGAGGCTGTATATGGAGGGAAAAACCACTATATTATGGCACATAAATGTGAACAAACTTTTATAATTTCTTCTTTGAAAGAAATTCCGTTTTATACGCACAATTTATACGTAAACTTCTTTAAAATTAAATAAAAATGTAACTTTCGTGACTACCTTATTAAATTCCTTTGTCTCTTATTCGTATTAAAGGAGAAAGCATATATATATATATATATATATATCAGAATTAATCTTGATGAAAGTTTGTAACAATATGAGCTTGCATGCAGATTAGACAGATGGCAACACTTACGCAAGCCATTCAGGAACCAGTCCATAAATCACAGAGCCAAATGTTTCACGACATCTACAGTACAGTACATATATATCCAAGCTTGCCGCCAGACGCACACAGAAGCACCCGCCGAAGCAAGGTTATATTTCATCGTTTTCAGTGGCACTTCGCCCTACCAATGGCACAGGTCACAGCTGTTTCGTCTGTAGAAAGACTATAGAAAAGGCAGACATTCCACCCTTCAAAGCCTGTGGCTTTATTCGGACTTATATTTAACCGAAAGCATACACATTAAATAAATCTTCTTATGTTCGTAATTTTAGTAAGTTATTAAACGTAAGCATACGAATATTTCAGATAATAATTCTTAAGGTTTCGCTGTATTTCACTTAATTAGCCTATCTAGACAACTCTTAAGACTTACGGTAAAATGTATTGAACATTAAATTTTATTGTATCTGCAATATTCTCTTGGGGGGGATTTGTTCTGGTAAATATTTAGCGGCTTACGCTCGAGATGTCTTCAACAATTTATACGGGTGTTTGTGTAAAGTATTCGTTATTTGTGTTTGTCTTTAAGCAGAACTGTATTGTGTTTAAAGAATTCAGTAAAACCTCCCAGCATTATGTTTAGACCCATTGATTTTTGTCAGACACAAGTCGGTAGGTGCCTCCACTCCATTTCATCCGAAGACGGGGACAGATTCAATATCCGAAACGCTGGATATTGTATGAATATAAGAAGAGGGGCAAACTGTATCATAATTCGCCAACGCCCGCTTCCTTTAGAATTGACACGTCAAATTTGGTAACTCAGTTTCTTGTTCAGTACACACAAAAGTCATAGCTTACTTTGGCCTTTTAAATAGCGGACTGGAGTTTCTGAATTCTGTCGAAAAGGTTTATAAACTGATGAACGACAAAATAGTGTCGTGAATTAAAGAAATTGTGCAAGAAAAGAACATTTATGTAAGACGTACGTTTCTAGTCTCAGATCGCATAAAGTCTTTTCATTGTTTGATTCCTTCTATATCTTTTTCGAGCTACGCCTCGCTCCTCAACATAGGCTACTTCCAATTATTCCCCTCCAGGCAGCTGTAATTTCTGTTTAAACCAACATTATTAAACATGGGGTGTCCCTGATTAGTGTCAAGAGATTTGGGTTGATTGATATCAGAGTCTACTTGAGGAAAATACAGTAAAAGAAGGGGGAATTACCGAGCGCAGTAACGTTCCACACCATCCGTGGCACTGACCACCGCAGTCTCACTGTGTCTAAGTTAAATGGAAACCAAAAAACTAAAGTGAAATTACTCATTTGCCCCGTGAGGTCAAAACAAACTTTCAAACTGTGCTGCATTATTAGGCAGGTATCTTCGTAGAGCAGTTGAAGGACTTCAAGATGAACCTTATTAAAAATGATCTATGCCTTTCCTAGTTTGTCTCATGGACTTGAGTAATATAAGCCACATATTGGCCTAATGAGATTAATTGATTGTTTCAGATCGTAGACAAGTTATTTCGACTGGTGGATCAGGATTTGGATGGTTTGGTGACCCCTGATCAAGCAATGGAGTTCCTAGCAAATCTTAGCAATGCCCGGTAAGTGCTCGTCATTAGAAGAGGAAGTGGATAGTTGATGACTGCTAGCTGTTTCCATCTTCTTTAACAATATCTCGAACTATGATCAGGAAACAAGCAGATCTCATATGTCATTCGTAATTTGTATGGAATGGCACGTTCCATACTTAGTATGGAACATGCCCACATGCCACCGTGTAAGCAGACATTCTTCACCTTGTGGTAATCTGTGAACTGACACCGCGTGGCCTATTAGATGTTGCCAACGTTTAGGAAAAACACACTATCTCCACATTCACAGCAGAGTTTTCTACCCTGAAGAGGGAAGGGGTACGTTTTTCGAAGCACTGTTAAACGTCTACTAGTCTACACGATGTTACAAAACAGATGAACATGCTACGAATCTTCACTTTGAAAACCTCGAAAGTTACGTATCCTACGTCTGGTCTACGTAGGCCTGTCCAACGAGTATATATGAATTTAGATTCCCAAGCTTCGTTTGTTCTTTTTTTTTCTCACGTTCCTGTTACTATATTCCTCACCCATCCCCTTTTAGTCTGAATCTCCCTCCGCCACGGAAAGAGGTCAACTTCATCTTTTAGTGTTACTGCTTCTACACGGTCACCCTTTGTAACTTGGTTGTCCTGACGTGCTCAGTCTGGTAGGTGATCCTCTTTCGGGAAACGGCTGTGTTTCACCGAATCACGTTTAGCTTTATTTATTATCTTTTCACTTATGTTTTATTTATTCATTTTATTCTTGATATAACAAATGGAATGTTATATCTAGTAAAACAACTAGATCATTTCTAGGAAACTGACACAATCACTTCTCTGTACTCCTACTTACACCACACTCGTACTCGACTGAATTCGCACTGGATTGTCCGCTGCTAACGTTTTCTCATTTAAATCTCTCCCCTCCTACCTATCACCAAATGTCCTGAATATACGCTGACAGATTAACCTACAACGCATGGGAATGAACAGTCCGTAACTGACGCCAGCAATCTTAAGAAACAAATATATTAAAAATTTTAAGCTACAGGCTGATGGATTATTGGCACATGGCAAACTTTGGAAAGTCTGCCACTTTGAGAGATGCAGTAGAACGGAAAAGTTGAAGTGACATGAAGGGAACATGAACTCTTGTGCTAATATACGGAATAAGACTTTGAGCACGTCCCCACGATTTCACGTAAGACACCTACAAGCTATGTACATGTATTAGAAGAACTAGACAATATCTCAGACAATAAACTTTATATGAAATTTGGCTGAAATAAAAGGATTGGCCGTTTAGAAAGGACTCATCTTTGTGTCGTTCTTTAATTTCTTATTAACCTTTTGGCGCCGAAATTATTTTTTTAAATTTTAGCACATCCTGTATATAAAATGTGAATAAAACAGGAACCAAATACGTTAGATTTATGAAACAAACTGCATTTTGAAGAGGAAAAAAAGGAGAGTACATACCATGTTTAAAATATTCAGTACCTGTATGTGTTGAATAAATATATAAACTGCAACGTTTAGAGGTTAGCGGTGCGGTACGACCACTATAGTGGTCATTAGGCGTCAAAGGGTTAAGGGAAGGCTGTTAGGATGTGGCACTAGAACCATTTCAATTATTAACACAACGATACATTTTATTTAGACGAAAAATATTAATTCTAATATCAATTATCAATGTAAACTTCAAGTTTTCTGGAATGTTACGCTATGTCTTTGGCTAAATAGTCCCCGCGTTTCGGGTAATAATTATTTCTTCGTCTTCAGGATCAAGCTGTCCGATCTTAGGGCCTTCGAAAGGTTATGTGAATCTTCAACGACACTGCTGTAAGAACCTAAAGCCTCGCATAATTAACACCCGTTACAAAAGACGATATACCAGTTCTTAAATGAAACGACAACACAGCGCTGAACGTTTCCTATTAACATAATTGGATAAAACTGAAAGGAACAGATATTTTATACAAAGATTCCACGTATTTCTAGATGTGAATGGAAAGTTTTCCCGCAAATTTCGGTTAATGACTGGATGTGAGATTTTGCATTATTGTGTCTGTTACTCAGTATTTGAATTAAATAAATAACAACCTGCAAGGAAAGAATCATATCTTCAACGAAATATTTAACAGAAAAAAATCCTTCGAAAATATGTTTCGGTTGTGTGAATTCCAGTTATGTTACAATAATCTGGCCCACTTCTCACCGCTAAGAACGGAAAAGCCTGCTGACACCAAGCGGCTCGCTGATACATTTCAAGTTTTTCGACAAGAATTTAAGGGCTTATTCAGTAAGAATATTGTCAAATTTTGCACGATTGAATCAACTTTTTGCATATAAATTTCAAATAAGTTTTACCGCCCCAGTACTGGTATTATTGACGACTGGATTTATCATTAAAGATAAAAATTAAAGAATATAAGTATTTTTCATAATGTGGCCCGCAAACATTTTTAAAATGTTTATTAGGCTCCGGCGTCCAAACGTTGCTCACCACTGGCTTGGGATCTCCAAATAAATACATGGCATGGTACGAGTCACAGACATGTCCCCTTCCGACTTGCCACCTTGCAAAACCACTCAGTGATACCGCGTTGTGACATTCCCCTTTCCAGACAATACCTGACGATTTTAAGGGTTTTGCTGCAAATATCATACAGTGGTGCAGCTGAGATTGTTAAGGCAAAGTGCCAGAAGTGCAGTAGACTTTCCGGAAGCTCTTTGATTCCATAATAAAATGCACTTTTAATTCAAGTGTATTCGTGTTGTTTTGCGGGTCAGCTTTATGTTAGACTGCATAACGATATTACTTTTAAATGATAAAATCCTATCGCATGTGATGCTGTGTCGTTGGGCGAATAGTTCCGCTGTGAGAACGTCATATCTAACAATGCTACTTTCAAATAATTTCATAATTGAACCTTAATTCAGTTCCAATATTACAGTTACGGAACCGTTTGCGGGTTCTGTTGTTTACGTAGAAGCATGGCCGACAGTTCCTTACTCTTGAGGAATGACGCTTCGTCAATACATAATCCAATCACGAAGTTTCGAGGCATAGTAGGGTTCTTACCTTCGTGTGCCGAGTTGTAGTTGAAGAATTCGTTTAAGTGATTAGACCCTGAGACATTAAGTGGCTTCGAAATGTCGATATCCGACAGGCATCCATTGACACGGGAAAAAAATCCTACAAGGAATTTTTTGTTTTATGGTTTTTAGGCGTGTTCGCAAAATTGAGAAAAATAACTATTAGCTTCTTCATGTCTGTCTGTCCTCTGTCCGTAAGTAAGCATGGAACAACTCCGATGTCATTGGACGGATTTCCATGGAATTTGATATTTGCGTATTTTTCGAAAATCTGTGGAGACAGTTCAAGTGTCATTAAAATATGACAATAACGGGTACTTTACATGAAGACCAATATACATTTTTGAGCATATCTCGGTCGATTCTTCTTAGAATGAGAAATGTTTCGGACAAAGTTCGTAGAGAAAATCAAAACACACATTTCATTCCAAATATATACAGGGTGTCCCAGGAGGAATGTGCCAGACTTCGGGAGAGTGTTCCTTATGTTAAACTGTACCGATATAACCCAAAACACCTATGTCCAAAGTTGAACGGTTACGGAGATAATGGCCAGAGAAAAGTGTGGGCGTCATTGGTTTCGAAGTACTGTACGCCGTCCGTGACGTCGTACTTGTCCAATGCGCCTGCCCGACAACGAGACATGGTAATGCAGTGACCTTGGCGTGTGCGCTACAGCACACGGTAGCTCTGACGTAACAAGATAACAGATCATCTGCGGCCTGCGTAAAGTACTTGGAAGTCTAAGGACAACTATGACAC
>Ga0123355_10020715_pt1 | contig 10511 bp, 5 predicted proteins | sample TergutEmb28metaG_3_FD_89872 | JGI IMG/M metagenome (GOLD analysis project Ga0123355, IMG submission 89872) | Embiratermes neotenicus P1 segment gut microbial communities from Petit-Saut dam, French Guiana - Emb289 P1 | ecosystem: Host-associated > Arthropoda: Insects > Digestive system > Gut ... | reverse complement strand
GAGGATGGATGTATTAACGTCCGAAACATGTTGAGCACTGAATAAAGTAATAATAAAACAAGTGGCATCAAGTTGGTCTCTCTTTACTCAACTATCAAGATGATGCACGGTCCAATAAACATAGGGTTTTGTTATGTTTAAGAACGGCCAGTAGGTGAAAGTGGCACTAAGTGGTGACTGGTGTACCTTTGGGCGCAATATAGTCGTTAAGATCCAGTGAACATGAAAGGAAATACAGTTAATAAAATTAAATTATCTTCCGAGAATTGTTTGTCTACGAAACTACACGGAGTGGAGATCGAACAGACATCGGTTTTAATCATCATCCTCATCATCATCATCATCAACGTTGTCATCGTCGTCATCATCCCTTAAACTTTTCCTCTTCGTAGATGGAATTTATCACATCTGAACTCATTGCTAGAACACTGAGTCTATGATCTTTATACCATTGTACTTTCGAATAGCAGTTTCTTCATATTGACCTTGCGGGCAAAACCCTAGGATATATAATGTGATTGACATGCTGTGTAGCTGCTTCTTGGATTGAGGAAGATCTGACGTGCTGTGAATTGGTGATGAAAAGTCCTGATTGGTTGCAACAGTAGGTATTGTCAAATGTGCCACTTTCTACTTTACAGTTTGCATCCTGTCAAGCCGAGAAATCTGCTGGGACTGTAACGATCTAGGATCGTTAAGAACAGAGGTACCAGCTTCGAAATTGAGTCTATAAACCGTCTAGCTTGAATGAAATTTCTTTTGCCCCTATAGTCGAATCTGTAATTGCTAGTGTCTCTGAATAAGTAGTAACGTTATCCGTGCAAACCAGTATGCGAAATTTGAGATTCTTTCAGCGATCTTGCTGTAGATTGGAGTCGTCTGGGCTTTGAAGATTTAGTTGAATAGTTCTGGAAGTTTCGAAGGATCGTAGTACCTTTTTCTTCACTGCCTTACTCTGAAGGCGAAAGCACTATGATACTTCGAAAGTCGACAGTGACATGTCAGAAGACACAACGTGAAATCCTATAAGGCCTGGATCTCCATTGTGTATTTACCATCACGTTCATGTTTCCAGATTGTACGGTATTATGGTACAACTTTTGTTGAAGTGGCGTCGTTAAATAATCTGAATGTGATTATGGAAGGACATTATGTCCAGTTTATTGGTATCTACCCCGGCCGCTCCAATGACTGTTGGGTCCAACCTTTAATCTATGCAGTCGAAACAGTCAAGAAGTCACCCTATAAACATCAGCCTTCCTGGCTAATCTTTTGCAGTTGCAATCCCACGAAAGAAAAGGGGTTTACAGTTGTGTTGTGTCACTAGTGCATTTTATTTACGTCTATCGTTCACCCTAGTGCTTGTAACCCCTCCAACGTGCTGTGAAAAGACGTTTAACTCACATAGACAAAACGCGCATTACTTAAAATTTCCATTGTATTGGAGATGGATAACAGACGAGGCGGAAGGGACTTAATTCACGGTAGAGTGTTTTGGTTTTCCTTTTCTTCGCCACCTCGTCTGAAGTGGTTCTGAGGCCTAATTTGTATGATGACCCCATCATACAAGGTTGAGTGTTTGAGGTGTTGACCGGGTAATGAATCTTAAGTTAATTTTGAGATGAAGACTCTGTGGAGTTTTACCTTCACGCTTTCTTTACGCTTTGAAAGCTTACTGCTGAGATGTAAGTATGTATAGAATTTGTAAGAGTTCTTTGCACAATTTGCATATAGGTCTGATCGTAATTTTTACCCCAAAAATTCTTACAGATATTTGTGGGAACTACACTACAAGTGATGGACGAATTTACGTTCGTAACCTCTACCACTGTTTTATGGGAAACTAAGATGTAACAATGTAGGTTTTATTGAGAACCGTTCAGCGTACGGAACACTGATGATTTACAAAGTAATGGCTGTATAATGAACACCACGAGCTTTCATTGGAAATATTTTCTCAGTATTTTGGATGTTTTATGATTTGCAGTGTTATGCTGAGTATTCTGTCGTCTGTTCAAGAAAGTTTGTTAATATTTGTCTTCTGGAATGTGAAGCCGTTTGGTTTGGTACATAGTTACCAACGTTTGGGATGAAGGTGCTGCTACGGTTTTCAGTATCTGCTCGCAAAATTGGAACTGTGTTCTGACTATTGATAGTTAGTTCACCATAATTTCTCCCCAAGTCAGTTTTCTTCAGTAATCGCTTTCACCGCTCATGTAAATTTGGCTTAAATTTGGAGTCAAGTTTATGGCGAACACGAACCGAGGTATGTCACATAACGTTCTTTTGGCTAATTTCGAAAAATCGACGTACCTATTACCACAGAGCAAGAATCTTTACTAGCTGTTCCTATCGATCGTTGCTACCCAAAATGAGGCCCGCGGGCCGCATGAAACCCTTGAGGAAAACGTCTGCGCCTCGGTAACCTGAATAGTTTCAGTAATGCAGTTTAACAAACATAATATAATAGATCTGGAGAACATAATGTGACACCTTTATTAGCAAAGAAAATTTTTCGCAACTGTAACTCACCACTTGTTTTAAATAACGGCGTTCTAGTTAATTCATCCCCCCACCCCTTCCGATATATGTATACACAATTTAGGTCCTCTGGCGAGTGCTTACGAATTATGTGGCACTTCTGTGAATTGAAGTTTGCCGGTCCTGCTTCAGATAATTTAGATGCAAGTGACCTCAGATTCTCATGAGCCAAGGTCACTGTAATATTCGCAAGACTAATTTAGGCCAGTTTACCGGAGATTCTGGAACAACCCAGTTTTGGTTTGAATTATAAGGGATATAGGAGATTGTCCTTATCATTGCTACCAGTTAGTTTCGAAAATTCGAATTTGGTAGCCATTGGACTATCGTAGCAACAGCACATGTTGTTGGTTTGGTGAAGAATCGAATAGGGTCCTTTCCATTTTAAGGGGGTTTAAAGTTGTCAAAGTTGATTTTTAAACCTCATCATGTATGCCGTGTTAATCATCACTGCCGCATACGTTGGGGTGTAGAACTCTGAAAAATTCTGGGAAAACACTGACGTGTCCAGTTAGGTCCACTCTTATTCTTTGAGAACGACTTGCTGCCCCACAATTTAAGCTGTAGATCAGTGTTCTTGATTTATGTTGTCTGTCCATACGGAATTAGCAAACTTGGGCTCACATCGAAGCCTTTCACTTAATTACTTACAGTGCAACCAGAAAAATAGCTTGATTATGGTTACAGGTTTTTGTTTTTGAAAGTCTTGTCTCTAAATCGTCATTAATTACCGATCTATAATTAAATCCACAGTAAATTTCATCCTTCTCGTTATAAAGTTATTCAATGTGTAACAAATTGCATTTGGTAAAAGTACATAAACTTTAGCAGTGATGTATGTCGTGTGGAAAGAAAAATAATCTAATTCCGATTATGTAGATGGATGGACGAGTGGACGGACAGTCAAGCTTTACGAATGCTTTATGTTTATTTGCTTGAAATTTATTGAAAGCGAAGGCAAAGGTTTTTACAATTCATTTTTCCTAGACACGTTAATTTTTACACACTTTGTAACACCAAGTCTCAGTCTTTGTAACATTCCAGTAGTAGCGTTGCCGTTTCACATTTGTATTCCTCAGACTGCGGACAGGCTGGAATGTGAGTCAAACAAATGTTGGACCTGTTGTCTCACCCCCTCCCAAAAATCTTTCCGTAGTCCTGTCCATTCAATACTCCTGTGTATATTCTTATCTTGAAGGAACCTCTTGCATCAGTCTCTGTTGAGACGATATGGCCCGACTAACAAACCCTTTTGTATTACGTGACAGTAAGCATCCACCTCCAGTTCCTTTTCTTTCAGTCACCTTCGTAAATTTCGTTCGTGTTTTTATGCCTGGAGGGAGTGTACATTTTTCTGCCCCAAAAACTGGTTAGGGTCCTACTTCGAACCAATTTTATTATTGTATTACTTGTTTTCTCCGTATCCTAATAAGGTTTTCCCATTAGTGCGACACATTTTATCTACAGTCTAATGAGATAGAAGTTGGTTTGTACGCGAGCTTACGCATGTAGCCAATGCAACAATTTTTCCGGTTTCCCTCCAGAAAACTGTTGCCATTGGCGATGGAAAAATTTCCCATTCGGCATTCGGGAGTTGTCTTTAGGATTCTAGCAATCTCATTCCATGATCTATGTTACAGAAGAAATGGCAAAGTGCAGTGAAAAACATTAATTTCGACGTCACTAATAATCCATAACAATCCCTTCTTAGATAGGTCTGTCTCTCAGTATCTTGTGCCTGACTTGTATGGGTTAAGAGAAACAGTACAACAGGAAGAAATCATTCTTGCGCGGAGAAGAGGAAGGGCCGCAGCAGGGTGCCTGAAATATTGACCCCTCATTTTTGACAATTTTGAATTGCCCCCTAGATTTTGAGAAGCCAAATTGACCCATATATGTAACCAACTAACTTGGTAACTAACAGTGTGGTAGCACAAACAACGGTTCGACACGTCTGTCTCTCCGCCAGTTATTGGACTTGATGATGGAATTTACAAATTCACATGCAACACACTTAAATTATCATGCGTCGGACAGATAATTCGTAACCTCAAACGAAGATACCAAGAACACAAAAGACACATAAACAAAATGACCCTCAGTCAGCATACACTCTACATATCCTAAACAATAACCATGAATATGGACCCATTAACACTACTATGACCCTCTTACAGAAAATCACTCAAACATCAGTGTTAATTCCATATAAAAATTTTTTTATCCATTCACTCTATTACCACAAGGAACTCATACAGGGACAAAACACAGATGAAAACAACCCGATGTACCAGGTCACCACCTGCAATAGACACCGATCAGTACTCCGACACTACCACTTCCTAGGCTTTAGCATCAAACACACACTTCCACCTGCTAGACTGCTTACATAAATGGCACTATAGTATTTTAATCACTTCATATCACATTATGAGACACAGTATTGTATTTCTTGAAAAACTTTTAAAGTAACTTTTTAGAGTTCCATACAGAGTGTCCTAGGATTTAAGGGCAATACATCGGGATTTAATTTCGTGCGTAATGTTACTTTTGGTACTAAAGATTCGCATTTCTAGTCTTTGGGATTTAATTTTAATGCGCATTAGCAACATAGAGGATTTACTAGCAATCGTGAAATAGTTTACCAACAGCGAGATTTGTTAAGAAAATTTACCAACCGAGTCTTACATAAAAATTTTAAGATTATTAACTGAAAGTCGAGTAAGGCTTTGTCACCTCTCTGGGTGTTTGTGTGTTAAGTTTATTATTTTCTATCTTATTAGAAAGTTTAACCTACGTTCCACCAGATTTTCACCTAAATTAGATAACTACGAAGTGCACTCCACACTTTAGCGGTGGGACCCGTTGTCGGTGGAAAAAGTATTTGCTTACATTACCTTCACTGAATTCATATCTTTGTCCCAGCTCATTCATTTTTGTCGTGTGAAATCATATTGTTCCAGCAGATGGTTTTACATTCCTTTGTTTCACTGTTTTTGGTTAGAACGTGTTTTTTTTTCCGACGGCTTCAACCGTATCGCGTTTATTATAATGGAAGAGTATTTTTTTAATTCTCTACATAATTTGTTGGATTTTAAAGCGTTTCACGTTTCTTTGAGGATTGAAGATTCTTCAGTGATGTGTGTATGGTTTTGTAACGTTTTGCTTACTTTTCAACCTTTCGTGACTTTAAAATCACGAACCCCGTATTTAACTTTTTTCACTGCTTCGTTAAACTATTTCGAAGAATAGTTTATTTGACACAAAAAATAAAATTATTTTCTTTTACTAATAAATCTTTCAAGAGGATTCAAGTATTTCCAAATGCGGTTTGTAAATCGATATTTACATTCCATGCATTTAATAAGAGTAGGGGTTTCTAAGTGCTATAATTAAAAATGGGTTGTGCATGACTTACCATTTCCGGTCATTCTTCGAGTATCTGCATTAGAATGTTAAAAGCATTAAGCGGAGGATCTTTAGAGTCTAGTGTGCTGATTACAGGGTAGTTACGTGCCTGCAGTAATGTGAATACGTTTGCACTCTGTGTTGCTGTACATATTATTTCAGTTCCTTAGGCTACCTTAAGCATTCTTGTGCTCTGATAAAACGCTGGGCTGTCTTTTAAGCATTACGTACAGCTTGAATTTTGTTGTTATATTGCATGTAGTTATACGGTTACGAAAAAAAAATATCAACATAATAAATACTAGGTTTTATGTTAGTCTTTTGCCATGTTGTCGTATAGACCTGTATTTATAGGTTAAGTTTGTTTTCAACACCATGTTCTATTGAACTACTGAAGGGATCTTTTCAAGTTAGATATTTTTAGAAAGCTTATGATTTGGCAGTGGTGGCCAAATCTGACCTTATAAACTGAGAGTGCTGCCTCAAGTGGAGACCAAGGGAACCTGAAGGGCTTTCTTTGGCATCCGCAGGAGGCAGTAGGGTCTTTTTACGTTTTATTTGTTATTTAAACGTTACAGTAAGCAGTTGTTTAGTATTTACCGTTGGTTCAGATGTGTTTACCTGCTGCGAAAAAAAATACCAAATATCAAGCATAAATAAGTAGAGTGTTTAATTTTTTAAAGATTAAGATGCTATAATTTCTGTTCGTTAAATATTTTACTGTTTCTATGCGCGAATTATTCGCACGGGTACAACTATTTGTTTAAAACGAGAATCTTAACACAAATGGCTGTAACTTAAAACACGTGGCATACTTATTTGCTTCATTTCTCCCTCCTCGCATCTCTTCCATTTAGGTGTTAGTCAAGATTGCCGCATCTCATTGGAAGCTGAGTGCCCCATGTATATCAGAGAAGCTCCGCAAAGGCTGCATTTACGTCCTCGGCTAAGAGGTTGTGAACGAATAATATCAGCAAGCCCGAGGGCTCTGACTATATTAGGCTCTTCATCTGTGAATCTGATGGCAGGTGTCCGATCCTGACGGGAAAATTACTGCTGTGACTTTTTGTGCGTTCCTAAAAATATGACATGGGCGATGGCGCGACGAGCAACCCGGTCAGTAACACGACCTTCCAACTACAATTGCTTTTTTTTTTTAATTATACCAATGTACGTGAATTTATCGTGGAGACTTTTTGGGTGAGGAAACATTTGTCACTTCGCTTTGGAAAATGACTCAACACCAATGATTACCTGTTATAAATTAATTTCTCTATTAATTTAAATTATAGACTACTCATTAAACCTGTTTCTGGGTAGTGTATAATAAATTAAATCTGACTCTAGTAATTTTTGTAACATAACTTTTTAAACGTATTCTACGTAAATAGCAGACTATAAGGATTCTAATGGCGATCACTAGATTGATAGGCTGTTCTTTTGCACTTTAATTACAGTGTCGCACATCGTATTTTTCGGGATGGATATTCCAACCATGGAGATTGCTTATAGAGATGAAAATTAGGTCTCAGAAATTGTCTCATGTTACCACATTCGTTTTCAGCGTTTTGCGTAGACACGTGGTATATGGGAACGAACGTTTCGGGTGCTTTCTCTTGGTATATTCAAGTGGTGATTGTCGTTGATGTGACAGACTTGTTTTTATTTTCAAGATTAATAGCAACTATCAGGACGAAACTGAAATCTATAGCCTAATTGAATATACGCTATATAACCACCAGTATTTCTAATACAGCCTAAAATGTGTAATGATATAATGGTAAATCCCTCAAGTTGGAAGTACAATAAACTTCCGAAACGTCCTCTGCTGATCTATTTATTACGTTTCAGACAATTTACGGTGTTGAACATAACATTGCTGTGTAATGAACCATTGTAAGAAAACCATAGAAGGACTTCGTCAAATGCAGCTATCACGACCGGAATACGAAACCACGATTCCAACGTGCATATAGCCACAGAATCTTCAGTCATTGAGACCATCTAAGTCAGCTGCCAATTAATAAACTTTGCACCCATTCAGCATATAGTGTACCTTCATTAACACAGGTTTCAATACGGATTGGATACGTCACGTGGGCCGGGATAGTGTATTCAGTATAGCGACTCGCTACGGGCTGGACGGTCCGAGGATCGAATCCGGTGTGCGCGAGATTTTCCACACCCGTTCAGACCGGACATGGGGCCCTCCCAGCCTCTTATACAATAGGTACCGGGCCTTTCCAATACCGTACATACGTATACATGATGGCATTTTCTTTACTCCAGTTCTGTGATATGTTAATGGTACCACCATTTACTATATATAATTTCTCTGATGCACCATTCGGGAGGAAGCAGATTCGCCGTACTACTTTCAAGTCCCGTTTTCATATAATGAATGTTGATTCAATATTCTTGGTTTATTTTCGTCAAAGGATATATTTTATTCCCTGCCTCTTTTTCGTTTTGTAATGTGCATAAACGGTGTACATACCTTGAAATGCAAGAATGGGTAATCATAGTTGGACATATTTTCAGTAATGGGCCATATAACGAAGTAGGCCGTCTACATAACGTGAATATCCGTAGCGCCTTGAGCGGAATGTGCGAGGCCAAGGAAAGGAGGCGGAAGTGAAATAACGATACTCGAGACTTGCTACTGATTCCTGCCTTTTCAGTCTGCCTAAAGCGCTTCTCATTAGTGTGTCTTATTACATTGTTGACGCTACAGACATTGGAGTAAACCGTGTGGAATGACACTGCAGGAGACTAGAGAGGGAAGCGTAACAGCTGGCAGACTTTCAGGAGCTCTTGGAGTCGAGGGGTCGAAAAATGCTACCTTTCCGTGACATCAGTGTGATGCAAAGTCTTTCATTATATTTGCTCGAGGCTGAATGTGTCTGTTTTTATGTAGCCGCTAATCGGCGTTTCTCGGGAGAAGTATTCTGTAGTTAATCCTTTAACTGAAGCTGCTAAACATCTGTGTCGCCGGGTTCATTGCTAAAGCACTAGACTTTTTTCCCAATCCGAACATTTTTTCGTTTCAGTTGGTTTCGGAATAAACACCGACAACTCTCGTAAATATTGCCTGAATTAAAAGTACTACAGATAAATGAGGTGTTTCATGCGAGATACGACCTAATCTTCTATGTTTTACTCAGACCATATTCTCCTGTTAAATATCTGTACACAGATATTACGCTACCGATAAAAAATGAAATACATGAAATTAAAGTATTGTTGATTAATGTACAGTCGGTATAGCGTAGAGTGCATAGTTATTAGGCTACATACTGCATGAACGAGGTTCGTTTCTCGGCAGTGGCAAGATATTCTCTTCTTATCCAAAGTGTTTGGATTGGCTGTGGGGGTCAGTAAGCTTCCCAGTCGGTGGGTATGGGGGGCTTTTATTCCGGTGGTAAACTGGCCTGGGCGTGAAACTGACCACTCACTTCCATCTAGTGCACACGTTAAGAATGATTTTAGACAGATTCGAAAATTAGATAGTTTTTCTCATGACACGGGTTTAACGTAAATTGAAGTGGGTCCCACCAATTGACCCATGCTCAGTAGTAAACTCAAGTAGTGAGTACACGAAGCCTACCAGGGAATAAAAGGTTGAATTCCACCAATATTTCTATTGTTCTGCCGTTATAGTGCTTTATATTTATGGTGTTCGGTACAGCAAAAACTGTTTAACATCCACGTTATTAAAATATCTAAGTATATTGTATGCTGGTTGAATATCTTCGCGTGACTGTTCCTGCCTGCCGGCCGTGTTGCATTTAACCCTGACCATGGAGAGAAGAGGCTGGCTGATCTCACTGGCTGCGCAGTCTACGGCGTGTGTCTACGGCTTCTCGCTTGCTGGAATTGCGGTTTCGATTTCCGCCAGGGGCATGGAGGTTTGTCTGTTGTGATTGTTGTGTTTTGTTAGGTAGAGGTCTCTGCGACGGGCCGATCACTCGTCCAGAGGAGTCCTAGTTAGTGTGGTGTGTCTGAGTGTTTTCGAGGAACCTCGTAGAAAAAGTCTGGGCCCACTAGGACTGTAGAACCGTGAAAAAAATAAGAGAAAGGTTGATGATAATAATAAGGATAGTAGCTTAATGGGAGACTCTTAACCTAGTCTTCGCAGTGTTACTTTTAAAAATTTCGATATTGAAAAGGTTGATGATAACAATAAAGATAGTAGCGTAAGGGGAGGCTCTAAACCTAGTATTCGCAGTGTTACTTTTAAAATTTTCTATATGGGAAAGGTTGATAATGATAATAAAGATAGTAGCGTAAGGGGAGGCTCTTAACCTAGTCTTCGCAGTATTACTTTTAAAATTTTCGATATGGGAAAGGTTGATGATATTAATAAAGATAATAGCTTAAGGGGAGGTTCTAAACCTAGTCTTCGCAGTGTTACTTTTAAAATTTTCGATATGGGAAAGGTTGATGATAATAACAAAGATAGTAGCGTAAGGGGAGGCTCTTAACCTAGTCTTTGCAGTGTTACTTTTAAAGTTTTCGATATGGGAAAGGTTGATGATAATAATAAAGATAGTAGCGTACGG
>Ga0123355_10020714_pt1 | contig 10512 bp, 4 predicted proteins | sample TergutEmb28metaG_3_FD_89872 | JGI IMG/M metagenome (GOLD analysis project Ga0123355, IMG submission 89872) | Embiratermes neotenicus P1 segment gut microbial communities from Petit-Saut dam, French Guiana - Emb289 P1 | ecosystem: Host-associated > Arthropoda: Insects > Digestive system > Gut ... | reverse complement strand
TACAGTGAAAAACTCCTGATGATGTACAGAGGAACTATCCGAAACATGTATTTTTGTTCCAGAAATTAATTTGAGAAATTAGTGCATTTAGTTGGTTTTATTATAAAAATTTATCACGAAGCAATACAAGTATGCTGACAGCTTGCGTGCAAGCTGTCAGCAAACCTGTATGACATATACCATTGCTGTGTGTACAGTGAAAAACTCCTGATGATGTACAGAGGAACTATCCGAAACATGTAGTTTTATTCCAAAAATAAATTTGAGAAATTAGTGCATCTAGTTGGTTTTATTATAAGAAGAATCTGTATTCTGTAATTATTTTTTAAGGTGTTGTGTCGTCAAAATTGGCACAGGTGTTAAATTTAGCATTTGAGGGGATTTAAGTTTGTTTCAGATTGAATACAACCGTCAGTGTTTTAGATGTGTTCTGCACGTCACTCTCCTCGTAGACTTGGCGATATCACAACGTAAATAATAATAATAATAATAATAATAATAATAATAATTATTATTATTATTATTATTATTATTCTGTTGCTCTACTATCCAAGAAGGACAAGCGCCTCCTTAGTTGCTCTCCTCCGTCCATCCCTACCCTGCGCTATTTGTCTCCAATTAGCAATTCCCATGTTTGGTACGTCGTTATTTGCATTCACCACGTACATGTTACAGGTAATAGATCCGAAGGTAGTCAGACAGCATCGTCTTCGATTAATATCAGCGTTCCATGGGTACTTGGCCAATCGAAATGAACTGTTTTTCCGGTGACAGGTTTTGTTTCAGTTCTTTGACAAATTTTTAACCCAAAGGATTTTGTTGGATTGTTAATTTGGCCTATCGAAACGTATACGTATTGTATATTCTTATATTCATACACAGGATAATTGAGCTACTGCTTCCCTTAAACGATTACCAATCGAAACAGAACACCTCATGTCACAAAAATGAACACAATTGCAGAAAACCAAGTAACAGAATGCCCCAGTACATAAAACTGAACACCGTCATAGTCCGTAATAAGAACAGTGTCACTTTGTACATTTTGAAACTGAGTTCGTTTAACATAGTGACCCATACACACACAGTTTATAAATTATTATGGCCATGTGAGATCCCTTACAATACACAAACTTCAGTAATAATACATCTAGTAGTATGAAATTCTAAACTAATTTTAGCTGTCAGGGACAGAAATATGTGTTCTTGTATTGAACTTGCTGATTCGTGAGGATGAATTGCAAGTGAGAGCTGTATCATATACAGGTTGTTTCAGGAGGAATAGTAAATATTTTAGGAGGTGTTAGTATGGACTATTCCGAGTAAGTAAGTTCATATAAATATGTGTCCAGGTTTCAATGGGTGTGGAGATACAGCTGTTTGAATGTTACACATAAAAAAAACCTCACAAAATGTATGAAGGAAAAACAAATGACGTATTGATTGCATTTATTTGTTATGTAAATGATCTCAATAAATTGCAACAGTTCAAAGTAAGTGTTCAAAAATCCCACCATCGGCTTCAATGCACTTTTCAACCCTCTTGGCAACAGTGCGTGTAGCTCTCCTGAGGTCGTCTTGGCGTTCTTGCTTTATGAGGGCTGCACTGCTCATAATGCGAGCGACCAATTCGCCTTTTGTGTTTACTTTTTCTTTGTAAACTTCGCTTTTCATCCATCCCCACAGACAAAAATCTAACCCGTACGCACCAACTTCAAACAGATGTATCTTCACACCCATTGAAAATTGGACACATATTTGTATGAATTTATTTACTCGGAATAGTCCATACTGCCACCTCCTAAAATATTTATTATTCCTCCTGAAACACCCTGTATAATACTTTTGATTGCGTTCTGTAATTTTGCGGTGTCAGGTGAGGGGAGGGAAGCAAGAATATCTAAATGTAAAACTGCTACATGCTGCTAAACGTGACCTCAGCCGTTGTGGAACCTTGTGAACATGTGTTTGGAACCCTGTGAACATGTGTTTGGAACCCTGTGAACATGTGTTTGGAACCCTGTGAACATGTGTTTGGAACCCTGTGAACACGTGTTTGGAACCCAGTGAACATGTGTTTTTACAAGATGGGAATTTGTTGACCAGCTGAACTACTCTAATTATTTAAACAATAAATGTCAATAGTTGGTTAATTGGCCCAACACTTTCGCAACCATTTTCATTTTCCTTTCTATCTTTTCTCATACCTCTTGCAAGTTCTATTCTTTTCAGCGTTTATGTTAAAAATTCTACTTGTATTATATATTTCATTCCATAAAGATGGAAATGTGACAATTTTCTTTTTCTACATGTGTCTTTTATATGTTACAAAATTTGGTTAGGTAGCCGTAGAGTGGTTTTGTATTTAACCTTTAGTGCAAAGGGCGATTGATATTAGCTGAATAGACTTCCAAGCAATTGAAGCTAGAAAGCTAATCGATGTTAGAGGCCGCTATAAGCGTATCTACGGCATGATTTATAGACGATAATGAAAACTGACACCATAGTAGTTGAAAACTGATGAATAGGGGTTGGGGTTAATGTGTAAGTGGTTAAACTGTGAACACTTGTTTTGGTTAATTTCTTTCAGCGTTTGGAAGCTTATGTGGAAGATTTCAAGAACTTACTACTCTGAATAGGCTAACAAACAACCATTAGTGATTTACATTCTAAGAAGTAGCAAGGCTGTCGTGGTGAAATTGTATTCTGGAGGCGAACTATTGCAGTTTGTGTGGGTGTATAATATAATCAATACTGAAGTTTATTACTTGTCACTTACAACGAAATGTTAGGTTAAAAATATAACTGCCCCTGTAAGTGCCATGAAGGCGTATGGGGGAGTTGAAGCATAGCGCCACTCATTCTTAACCTTGGTGATGTGTTGACGTAAATGGGCAGGTTCATGCCCGGATCCGCTGTACATTCGAGGCATACATTCAGGATTTTGGTTGGAAAAACTCAGGGAAAGAAACGACTTGGAAGACCCAGGCGTAGATGGGATAGTGATAGTAGATTGGATGTTAAAAGTAGTCGAAAGGGTTCGTGTAGACTGGATTCACGTAGCTCAGGACTGGGACAAGTTGCGGGCTGCTATGAATACGGGAATGCGAAGCGGGTTCCATAAAATGTGAGGAATTTCTTGACGTGTTGAGGGAATTCTAACTTCTCAAAAAGGAATCTTCCCCACGGAGGTAGTTACTTCATATTCAAGAAATTTCTTTTTATGTATTAATTATATTACGAGTTCTTTTGAAAGGAAATGAAAAATAATTGCGAATACCGTGTCTTCGTAATGTTAAATTAATATCACAGATAAAAGTTTTAATGAATAGCCATGTAACTTCCAAGTGATTTTTGGTGAGGACAAAGAAGTGTGAATACGAGTTTTGTGAAGATCTGTTTGCTCTTTAGTCCATTATTTAGAGACGCGGTACGTGTACACCCATATTGTGTGCATTTGCAGCAAGCAGGGCTGTTCAGAATATGTGGAGTGTCACGTGATTGCCTATGTTTGTCAGCTGTGTCATAGTGCTATGCGGATTCCTTAACAAATAACAGTTCTTCTTACCAGGTAACAAGGACAGCTCTTCTAATATCTTAACTCCTCTACTTCTTACCAGTTGTACTACGTTGCAAGTTATGTCAGTTCTCAAGAGGAGGCTGGTAAGAATCTTAAATTAACCCTTTAAGGACGGAACTGTAAGTGTCTGATTTAAACACCCAGGTCATAGCGCAGTAAACACTCTGCCTCGGTTATAAAAACCGATCAGTTAATGCTGTAAAGAGAAATGATCGCTGTTTGTTCTGAGATCAACGCAAAATACGTAAATTAATTGTGGGCAGAAGACAGAATTTCTGTACGTTAAAGCTGGTGGTACATACAGTAGATTTTTAGGCATTAAAAGCATTAAAAGTTTAATATTGGAATTAATAAAATATTTCATTTCATAATTTTTACCACCAATTTAAAAATAAATGAATTTTTTTTAGTATAGTAACAGCAACGTCTCGCAGTGTCGTAATGTTTGTTAAGCATTTATTTGTGTAATAAAACTGACAAAATAAACTGCAGCTCTATTTGTTTTTTATTGCCAGGATAACGAAAATAAGATTTGCAGTCTCAGTGGCCAGTGAAACTTTCATTCTTTTCGAATATTCACTGTGTATCTGTGTGTAAATGTATGTAGGGCCACTTTGACCGAGGCCCTTCCGTTCTTCGGGTATATGACTTTTGTCCGCAGACTTTTGTTGATTTGTTGAGACATCTTAGACGAGAAACGACCGGTCTTAAGATCTGTACTAATACAAACAAAACAAGATAAAGATGTGACCCTACTAATTACGTTTCTTCCAGTATAGCTTCGTCTGCATACGGACTAGGCTAGGGTCTTGACGTCCGGGAATCGTGTGTCGATTCCCCGGACGTCAAGAAGGAAGATATTCTCTTCTCCAAAACGTCCGTTACTGCTCTAGGTACCACCGAGCTTCCTACTGAAGCGGTAAAGTGGGAGTATAGCCCGGGGTGGAAGGGATTTAAGACGAGAATGAAGTGACCAGGGCGTCTAGCAGACTTCTGAACTGCACCCAGTGCTGTGGTTGAGATTCAGCGGAACTACCCCACACGCCTTCCTGTCGTGCATAGGAACAACTTTACCAATTGTTGCGGCCTCGTATGGAGTCCGCCATGCCTTTTGCTGCTGTAGGCTCACTTTAGCCTTTAGACGTTAATCTCATGTATGAAAAATTCTGTCATCGTGGATGTGACGCCCTTTGGGTTGGTATAAATTTATCGATGTTTCGGAGAATCATGCAGCCTCCATCGTTTTGCTACACTGAAATTGGCGGCAGCTGGTTAATGGGAGTTGCTGTCAATTTGTACCAAATTATGACTTCACATCGAAAAAAAAAAAAAAATCGCTTAGTCATAGTGCTCATACCTGCGAAAAACGCCTATTACCTTCGTCTTGTACGTTCGTTCGTCTGTCCATATGTCCTTCCGCTTGTATTGGTCCGGCTGCCATTGGACGAATTTATGTGAAATTTGATGCTGAAGACTGTCATTAAAATCTCTCAAGATATTCCTCTTTGCTTACGAAAATATCAGACACTTGACATAAAAACCTAAGTGCATTGTATTGCTACCAGCGACGTTAAATTGCCATAAAAGCGCTCTCATCGGGTGAGATAGCGTCAGGCTGCTAGTCCGTCCGTCCGTCTGCCGGTCCCTCCTTATGTATCAGCGCGGCTCCAACTGGATGGATGTCCGTAATTTGACATTGTGTACATTTATGAAAATGTGGTGAGAAAATCCACATATTTTTAAAAATCGGGCAAAAACTTAGAGCACGTTGTGTGAAGGCCTAAGTCACTGTTTTTTGCCGACGATCTTAGAGTCAAATGGTATCAGGCTGTTAGGATCGCCAACGAGGTATAACCTCAGGTAAAAAACGACACCGCCACGTTATACCTACCTACGTTGTCTATCCTGTTACACGTTTCCTCAGCTTCTAAACTCAGTTGTTATTGTCCTGGAAGCCAACCATTGGTTTCTTCTCGTCATGTGACCACTTGAAACTGCTAGATTGTGATAATGACTCATAAAACCAGATGGTTTGTCAGCAGTATCACTGTGCAATGGTATCATGGCCTTTTCCTTAAACATGTGCACTAGTGCTGTGCCTGGCCAACTATCCTCCAAGCTGAGACACTAATCCTCCTAATCTGCAGCCAAGGAGCAGAAACGGCTGTCACCTACAGTACGGCCATTGGCTGAGTTAAATATTTTACTTAATCATTCTGCTGGCAATCTTCACCACTGAGGCCCATTCGAAATATACATGATGGGATTTCAGGCTTTAAATTTCAAACGATTATCAGTTTTGGTACCTAATTTGAAGACTGGCCTTCACCGAAATGTACTGTAAGGTTGCCTTCGATGGACCAGTTTAGCAGTATTGACAAAAATAAAGAAACTTGTTGCGTACGGAGAGAAATCAAATCTTACTTTAAATACCTTACTTGGTTCTTCAAACAAATTTCGCGAATCTAATTCGTCGATAGCGGGCCCGGTAGCTCAGTCGGTATAGCGACTGACTAAGAGCTGGACTGTCCGGGATCGAATCCCGGTGGGGACGAGATTTTCCGCCTGTCCAGACCGGCCCTGGGGCCCACCCAGCCTCCTGTAAAATGGGTACCGAGTCTTTCCCGGGGGTAAAGTGCGGTCGGGGCGTGCTGCTGACCATTCACCCCCTTCTATTGCCGCAATCGTGGAAGAGTGGAGCTACATCTCTACCCACCTTCTGGGCCACATCAGGTCTTTAACGGGATCACTTTACCTTTTACCTTTTAATTCATCGATAAATGTTCACAAAAAATATTTTATACAACCTTGCAACTAGTCCATTCATAGCACTGGGGTCCTATATTTCCTACGGTTCAACATTGGCAATCCTACTATGCAGGTTACCATCCTGAAACATGTATTTTCTGCATTATTTTCTTTATTAAATTAATAAATTTTTCCTGTCAGCAGTAATGGAAATATAATTCCAAAATTTTCAAATTCTTAATATTTTGTCCTTAGAGGACACACACATTACACTGTAGAACTCAGTACATATACTGTATTAAAGTTCTTGCAATAAATGTTTTTGATGATGATGACGATGATGATAGGGTTAGTGTTATTCTGTCCACTGGCACTGCTTCGTCAAGTGCGTCACTTTGTAGTGTTAAGAATGTCCACTGGGCCTGCTTCGTCAAGTGTGCCAATTTATATCAGCCACGGATTACGAAGCCGGTGACTGTGGACCATGTTCTAATGCAACACCGAATGACAGGCGAAAACAGAAGTAATTCCAAATGCAACGGGGGCCACTTTCTGCACCACACATAGCAGTTTATTCCTCTTGGTACTATTTCGAAACAAACATTAAGTGAACAGAATCTAGCCACACAAGTTTAATAAAAGAGGATTCAAATGTGAGGTCACTTTTCGTTCTCGAGAGAGGAGATTTTAAATAAGTTGCTTGAAGTACTGCGCGTAAGTGTGTGTCTTCTGTTTGTCAGCTATTAACCCTTTAAACGCCGAGTTAAATCCCATCTACCATCTGCTGGAATTACTAGGAGCTTACCATATTCTCCACGTCAGCAGGATAAGGGTTAATTTCTGTATACAAAGGCATATTAATATTTTACTTAAATAGAATGACTTTATGTCAATTTAACATCAAACAGAACACGATGGAATTTTGTCGCCGTTGTGTGCTGCAATAGGGGTTGTTACTGTGCCTGACGGCCAAATGCGGTACCCTAAATACACGAGTTAAACACAGGGCCTGTTTTCAGTAAAATAAATTGGACAATACCTGAAATTAATTACAAATACAGGCAGCCAGCTGCTTGTCAAGTAGTGGCAGTCCAGTGATCGGGATTCTGCCTTTCATAACGAAACTAGAACTACATATGTTTCTCAGTTCTATTGAGTTATGACTGATTGTGAGCCGTCAGTGCTCGGTATAATTCTTACAATAAAACCAACTAGATGCACTAATTTCTCAAATTTATTTTTGGAATAAAACTCTACATATTTCGGACAGTTCCTCTGCCCATCATCAGGAGTTTTTCACTGTACAAACAACAATGGTATATGCCATACGGGTTTGCTGACAGCTGGCGAGCAAGCTGTCAGAAAACCTGTATGACATATACCATTGCTGTGTGTACAGTGAAAAACTCCTGATGATGGGCAGAGGAACTGTTCGAAATATGTAGAATTTTATTCCAAAAATAAATTTGAGAAATTAGTGCATCTAGTTGGTTTTATTGTAAGAATTTTTCATGATGCACGGTCAACTGAACGTCAAATGCTTGGTATACTTTGTATTGAGTATATCTGAAGAAGAGAAGGTATGTGAGTGTCACTATTATGCTTGATATAAAGGCAAGCTCTTTCTCTGAAACGTCTGTAATTCTAACAGGCTACACTGCGTCGTGTGAGATATATGACCACATTTTGAACTCTGCATCTGCAGAGTTTCGTTGTATAATGTAGGCCTATACATACCAAAGTGTCGTTGACTATGCAGCCAGCTATACGATAAGAGAAGAATACAGACAGCAAATTTGGAAGAGATACACCTAATTAGGGAGATAGAGATGTACACGTACTTCTGACGGTTTCTTGGAAGTTTTAATGTTTGAACAGGTTAGGAAATGTAAGCACAGAGTAAAGTACCCGGCAATGCAAGAGATTTAAATATTCCCCAAAGGGTTCAGACACGCAGTCTCAAAATTGGTTCCATCGCCCTGGACGTAAAGTTGACCACCTGCCACCTTCTAGGAAGTAAAGCTAAGCCTTCACTCTCCGTAGACCCACATGGTGTGCAGAGAGGACTTCACCACTGGGCACATGTAACGAATATCTTGCTTCTCCTCCCAATTATCTTGAAAATTTTGGGAATCATCGAAAATTCGTATATTGTATGCAACTTTTGACACAAATATTTTTGCCCTGGTAGGCTCATTAGCCATCTACTATCTACGTACACAACAAAGCAGTATTTATTTTTGTCAGACTTTAAGGAAAGATGAAAATTTTCCAAAACTTCAGCTATAGTCCTTGGTATAAAATTTAATGCAAATCGTTTCGACGGTTTTAGATTTGTTTCTTACGTACAGACGGCCAGACCTAACAGTTTTAATAGGCATTCCGCAAGGATGCTAAATATCGTAAGTACTGGATGATAATGTCGTACCAAATACGGCGCACAACGAAGGTCGATACTAATTACCCACTCCGAACACGCGATACACGGACAAGATAACAAGTGCACGGATAATGTCACATTGAAACATGTGCGATTCACGGCATACTGCCTGGCCGCAGGCGAGCATGAAGTGAGATTACACTGGGTGCAGACATTTTGGTATTTACAGATCTACAACCTTAGTATATTATTATTGCTATATGGTTCGCTCGCGGACTAAAGCCACGGAGTTTAGTTTAGTTTAGTTTATATTAGTATAGGTTAAAATTTTTATTTTGTTTATTTGGATAATCTGTTATTTATATCAACGTTGGTTTTTCTGTGTTGAATGTGTTAGTTATAACCTCGAAGTTTTGCCTCACCGAAATATCCTGTAACTTCTGACTTAAAAGCAATATTTCTTATGTATTTTACGGATATATTCATAATGTACGTACACACCAAATTTCGTTTTCATGGATGTAAGGGATAAATATTGTAGCCGAACTTTATCAGTCTACCGGACCACCCGCTGTTAGAAAGCATTTCTGCCCATCAATCCTGTCGCTTTCACCCCTGTCCCTCCAGTCGTGACAGTTTCCAAACTAACTGCGAGATCCCAATATTTGGAAATTCAGCAAGACGTTTGTTTTGACAAATTTATGTTTTTATTTTGGTTAAGAATTAGCGACTTCAGTTACGTTGTGTTCATCTCTTTCTCACGAAAATTAAATTTAAGCTTAACTTCTGAGAATTTTAGGTCGGTCAGCCAAAGAAAAGTTAAAACCCTTATGTTGTCCGACCAATCACTAGAGGAAAGTTGTTGGAGATGTCGTCCTGGAGAGTGAGGGGCTAGAAGCGCAGAAGGGACTCGCGTTTTGAGTAGCAGAGAGAACCTTATTATTGGCGAGTTGAAGGAAGTAGCGACCAAAGTGCGTTAGATAGTAAAAACAAAATAAATGGACACCATTATAAGGCACCTGAGAACTTCTCATGCGCTGAGGGGCTAGACAGTGCTCCTAACTCTCCTTGTTCATCTATGGGGTTGAAAAGGGAAGTTAGGGTAAGTCGTGTTTTTGTGAGAGAGAACAACCTCCAGGGGACGGCGATAATGTACAATAATGTGACTGCTTGTTTGTGTTCGTTAGTTACCCAGTATGCAAGTCGCACGAAGAAGACCAACAACAGGACTAACGCCATTAAGATCACGTCTTTGCATTATTAAGTCAAACCACAGCCAGTCATATTATATGGAGTCATGTTATGTTCAGATCGCCACCTGTTTCTGTGACATCCCTGGCTGTGTCGCGTTTGTTGTATTTCTGTAGACGGCAGTGGCATACCCAAGAATTTTGTTCAACAAATTCAGTTGAGGACAGAGGACAGGGATCTGGGGACGGTAGCCCCCTAGTCAGGGGTTCTGGAGGCAACTGTAATTTCGTAAAAGTAACTTCATTTCATATAGTAAAATGTTCTTAATTTTTGGTAATTTAAGACTATTTATGATGACAACCAATTTATTTGTCATTTAATGTAAAACAATTGGGAACCTATATAGTTTTGGAATTTTACTGACTTTTTTCCAAACATCTTGGGGTGTTAGCATCCTAAATTCAGCATTTGTAAAACAGTTTTCATAGTCGGGTTGAGTTTGGCACGATTTTTTAGGGCCTTCGGAATTTCGAGGGGGGGGGGGGGGGGTTTGGACCCCCAAAACCCCCCCGCCCCCCCCCTCTTTCCCCCCCCGGGGGCGGGGGAAATTGTT
>Ga0123355_10020713_pt1 | contig 10512 bp, 7 predicted proteins | sample TergutEmb28metaG_3_FD_89872 | JGI IMG/M metagenome (GOLD analysis project Ga0123355, IMG submission 89872) | Embiratermes neotenicus P1 segment gut microbial communities from Petit-Saut dam, French Guiana - Emb289 P1 | ecosystem: Host-associated > Arthropoda: Insects > Digestive system > Gut ... | reverse complement strand
TTACGCTACACGCCCCTAATGAGCCATATAACCCGCCCCGCGCAAGCTTCTTGGCGCGTACTTGGAATGGCATGGTGCGTTTCTTTGCCACCTTTGTTGTGTCCGAGTCGGACTTGGATGATACCGTAAGCCCACGGGATGCGATACGTGTGTGGATATCCACAGGCCGCGACCCTGCAATGATTTTGCAAGGGCAAATTGCCGGTGTGTTTACACCACAGACTGATATACCCGTAAACTTACAGCTTATCCCCGTAGATGTTGTACTTCCCGCGACCCTTGCAGGCACCGGTCCTGATGTTGTTTTAAGTATGTCACAGGCCAATGTTATCAACTTTGCAATGCGTAATGCCTTGCAAGATTTAAGTGTGTTGCCTGGTTGGGATGAGTTTTCCGATAGGTTTTTCCCATCTGCCCTTGATACCGCCACATATCTAGGCGGCATATACGGCGCGCCAGAGCAGCAGTGGTTCCCGATGATGTATATGCGCAACGATATTTTAGAGCCTCTTGGTATAACCGAGCCGCCCCAAACTTGGGATGAGTTCCGCCAAGCAATAGCCTTGTTAAACCAGCATAACTTTGATGTGTTCTTGCCTATAACTACCACGGCTGATATGTCTATGTTTGGCCATCTGCTATTCCAGCATGGTGGGGAGTTGTTTCTTGGCGAAGGTGACGACTTTGGCATAGCCAGTGCCCTTTATTCGCCGGAGGCTATGTATGCCTTCCATAAGTATACGTCCTTCTTTACCCAGTTTGCCTTACCGGTGCAGGTAGATTTCCCAAACCGTTTCCGTACAGGTGAGATGCCTCTTGGGATAGCCAGTTATATTTTGTTTAACACACTAGAGGTGTTTGCACCGGAAATTAGGGGACAGTGGTCTTTTGCGCCGATTCCCGGTGTTATGCGAGAAGACGGTACAATTGACAATACCGCGGTTGCCGTAACAAACCATACAATTTTGCTGGCCAATGACGACCAGCGCATAATCGACAATGGCTGGGAGTTTATACAGTGGTGGCTTTCCGTTGAGACCCAGGCAGACTTTGCCAATCAACTTGAGGCAGTGCTTGGCTCTGCGGGGCGTTATGCATCAGCCCAGGCAGAGGTTGTAAGGCGTTTGCCTTGGCCGCCAGATATTGCGGACGCGATTATCCACCAGTTTGAAAACACTATTGGCATACCGGAAGTGCCCGGCGGCTATATGGCACCGCGTATGGTAGACTTTGCATTTAGGTCTGTTGTTACAGATAACAATGCCATGACACCACGCCAGGCTCTTCACATGAATATCTTTGAGATTGACAGAGAGTTAACCCGCCGTAGGGTGGAGTTTGGCCTTTCTACGACTTATACCCATCCGCAATATGCCAATCAGCATTTGCTTGGGAATTAGAGAAATTAGATTGAAAACTCTACAAACCGAATGTTAAAAACAGTTACCGATGACGATCAAATCCGACAGTGCGTTAGCGCGGATATGACGGCAGAGGAGGTTTTGTTTTCGCAATTGATTATCGGGAGGTGCAATTAAATGGCTAGACGAAGTTCCGGGGTAGCGGCTGCTTGGAGAGAGCATAAGGCCAAATATCTGATGATTATGCCATTTGCCTTTGCTTTTTTGATGTTTACCGCGATACCGGTAATTATATCGATTTTTATCAGCTTTACAGACTTTAATATGCTTGAGACCCCGCGGTTTATTGGGATGCAAAACTATATTAATCTCTTTACCAATGACGATGTCTTCCTTGTTGCTGTTCAAAATACGCTGTTTCTTGCGCTGGTTACCGGGCCGTTAAGTTACTTGATGTGTTTCTTTTTTGCGTGGCTTATCAATGGGCTTAACCGTAGGGTTAGGGCTTTTCTTACTCTTGTGTTTTACGCGCCTAGTATCTCTGGTAACGCGTTTCTTATTTGGGGGTTATTGTTTTCGTCAGACTCTCGGGGGTATGTCAATTCGTGGTTTATGCGTATTGGTATAACCACTGGGCCGATTTATTTCTTTAATACCCGGGAATGGATAATGCCTATATTGATAATAGTACAGTTGTGGTTAAGCCTTGGTGTTAGCTTTCTTGCTTTCATCGCGGGGCTTAAAAATGTTGATGCCGCGCTGTATGAGGCAGGCTCTATTGACGGTGTGAAGAACCGCTGGCAGGAACTTTGGTATATTACTTTGCCCTCCATGAAGCCCCAGTTACTATTTGGTGCGGTTATCCAGATTACAACGGCGTTTTCTATTTCGGCGTTGTCTACGGAACTTGCTGGGTTCCCGTCCTTCGAGTATGCGGGGCATACTGTACTTGTGCATCTCCATGACTTTGGCAGTATCCGTATGGAAATGGGATATGCGTCTGCAATTGCCACTTTATTATTCTTTATGATGGTGCTAACAAACCTACTTGTTCAAAAGCTGCTTCGAAGGGTGGGTGAATAGCATGAATCGTGTAGTCACAATGTATCGGAATTTCCAGTTTAGGCGTAAGCATCGCAGCCTTGCAATGGACATTGTCCTTATTTTGGTGCTGTCTACCTTTGGCTTTTTTAGCGTATTTCCGCTGGTTATGATTATCAACAATGCATTCAAGCCTTTGAATGAGTTGTTCCTTTTCCCTCCTAGGCTGTTTGTAATGAACCCTACCCTTGACAACTTTAGAGATTTGTCATTGGCAATGGAAAATGCTTGGGTACCTATTAGCCGTTATATTTTTAATACGTTTTTCATCACTATTGCGGGTACTGTGGGCATGGTGTTTATTGGGTCACTTGCGGCGTTTCCCTTGGCTAAGTATAAGTTTCCGGGCAGTCGGCTTATGGGTAATATTATTATTTATGCCTTGATGTTTGACGCTGCGGTTACACAGATACCCAACTTTATTATCATGACGAGGGCTGGGCTTGTGGATACACACCTTGCGGTTATATTGCCTGCTTTTGGCGGGACGCTTGGGGTATTTCTTATGCGTAACTTCATGTCACAGGTGCCGGATTCTTTGATAGAGGCGGCCAAGATGGACGGTGCCAACGAGATAAAGACCTGGTGGACTGTGGTGATGCCAATGGCCAAACCCGCGTGGATTACGCTTATGATTTTATCTGTGCAGATGTTTTGGGGTGCTACGGGTGCTATGTTTATACACACCGAGGCACTTAAGCCTGTGGCCTTTGCCATGGCACAGATTGCCGATGTTGGTGTTGCGCGGCAAGGGGTTTTTGCGGCCTTTAACTTGATTATGCTGGTGGTGCCGATATCGGTGTTTATTATCTCCCAGTCCAATGTTATTGAGACTATGGCTAGCTCCGGTATCAAGGGGTAGAGTGTCATTTCTGACAAACCTTTCTCGACCTCATGAGTGTCATTTTGGCCGAAACCACTTAAGTAACACACCCATTCAGAACAAAGATAGGGGGTATGTATATGAGAAAAATAACGAGATTCACCCTCGCGATTATCGTTGCGCTTACAATGACAATCACCACCATCACCCCTGTTTATGCAGAGCGCACCAATACTTTTGACTATACCTGGGGTGTAATGGGGATTGAACACACCGCGGCGGGTTTCCAGATAGCGCGTGTAATCGACAGCAGCTATATGCCAATACCAATGGAGCGCGTGGACGATATTGCCGTAGGCGGCGGCTTTGTGTTTATCGCTGACAGTGCAATGGGGCGCGTTAATGTGCTGGACGCCAAAGATTATTCCTTTGTGACGTCTATTAGGCTAGTACGTGACGAGGACAATAATATCGTAATCATTGAAGAGACTAACGAGCAGCTAATGCTGGACGGCCCAGAGGGTGTGTTTTTTAACACATATTTGAACCGGCTATACATTGCCGATACCAGTGCCTATCGTATTGTGGTGCTTGACGGCAGCACCTTTCATTTGATTGAAATAATCACCCGTCCGGATGATATGACGGGCAATACAGCGTTTAGGCCTTCACAACTTGTTGTAGATAATACCGGGCGTATTTTCTTTATGGTCTCCGGAAGCTTTGAAGGGCTTGTGGCTTTAGACCCGGATGGGTCTTTTGCGCGCTATTTTGGCACTACCCGCCCGCATATGAGCCCGGTAGAATACTTTTGGCGGTCTATTGCAACGGCAGAGCAGCGGATGCTTATGCCCCGGACTTTTGCACCGGCGTTTTCTGGGGTGGATATAGACCAGGACGGGTTTGTATTTGCCGTAACTGCCGACTCCGCGTCAACTTATAAGCTGTTCCGCTTTAACGCCCGTGGGGATAATGTTATCCGTTCCGAAGGTAATATGGGCTTTATTGAGGAAAGCTCTCGAGGGTTTATGGGCGGCGATATGTCACAGTTTGTAGCGGTTGCGGCAACGGATTTTGGTGTGTATGCCGTAGTTGACCGTACTTTTGGCCGGGTATTTGTTTATGACTTTGATGGGTATCTAATTACGATTTTTTCCCAGATTGGCGATACTATGGGTGACTTAAATGACCCGTCGTCCCTTGCCTGGAACGGCTATGATATTTTGGTTGGCGACCGTACACTTGGGGTTGTAAATGTGTTTACCCCTACCCGCTTTGGCGCCGCGGCACTTGCCGCAAACCAAGCTTACCACGAAGGCCGCTGGGAAGAGGCCAATTACCTTTTCCGTGAAGCCGTTGCCCTTAACGCAACATTTTACAGTGCCTATTCCGGTATAGGACGCAACTTGCTTATGCAGCGTCGCTATCTTGAGGCAATGTACTATTTTGACCTTGCCTTTGACCAAGAAGGATATTCTCGTGCGTGGGCAGGCAGGCGGGGAGAACTTATTGAGCAATACTTCCCTATTATTGCAATCGTTGTAGAATCTCTTGCGGCACTGCTTATAATCACCGAAGCAAGATACTTGCGAAAAGCCCGTTACCAAGACGGCGAGATTTCTGACAAAAAGCCCAAAATAAAAAAAGCGAGCAAAAGCGTAAAAGTCAAGAATGTAATAAGCGAAAAAGTTAAGGAGGGGTCTTGATGTCATTTTGGGAGGATATAAAATACATCGGCTATACATGCACCCATCCCTTTGACGGATTTTACGAACTGCGTTTTCGTCGGAAGCGCAATTGGATAATCATCGCAACCGTGTTTTTCTTGGTGGGTGCGGTTACCATATTGCAGTTTTATTACTCTGGCATGATTGTTATGACCAGCCGGGCGTTTTTTATGAATCCGTCCTTTGCCTTTGGGGCTGCGATTTTTCCCTTTTTTATTTTTGCGGTAAGCAACTGGGCTATAACCACTGTTTTTGACGGTAATGGCGGCTTCGGTGATATTTTGATGGTGCTGGCTTACGCCCTTATACCTAAGCTGATTTTTGACCTTATTGTAATTGGACTTTCTAATATAATTATCCAGCCGGAAATGTTTATGCTTAACGCGGTTGCCACTATCGGCAATGTTATTTTTGCCTTTCTGGTGTTTTGCGGCTTGTGCGTTATTCATGAATACAGCCCTTCAAAGAACATTGTCACCCTTATAGCAACGGCGGCGGCGGCGATTTTGCTTATTTTTCTTGGGGTAGTTTATATTATTTTGATGAGCAGACTGGTTGGCCTTGTGACTACTGTTTTTGCAGAAATTACCCGTCGGGGGGTGTTCTAGCGTATGTGGCAGACTGTGCGGACTATTTTGTCAAGATTTAGACGGATAAGCCTTGCTGGGGTATTGCTTGTTATTGTGGCTATCCCCGTTTTGTACTATGTCGGCCTTGGTGTGCTTAGGCTTACCATACGCCCGGCAACGCCTGTGCCCTTTGATTGGCCTATGCCGGTGGCAGCTGGGGATATGATAGAGCCGGGTCAAGGTACAGTTGAGATTGCCCAACGGGGCGATTTTACAATGGAACTGGACACAAACACCTTGAATATTGCCCTAACCCATGGGCCTACAGGTCGGGTGTTTAATACCCTCGCAACAACACCGGGTATGCCAAGTGCCGCGCGCTCGCCGCTGATGATCCGCTTCCTTGGCGAGGATTCTATGCTGTATGAATGGGATGCCTATAATTATGCCATTGCCAATGAACAATTCCGTTTATATGAAATCGAAGACGGCGTGCAGTTTGTGCTGCACTTTGAAGAAACGGATTCCACAAGGCTGATGGAATATCTCCCATCAAGGATTACAATAGAGCGGTTCCATGAGGCCTTTATTGACGAAATTGATAACCGTGAGGCCGCAGGGGCTATCACCCCGGAAGATGCGGCACAGTTTCGCACAGCCCTTGGGCTTGTTTTTGCACGGGATGACGCAGAAGGGGTATATTTCTATATGCTGGGTGGTTTGCCGCCTCGCTCTCTTGTGTTGATTTTGATTGACCTTACACGACAGATAGAGTACACCCGGGAAGATTTGATTAGCGATATGGAGTATCTGGGGCTTGAGGTTACATTTGTTGAGCCTGCGTCTTTTACCATTACAATGAATCATACCCTTACCTATGACGGAGATTTTGTTGTGGATATCCCACTGGCCGAGCATGTTAACGATAACCCGTTCTTTGTACTGCAAAACGTGCGGGCTTATCCGGCATTTGACGCGGCATTTGATGATGATAATACAGGCTTTATTTTTGTGCCGGACGGTGCGGGTAAGCTTATTGCCCTTGATACCTTTGACATACGGCGCACTGCCTTTAACCGCCCGGTGTTTAACAATAATTTATTTGACCAGGATAACTTGTATTTCCGCTCTAACTTTGGGGAGGATTTGCATATGCCTGTGTTTGGTATGTGGCAAGAAGATGATGCTGGCGTAAACTCCGGTTTCTTTACGATAATCGAAAGCGGTGCCCAGACATCATTTATCGGCACGACTTTGCGTGCAAGCGGCGGCGGGGCTGGGCCTATGTATAACGCTGTGTTTGCGTCAATTGATGTAACCCAGTTTTCGAGGGTGCGGATATTTGGACCGCTTTCAGCAGACCCGGCCAGGTATCTTTCTATGACGGGGCCTTTAAACCCGCATTTTACCTTGCGGTATGTACTATTCCCGGAGGAAGCTAGTTATTTTGCCTTTGCCCAAGAGTATCGGCAATTTTTGATTGATACCCACGGCTTGGAAGTTACCTATGATGACCGCGCGCAAATATTTGTTGAGTTTATTGGGGCGGTTACACTGCTGCAACCTGTTATTGGCGTGCCCCGTCCGCAGAATGAGCCTATGACTACCTATGCACAGGCTGCGGATATCATTGAGGGGCTTCGTGGAGAAGGCATTAATGTTGTGGCCAACTTTATGTATGGATTAAACGGCGGCAGGGCTAACTATGTTGGTGACGGGGCACGGCGTGTGCGCAGTCTTGGCAGTAATGCTGACCTTGACAGGCTTATTGCCCTTTCTGCCCCCGGCAATGAGGTGTTTATCGAAGCAAGCCTTATGCGGACTCATCGCACGCAAACCCGCTATAATCACCGTCGTTTTCAGCTTTCGGATTTTAGTGGTTTTTCGGCGAATCAGTCTCGGGTCGTGCATCCGGACGGCGGTTTTACCGGATGGGGGCCTTGGTCAATTTCTTCTTTGATTCACCCTATGTACTTGCCTCATGTTGTGAATGGGTTTATGTCTGATGCGGGTGGCCGTTTTCCTAATGTAATGCTTACGGATATGGGCAATTTGCCCTTCGCCAACTATGACCCGCGGGATATTGTTTGCCCTTACGTGGCACAGTTTGGGATTTTGCACCCAATGTTGGAACGTCTTGCCGGTGAGATGAATCTTGCCCTTGATAACCCCAACTCTGATAGGATGCATTTTGCTTCTTATGCGCTGAATATTTCTCGAGAATCTAGTGCGACAGGGGCGTTTTATACGTCTGTACCTTTCCGCCAGCTTGTGATGAGCGGCCTTGTCGAGTTTACTACCCTTAATGTAAATGGTGCTGTTTCTCCGCCGGAATATTTTTTATTGCAGGCCATTGAACTTGGTTCTATCCCTAAATTCCAAGTGTTTTATGGGCATACAAGTGTATTACTCCTTGGCAATGTATCCAATTATTTTTCTCACGAATATCGGCGGCTTAGCGAGGATATCCGCTGGCTTGCCAATGCCTACGCCGAAGCTTTTGAACAAATTGGCACAAAGGAAATTGCTAACCACGAGACCTTGATGCGAGGGGTTTTTGTTACTACCTATGCAAATGGTGTACGTGTATATGTAAATTACAACCTCTTCCCTGTGTCCGGCGAGGGTTTTGAATTGCCGGCATTGGGGTTTGAGATAGTGGGAGGTGCGTCGTGACCGCCACAGAAATGACTGCTACAGAAATAACCGCTACAAAAATGACCGCCACAAAATCGCGGGGCATTAGGAAACCAAGCTTTAAGAAGCCTAGTTATCGGAATATGCGGAAGATTCACGCGCTTATATTCCTTTTGCCGTTTTTGATTGGTTTCTTCTTGTTTTTTGCAACGCCCCTTTTTCAGCTTATCCGCTTTTCTTTAAGTATCATTAGTGTGCCCGAAGCAGGGGGCATGGAACTTACATTTGTCGGGTTTCAAAATTTTATTGGGCTGTTTACTGCCGAGGTAAGCACTGATAACCAGCAGTTTTTGCGGGTGTTTACAGATGAGAATGTTCGTATTTTCCTTAACGCGCCTGTTATTGTTGTGTTTAGCCTTATGGCCGCAATGGTTGTAAATGTTAGCTTTAGGGGGCAGGGAATTGTGCGCACAATTTTTTTCCTTCCTATTGTTACGGGCTTGCCGGTGGTGCAGGTCTTGCTTTCTGTTACTACCGGGGCGGATATCATGGATGCGTCTATTAGCGATACACTTATTGCCGCACCGGTTATGGATTTACTTTTGAGCTATACCTTTTTGCCTGTTGACGTTGTTATATTTATTGCAGGGGTGGCCAATGAGATATTTAACCTTATTGCCAATGCGGGGGTGCAGACGCTGATATTTCTTGCGGGACTGCAATCTATAAACGCGTCACTTTATGAGGTTGCAAAAATTGAAGGCGCAAATGTTTACGAGACTTTTTGGAAGATTACATTCCCGATGCTGACCAATATTATTGTGTTTGTAATTGTGTACACCTTTGTTGATTTGTTCCTTACGTCCCTTTTGACCCATGAGATATTCGCGTATGGGTTTATGCGCAATAATATTGGGATGGGCGCTGCACTTAGCCTTGTGTACATGGTTAATATAGTGGTTGGGCTACTAGCACTTATATTCCTATTTAGAAAGTTGATGGGTAAATATGAATAATAAATCTGCCGGTAAGTTTAGTGTTTCAAGCACCAGGCGCAGGCAATTTTTATACGAGCCGGTGGACCGGTATCGTACTATGGTGCTTGTGAAAAGTTTAATTGGTGGCATTGGGTTTTGGTCTCTTGTTGTGGGGCTGTGCTTTGCAATTTTGTTCCCGCTTATACGGGTGCTGCCGGTTGTGTTTAGCTCTTTTAGGCACCTTGGTAACCCGGATGTTATTTGGGTGCCGCTGGAGTTTTCGACACTAAGCTTTCAGGCGGCTATACGGGTGGCCTTTGGCAATTTTACGCCAATGATGTGGACTGTTGTATACAGTGTGGTTACTGCCCTTATTCAGATTGTGATAAGTGCAATGGCAGGGTATGCCCTTGGGCGTGTGGATTTCCCCTTTAAGAGGCTGGTTATGGCCTGTGTGTTATTGGTTATTATTGTGCCGCCGCAGGCTTTTTTGATACCGCAGTTTTTGCGGTTTCATAGTTTTGATGTGTTTGGGGTTGTTACTTTGGCAACGGGCGGGCCTATTAATTTGATTAATAACCAGGCTACGCTGTATATCTTGTCTTTCTTTGGCTTTGGTGTGCGGCAGGCGATATTTATCTTTATTTTCCGCCAGTTTTTTAGCGGGTTGCCCGCAGAGCTTGAAGAGGCCGCGCTTATAGATGGCTGCGGATTTTATAAGACTTTTGTGCGGATTGCGTTTCCTAACGCGGTGCCGGCTATTATGACTGTGTTTGTTCTTAGCTTTGTGTGGAACTATGGTGATACCTTCCTTACGGGATATTTTCATCCCCAGGGGCCTTATATGGCTAATTCCCTTACCGTTACTTTTGCGCCTCATAATCAGCAGGCACTTACCAATACTATCGGGCGGATTTTTAACTTGCCGCTTGCTACTACATTTATGTTTGATGCGGTTAAACATGCTGCCGCGCTTATTTATCTTGCGCCGCTTTTGTTGGTTTACTTTGCGGCGCAGAAGAAGCTTGTGGATAATTTTGAGCGGTCTGGGATTGTTGGGTAGTGGCGAACGCGAACATGTGAGTCTAATTTGTCGTAGAGCTTGCAGTGGCGACAACCGCGGAAGCGGGTTGGAGGCTGAAATTCGCACATGTTCCGGCTTATATGAGAAAGCCCCAAGCTAGGAAAAATGCGATTTTATTCGGATTGCCATCCACTACTGTCAACGTAAGCCAAAAAGAAATAAAATAAGTCCCCCCTCCCCCCGAAAAAAGAAGGTCAATCAATGCCATCCAAAAGCCAAAGGAAACTAGCGAT
>Ga0123355_10020711_pt1 | contig 10512 bp, 9 predicted proteins | sample TergutEmb28metaG_3_FD_89872 | JGI IMG/M metagenome (GOLD analysis project Ga0123355, IMG submission 89872) | Embiratermes neotenicus P1 segment gut microbial communities from Petit-Saut dam, French Guiana - Emb289 P1 | ecosystem: Host-associated > Arthropoda: Insects > Digestive system > Gut ... | reverse complement strand
GCTCCTCGATAGAGTAACTGCTTGTGTCAGCCATTAGGAAAACACTACTAAATTCTGTGGCTGCGGCAAATCACGTGTGCACTATCTTGCACACTGTTGCCAAACTACCATTTTACACTGTACTGCGTGCTGCGCTGTGCATTGTAAACTTATATTGAGTCTGAGGTGCGTATTTTCTGGGTGTACGGTGATTTCTCGGCCACCCTGTACATCACACCAAACTGCATTTCTGAGAACCAACTGACACTAAGATGGAAAAGCGGAACACACAAGTGCAAGTAAATATTGCCATTGTAATTACTGAACTGATATTTTTCAGTAGCATCTTCTTGATGAAGTAATGGGGTGGGGGTTGAAAGGGGCGTGGACTTAATGGAAGGGGCTTTATGAAAGAAAAAAGGCTTGTCAGAAGGGCCTTTATGCGTGTGTGTATTTGCCCCACATTGCCAATATGAGGAAAAAATAAGAACCACTTCCTGGAGACTTCTGTAAATAATTTGTAACTGCTGGAAAGATCATAATGCTCTTAGTACCACAAATTCAACCTAATTAGTGATAATTTTAACTAGAATTAAATTTCATGCAATCGTTTATGCCCATACAAGCCTTTTCAACAAATATTGTGAAAAACAGCCATGTGATTGTAAATGCAGAAAATTTTAAAAACAACATAGCGTTGCGGGACAGTGTTTTCCCATTCAGATGTAAAGGGTTGAGAATGCATGGAGCTACATATTCACTCTCAAATATACTTTCACGGCATGTGCAAGGACAACTTTAGCTTCATCACACACGCACACAGAAAGGCATCCACAAATATGCTGTTTCTCCTTTTACAGTTTTTCTGCAGCTCCTACTCCAATGTATTTAGTCACTAGTCACACAGCAACTCTTAACCCTTGAAGAGGGAATTTTGTTTTAAAGTCGAACATTATGATCTTTGAATTTTTAATAAGCTGCCGTGTTGTGTATCCGAAGCTTACTGCTGGTAGTAGACAAATATGCTTGTGCCATCTGGTAAAAATTTAGTAATCTTGCATGGCAGTTGTGGCAGAGGGGAGAGAGAGAGAAAAAAAAAAAGAGGAAGGGAAATGGTAAATTTTAACCAAAAGCACTCTTTGTCAGAGGGAGTTTTGCAGATACATTCACATACCACTCACAAAGGGTTAAAAGTGTTTTGTGACTGCCCTTTCCTACCCTTCCTTACAAGGCAAGAAACCTGCTGCTAAAAGATTAGTGGCATGGGCAGCCACTGTCACAATATTTTCTCTAAAACTGGCTTTTACCTGCTCTGGAAGGGCAGCTATTGATCGTAAGGGTGACAGACCCACTATCACAGAACACCTACTTCACTGTGTAAGAAGATAATGCAGTTAAAGGAGCATTCGTGAAATGAATTACTGTACAATTAGAAAACAAAACTGAATCCACCATAATAAAGTCGGTGGGAGGACATTTTGTGAGGGGGATATGACACACATAAATAAGACAGTATGCTAATTGTAATAGGAGTAATGACATACCTTTTGAAGCTCAGTACTATTCATGTTTGGGATGGATGACAACTTCCGAGACAAAAGATCATGGGCAGTCTTTTCACGACGATGATGGTCCACACACTGAACAAGTTGTTGCACCACCACACCCAAGTTTGGCACTGTGCTCTCTCCCATGTGACCCTCTGCAACAAGGAACAGTAGCCTTTTACATTAAACTCCATATTTTTACAGGTGACCATCACTCCTAGCGACACAGTGAAATACTGTAGGCAGATATCGGCCATTTAAACGTAAGACTCACACCTATGTTTTTAGAGGAAAAACAGGAACAAAATAAATGTCCCTGTAATGCGCCTAGAATTAAGGACCCTTACATACAGTTCTGCATGAGATGGATAAATGAGGGGAGTAGTGAGGCTAGAAGGTGCGAAACTAATCACATATTTGTTAGGCCCATATACATGTGTACTTTGTTCTCCAGTTGTTGGTTACCAGAAACAGTCATGCTCAACTACAGTGCATGTTTCTATATGATTAAAGTAGTATGAAACAGGAATATAGTGTCATCCACAGTGTTTTGTACTGGTTGGCAAGGAAAACAAGTGCAGAGATAACAGTGAAGAAGACACCAATGATAACAGTGCTGACAAATTTGACACACGTGAATGTTTGTTGATTTGATGCTCTTTCAGGTGACAGAACATTTATGCATTTGAACTTCAGTTTGCATGTAATTAAATCTGACATCTGTGTAAGTAAATATGAATATTGTAAACACTGTTTTCTGAAAGGATGAGTAATAAGTATCATATAATGGCCACACAGTCATGTGAATGTATTTTTGAAGTAAATGTAATTTCTGTAAGCTTGAGTAATATGTATTATGTAATGGTCACACAGTCGTGTGAATGTATTTTAGATGTAAATGACTGAAAATGTAATGAACATACTCTGTAAGAGATATAACAGAAAGGATTTAAATTGTTGCATCCTTAAACACGTATTTAAGTTAGATATATGATATTAAATAATTATCACAGCACACATACAGCCAAGTATAAACATGATTGTTATATCTCTGACATGTTTCAGTCATGACCAACCATCTCCTGGAGAATGATTAAGTAAACAAAAAATTTACCGGTAATATACTAACAAAAATTTATAAAGCAATAACCTTGTACATGTTTGTTAGTGTACTGAAACAATCACCCAGAAGAGGGTCAGTTATCATCCAAACATGTCAGAAATATAATAAATAGAGATGAACATGTCTTTATGTGTACTATAATGGTTGTTCAATACACCACAGCAGAACAGGCGTTAATATTTACAGTCAAGTGAATTGCTTACCTCTCATTCTTTGCTCTGTGGCCATACCCGATTCTGCAAGTGATGCCTTGAAAATAACAGAGGAAGCACGATGATCTGCTCCATGACTAGCAACAATGTTACGTGCATACAGGACCAGATTGCAGGCCACCTGAAAAAATCGTAAAACAGCTTCCATCCTCTCTTCTCCTACTGCAGTATCAGTCTGCTGTACATCAGGTCCACCGATTGCTTGAGTCCTGGCAGCAGAGATAGTTGCTGAACCTGTTAGTTCCCGCAGCAGTGTCTCAGAAACTACAAATCGAGGTAGCATTGCCAGCATTAATTTCTGGATGCGATAAAGCTGAGATGATGTTTCCATTTGGGATTCATTTGCTGTGACATGACACATATCTGCAACATGTTTAAAAAAAAATGGTACACTGAAAAGTAACCCTATTATATCTTAGTAGAGGGTACCTCAAAAGATAACAGTGTCTCTTTTAATTGCACATACACAAGATTTGTGACAGTTCTCATTATATGATGCTGCATAAGCCTGGTATAAGTGCTGAACTAGTGTAGGTCAGTTCACCTTTACAAGTGTGTTCATAGTGTCATAATCTGAAAATCCTGTATAATACAAATACAACATACCACCTGATATTCTTCACAGTGATGTTCACTGCTGGAAGAAATTACCACAAAATAACATCAAAATGTCCAACATTTGTAATTAAAAGTTGCCACCACTTAATGGTAACCTAGAGAAAGTACAGGCAGCAAAAGAAGAATCATAGTTTAGAATTTAAAGCAACTGCATAATGAGAGAACTACCATGTCCCTTTTTTACTCCCTCATTCACTACAAACTATCTTGATCTCTTTACTCATCTTCCGTAACAAAAGACATCTACTCCTTATGACTGTGAAAATGTTACTGATACTGGTTCAGCTGACCACTGTGCTAACTGTGGTGTAAGTGGAGCACAACTGAAAAAGAAGTTGGGACGTGTTGCATCAAATACTACTGCAACAAATTCAACATCAACGCTTGATTGTAATGCCAAATGCTTAAATATAAAAATAATCTTGTAAGATGCACAACCTGATTTTCTGAACATCCATTTCAAGAGGGAGGGGGAGGGGGGAGTGTATGGTATACAAGCTGGCATTTTGAAGAAGGAAAATTTGTAACAGCAGTCAGTAATGACCACGCACACCACTGACCTTGGTAAGATGAACGAGCTATAACTCCAGTGAGCCGTGCCAGTTCCTTAAGATGCCCAAGCTGCATATATGGACTGCCAGCTCTCAATACCATTGTTACCATTTCACTATGGTTAAGTATGAAATGGAGAATCTGTAACCAGAAAATTAAAGTAACCTTACTGTGTATCTTCAGCAGCTGAAGCCTGTGGACACTAACTTCACTAAGTTAAACATCATTTTCCATCTTAACCAATTCATCAAAACAATCTTCTGTAATACTGGAGAAGGTATTTCAGTTACAGCCAACATTCTGAATACGGGGACTGTGATCTTGAAATTCCAATACACACAAAAATCTGGAACAACCATTGAAAACACTGCTTACTTACAAATCCACTGTGACTGATCTTGCAGAAATAGATGTGCTTGTGGCCTCCAGTGTGTTTTATGGCATATCTTTCAGAGAACTATATTTATCAGAAATACGATACACCATTTGATTATATGTGATCAAAGTCCTATGCTACTATGCAAGTAAAGTTGGGTGCATGAACCAAATGTAGCCAGTTTGTGCTAGTCATTTTATGACTGTCCAGGTGCCTAGTGAAAAGGAAGTTCTAGCTCAAACAGTTCATCCATAGCAGCATCGCACACAAATAATGCTTTTATTTGTTGTCATGGAGCAAACATTAAATTTTGTTTTAAACTGTGGGAAAACAGCTAAGGAACATACACAAATGCTTAAAACTGCTTATGGAAATGAAGCTTTACCTTGTATGCATGTTCTGGAATGGATTAAAAGTTTCAGAAAGCAGCAAGAGAACCTTGAATACAATACAGGGACAGGGCAGCCATCAAGTGCTCTAAATAAACTTGCAAAAGTTCATGAACTTGGTGGCCAAACAGCAATGAAGAACCATAAAAATAGACAGAGAATCAACTGCACACTGACTTGAAGACAGATTCTTCAAGATGGCAAAGGAAAAGGTTTGTGCAGAGTCTGTTCCATCAGTCACTGATATGAGCTCATTCTGCCATGACAATAAAGAACTTCTTCATGAATCTGGACATGCTGGGGAAGAGCCAACTACCTTACCCACATTGCCTCATGCCAGCCAACTTTTATATATTCTTTAAGGCAAAAATGAATCTCAAGGAAGAAGATTTCAGGATGCTGAAAACATCACAAACAATTCACATAATAACTTTAATATCAAAAACAATGTAACCACTGCATTAAATGCAGTTCCTTTGGATGCCTCTAATGACTATGCAACTTACAGAAAAATGCAACAAGTAGGCTACAGTCAAGGCAGATTACTCTGTAGGAAAATAAAATAATTTTCTACTTATGTCATGTGTATCTCACAGAGTCCCAGTACTTATTGTTCGACTGTGTGGGTATAGTAAATGGCATTTTAGCAGCCCAATACAATTTCAGACTTTCTTTTTGCTGGTTTGACTGTTGTAACATGCATTAATTCTGATACCATAACTAAGGGAATGAAGTTCATATTTCTGGGTTCTATAGTGTAGGTGTCATCTCAACATGACAATCATACCTGCACAAAAGCTTAAGAAGTCCCTCTCAAGAAATCATTTACTTTCATATGAGGAAAAATTGGAATTATAAAGCCCCTAGGCTTAAAGCCACTAATATTTTTAAAACATTAAAAACCACCACGCAATCTATGTGGATTCTGAAAACAATGGGCAAAAGAATGGATACCTACTACAACCTCCCTGTTATCAGTAATACATTCATACACGCCAGACAATTCATACCTGTACTGTACAAGACTGATTGTCAGTACCCAGTGACGTGAGAACGGCATCACATAAATCCAGCGCTGGAAACAGTATCTGCAGGTATCGAGCACTAACAGAAGGAATAAAGTCCACTTCTATACGCAAACTGCAATAAGAATATAAAAGAAAACAATTTAAAGCAGCAATTTATAATGAGGGCGAGGGGAAAATATCTCATACAGTAATTCTAATAAAAAGATGGAAAAGGTGCATTTCAGTAGAGTACATATACATTCCAAATGTGTTTCTGGTAATCCCGCAAATCTCATTAACCTCAATGTGTACTGGATATGCAAATCCACATGTACACACAAACACATACACACACACAAACAATGCCCACTGATCTCATAAGCCTTCATCTTATTCTGTTAAGGAAGGAAAGAAGATTAGAAATGAGGTCTGCTTACCTCCAATGATATGGACTGCTAGTCACTAATAAGCATCTCTGATTGCTGGTGCTAGGCTGGTACTTACTTTGACCTGACATTGTTTGGGTGGGAGTCGAATACTGTCATGGAAGAAAGGCAGCAAAATGTTCCTAGCTGCAACAATAGCTCTGCCCCAGAATGAGTGGATGCAATGCGACACAATAATGCCTGTAACCACAGAAATTAGTATAATTTAATAAAACATTTCACATACACATACTGGATAAACAACTAAGTGGTGATAGAAAGCAAAATTCATCCAATGACATGCCTGCACAGTCACAGAGGGGAGGTGGAGGTATGGCTCTAATCCATTCGCAACCTCAGCACTAGCAGGGGGAAGTTGGTCAGCACCATGCCCTAGTAGCTTTTACCTCTAGGAAAAATGCAGTACCTACTGCAGAGGAGGCTAGGTGGGCCTTGAAGTCAGTCTGGATGGGCACAGAAAACCTTGCTGCCATTGGTATTCAATCCCCAGACCACCCAGCCCACAGCTAGTTCCTATAAAAACTATGCTCACAGTAACAAAACAATAAAAACAGGAAACATATATAAGTGCCAAAGTAACACAACTATGGTTTAGCAATTATAATCTTCAATATGAATGCCACTAAAAGGGCATGTGATTTTCTCAAGCTTTATGGTCTTCAGGTGCTAGAAGAAGTTTCAATCACAGTATCTCATTCAGCCCATGACTGCACTACTGTGTGGATACCTGTTTACGTCAGTAGTGTTTCAGCACTCTTTGCACCAGAGAAGAATGTATGAGAAGCTGGAAAAGAGAATAGAAAAGGGAACAATTCCAGGAAGGAAGAAAGAGGTACAGGAAATATAAAACTACTAAAACACACACGCATGCACGCATGCACATGCGCACACACACACACAGGAAGGAAAATAGTGAGGGGGGGGGGAAAGAACAGGAAAAAAAGGGGGGGGAGAAGGGGGGGGAAATGAAAGAAGGGAAGGAAGGTAAGACAGGTTAACAGGTTCACCCATTCATGTCTAAATGTTCCTATTTTCATATTTCTCATAGTTTTGGCCCTGCTTACCATTTTCGATTCATACAGATACAGTGGGCGAAGTGTAGCAGGAACTGTCTCAAGCACCGATAAAAGTTTCCTCTCAGAATCCAATAAGCTGTCAATTAGATGTTTCAGGTAGCCACGTGATGATAAGAATGAGACCCAACTAGTGTGGGGATCTAGTTCTATCAGCTTGTCAAGACACGACAGAGCCAACATCTGAAATAAAAAGGTTTTTTTACATGGAATTATCATATACAAGAACAAATTAGAGGTCAAGGATTTACTGACAATAAAATCCTGAAAGATGTCATATTTTCTTCACAAAGACTTGGGAAAGTGTAACTTCATTAAAAGAAGATCAAAATGTAAAAAGTATCATGTTGAAATTCTAGGTACCACGTAAAAAATAAATATATAACTCATCTTTAAAGCTGATTCATATGAGAGTCCAGTTTAATGACACACATTCTAGACCAGTATGTGACACAGCAGCAAATAATGGATATATATGACAATCATACAATATGAAGTGTAAATAAGTTTCATCTGGGGAAAACAAGTGACCAGTCCTCTGTAAACAAGAAACAATGAACAATAGTCTATTTACATAGCCCTACAGAAGAAATGTAACAGGAATATTAAAAACAGCACCGAGCAGACTCAACAATTTTAAAACATACCTAAAGGAAGTTACTTAGAAAGACCTCACATATGAAGAAACCTGTTTCAAAACAGCATACATGACATTTCCCAGCCCCAAATAGTAGTAGTAGTAGTAATAATAATGATGATGAGGAGGAGGAGGAGAGAACAGAGAAGAGGAAGGAGAAGGAAGGAAGAAAGAAAGAAAGAAAGATAGAAAGAGGCTGCTCCTGTTATTTTGCAGAACAGGTGGACTGGCTGGTCAACAAGTTGACAGTCACAATTTCAGAATAGCCTCAGCAGTTGACAGACTGTCAGCTGTTGCTCCCAGAGACAATACCCACAGCAGGTACATCCTGGGGTGGTGAATATTGATACATTTGACCAAATGGCTTAGACTTACTGAAGCAATGGGTCATGGCTGTACAATCATTATCTATTTGTTTCTGATGCATTTTACACTCACCTTACATACATCATGACCTCCTGTGCAATCATGACACAACACATCAACTAGTCCCTCACCAAAGCCAACAATGACTTCAAGGCTAGCTAGCCACTGGCTGCGATGTTCGATGAGATCAGCCCTATACCGTGAGCTGTCCAGTTGTTTCACGTACAGAGTGTCGCTGTTGTTGAGATCCTCACCAGGCACCTCCGTAACCAGTGCTCCACCAATGCAAGCAATGTGCAAGAAGTTGAGAAGTGCACCATACAAATTAGCTCGTAGCTGTTGTGATGCAATACCTAAAGAAACAAGTAAATGTTATTACCTTCAATATCAGAATCAACTATAAGGTGCTGCAGCAGTGCACTACTGGTTCTCAAGAGTTGAGTGTGCATGTGACTGATTGTGCATGAGCCATTTATACATAAGCACATTTATAACCCAACACGTGGTCCATTGAACACACAATGTTGACTGAAAGCTGCTTTATATTTGGTTGTCATACACCACACTGACAGAACAATGTCTTAACGCAGTAAAGCATGATTTTAATTTATTTTTCAAGCTTTATTCATGCCCAATAAAATACACATAAAAGTAAATGAATAAAATGGACTGAAGAAAAACATCACTATATTTAAATCAGAGAATGTATAATGTTTCCAAACTACAGTAGAAATTTTCTGCTTGATTTTGACTCAACCCCCATTTAAAATTTTTCTCAATTTAAAGCATAAGAAGCTTGCCCCCCAGTCAAATTTTTAAATCAGGATTCTACTCTGTGTCTGTGCACATGCACACGTGTGCGCTCACACACACACACACACACACACACACACACACACACACACACTCTCCCTCTCTGTCCTTCATTCTAATTCCACTGCCTTGCATTTCTCATTCAGACTGAATACTTTGAAGATAAACATATGACAATACATTTCTTACCTGATTTCAATATCCATTCAACAATGTTGGACAGGATCACTTTCAGTGTCGCTGTGTTGGCTTGAAGCGTTGGCATATTATGGGTATTAAACCTGTCTGTTACACCTGAATTGCTACTACCAGCATGATCCTTCACTGGTCCAAATTTTGCTTCCTTCTGCTTCAGCATTAGGCAATGGCGAAGGTTTACTAACAGCAGCAGAACCACACCTGATGCTAAGCTTGCCAATTCAGGCAGTGCATCTTGCAACAGTCCCTGTTAAATATGTTATTTAAAGTGTAAGGAGATATGAAGTACTGACTGATTCATTAATGTACAAAATTAAATTTGACACACATCTTGATGCAGACACACCTTCCTCAGCAGTAGGCGAACAGTCTCCAAGAGCAGCTGTTTGCGTAACTCAAATGGAAGAATCTCGGGTGGAGTAACAGCAAACAGAACCTCAGATACTTGACGCCATGCATCCATATATCGTACAGTGGATCCAACACTAGTACGATGGGCATTATGCTTTAGAGCATACAGCAATACAGCCTAATTCACAAAGAAAAATATAAGATTTTGATTTATCAGGCACAAGTAACAAGTAAGAGATATGGAGATTTAAAAAATTAAAACAAATTATGTTTCAAATATGCCTTCTCTGCTACAGAGTTTAATTAACAACTATCATATTATACTAATAGAGCCATGGAGTAGTAGTAAAATTATACTACCCGTGACTCATAGTTTGGTTGTGGAAGTGTTTTGACTCTGTTATGTTGCACCGACTAAAAATGCAACTGTTACAGCCAATAAAATAATCACACCACAGATTTAGACTGCAGCTCCTACTCAATTTATAAAACTGTGTTAATATTTCTACAACAAAATTATAAAAGCTAAAACTGGCCCCTTCAAAACAACATGGATATGCCTCAACCCTTCTCCCTTGAGGTTCTTGATAGAACTCCCTTCCTAAATGTTACAATCACCTTACATGATGTTCTCTTATTCCTGTATTTAAATTCACTCTGTTCTGAAAGTATCATGCAACTTGGATTGTCACGTCATGTACGAGGGGAAGTCAGAAAGTAAGGTTCCCTATTTTATTGCCACCAAATAACTTCACATAGTGAGATGCCTCTTTATTCACTTAAAGTTCAGACATTGGTTGCTAGATGGTAGCACTTTCGTAGCTC
>Ga0123355_10020710_pt1 | contig 10512 bp, 3 predicted proteins | sample TergutEmb28metaG_3_FD_89872 | JGI IMG/M metagenome (GOLD analysis project Ga0123355, IMG submission 89872) | Embiratermes neotenicus P1 segment gut microbial communities from Petit-Saut dam, French Guiana - Emb289 P1 | ecosystem: Host-associated > Arthropoda: Insects > Digestive system > Gut ... | reverse complement strand
TTCCATCTTCATAGGCAGGTGAATGAAGTACTTCATTCACCTGCCTATGAAGATGGAACCGATAGTGAGTTCCGAAACGTCGGCAATTAGAACTCAGACGCCGAGGAATTACCCAAAAAGGAACAAATTACATTAAAATATTCAATTAATTTGACATATCTTTTCTTGAAATGCAGCGCATCAGTTTGTTAAAGTCATCATTCTAGGGTCTGTTCAACAGACCTGAGTCCCAAGCCTCAGCACTACCAAAACGCAAGTGTCGGGTTTAAAACACGGGAATAAATGTTTTATTATAGCATTACGTTACGTGAGATGACTAGAATGTCAGGCTAGTTGTGGAGAATAATCAGTGTTAAGGGGTAAATATAATTTGACCATAAAGGAAAACTGCCATATAGTAGCAGAACGTAAACGAAGTTGGACCAAGTTAATAATCTTTTATAGTACACGTACGATGTTAGATTACTACATGCAGAAGCCTCCTGATGTGGTCGGAACAGAAATTCTATGTCGTCAGTTCTCGATGTTTTGTAGTTAGTTAAGTAAAAAAAAAAGGCAACGGAACATTACATGGATCTTGCCCCATATCCCTTTGTGTATTGACAATGATGTTCTCGAACAGAAACGTTATGTATGAAATTGCGAAGACAGTAGCGAGGATACTCAGAAGCAGGATTGGAAAGAAAATGGGGGACGTATTGGGAGAGAATCACTGAAGAGGAAAACGAAATAGAGATGAAACTGGGACGATAAAAATAATATCAGAATGAACCGTGGACATAGATGAAGAATTGTGTACTGTCCTCATAGACTGGTAGAAGGCACTTGACCGTATAAATTGGACCAAGTTAATGCAGATCCTAAAGATCACTGGTATGGGCTGGCGCTAGGGAAAATAATCGGCAAATTGTACATGGATCAGAGTGTTAAAATACGACTGAACCAACGAGACATGAAAATGTGAAGATTGGAAGAGGAGTTAGACAGGGATGCTATTTATCACCTATTGTATTCAAATTCAGCGAGTACCTCACCAAAGAAGATGTTAATGGATTGGAGACTTTAAAATAAGAGAAGGGCAGTTCGCACTGTGTAATATGCAGATGTCCTTGTAATACTGACGAAGGAAGAAACGGTGCTACGGGACATGTTTGGTAGACTAACTTAAATTGTAAGATGGTATTTAATGGAAAAGAATGAGGAGATATCTAAGGTAATGTGAATCTCAAGGCCAATATTTTCAGTACAGGTTGTGATAGATCAAAAACAACCGGAGAACGAGGAATGTTTCAAATATTTGTGTATCGTGATAACAAAAGATGCAACATGTACACGTGAAATGAAATCCAGGATTGTCATGGAAAAAAATAGCATTCAACAAGAAGACTCTCTTCATAAGCAAATGGGACTTAAATTTAAGGAACAAAGCAGCGAAATGCTACGGAGCGTACCATTTTTTTGGTGCTGAAAATTGGACACATAGGAAAGTAGATAAGAAATTCCGTCAGAATTTTGAAATTTGAAGCTGGAGAAGGATGGAGATCAGTTGGACCTGTTGTGTAAAAAACGAAGATGTCTTACAGAAAGTCAAGGAAGAAAGGAACATCCTACATGCATGAAAACGGAGGGCTAAATGGATTACACATATCTTGGCGTGGGAACTGCCTTATAAAACACATTCTTTAAGGAAAGATAGAAGGAATGATAGAAGTAACGGACAGGCGGAGAAGAGTAAGTCGTAGTCAGCTACTGGATGACCTTAAGAAAACGAGAAAGTACTGTAAATTGAAAGAGGAAGCATTAGATCGCACCCTGTGCAGAATTCACTTTCGAAGAGTCAATGGACCTGTCTTAAGCCAGTAATTATGTGTATTTGATAATAAGCAATGGTCAAGGTACTGTTGACAAAATACATTTTGGGCTTTCTGAGGGATAAACGATGTAGATGTTAAAACCATCCATGGTCCTGCTAATATAAGATATATTTATAACATAGAACATACAAACTTCTAATCACATTGAAAATTGCTCTCCAGTTGTCATAATTGCAACAAAACTCCCTCGTTCTTATTTTCCATCTTCTTAAGAATACCTGAATGGAAATTGCGATAGTTGAAGAATAAAAGACCAACTTGATGTCACTTGCTATTTTATTTCACTTTTTATGTGCTCAACATGTTTCGGATATTAATATATCCATCATCAGGAGCTTGCGACTATTCTATTGAATTACCGCATTGGTCGTATTGTTCTTGAAGCCTGTAACACGGATACCACTCCAACCCAACCACACCGAAACTCCAACACACATCGAACCAAGAACAATACGACCAATGTGGTAATTCAATAGAATAGTCGCAAGCTCCTGATGATGGATAAATTAATATCCGAAACATGTTGAGCACATAAGAAGTGAAATAAAATAGCAAGTGACATCAAGTTGGTCTTTTATCTTCAACTGTCACAATTCTGCACGGTCCAATAAACATAAGGAAATTGCTATATTAATTGCTGCACGTAGCTGAATGGCGTTATTTTTTGCTCGCAGTTGAAAAGTAAATGTAGCGACCATGTTAGTACCTTTTTTTTTCTGTGTTCTGGTACGCTGTCAGTACCGTTGTATACTAATGTATTCATGGTGGGATGACCGTTGAATGTTTGGTTGGAAATGATTTCGAAGAACGCTATCGTGGCCTAATCGAGGTAGCATCTCGGCGTTTGTCTGCAGTAGCTTTCAGTCAAGGTGATCGTGTCCCATCCGAGGTTGAATGGCACAACTCCCAAATGTAGGTATAGAATGTGGCCACTCAAAGAGCCTGCTTGTTTTTACCGTGCTATCACGTGCAGGAAGTTCTGGGATCTTGAGACACATGATTTTGTGGCGCTGAATACCGCGTATGGAACCCCAGTCCCGCTATGCACATGTCCAAAGACAGGCCCACATGTTTTCATATTGAGAGTAAGCAAATTATGACAAGAAAAATAGATTTAATTTGCATGACCACGTTGATAATTTCTCCAATTCACAGAACCACTATCCATTTAGCATGCATTTTAAATCTGAAACACACTTAAGCTTTTAAGATAGAACTACGTCGCAGAAGCTTCTCAGAAGGTAGACAATGCCTGCAAAATGCGTCGGTCGTCAGAAAATTTGGAACTTCGATAAATCTCGGGGATTTGTTAAATATGTAAGTCCTTAATTACTGATAATTGGGAATATTAGAAAATGGAAACATTAACTGATATTGCTAATTACTTTAAGTATCAAAGTAAAAAATCCATCCTATTTAGCGTTAATATTTCAACGTGTAAAAAGCGGTTTGTAAATTGAGTTTCAAGCTCTCACAATTAAAGAGGTTTCTGTCAAACTTTCTTTGTGGGCTACATGCATTATTCAATTACTGTTATTCTAACTATCCGTTAACTTTTCTGTAAAATACCTCATGATGGACCCTCTCAAGTGACGATCGCAAAAACATATTCGTTCAGTAAGTATAAGTTAATTCTAGTTCTAGCGGAGTTCTTGTACAGTTCCGGAGAAACCAAGAGGTTTATAAAAGTATAAATATTTTCCGGCAAGAATAGATGCCGCGGTTGAGTAATTTGAAGGCCATCTGAATCAATTAACTACCAGACTGCAGGTTCCTACGACGCCGAATATGGAGCTTATGGCAATCAGAAGTTCGAAGTCACTTAATCGGGCAGATTTCTACCATTAATAGGAAGAACTTTCTAACTGTCTTGAAGATGAAGCCCGTAGTTTCTTCCGAAGTGTTGGGAAATTCGTACTGAACTACACGTTGTCATATCACAAATGCAACAGTCTCCCAGGAATTGCTGCTTGTGAGTGAGATAAAAACGAATGAATAGACCCACAGTCCATGAGTGAAATGTCGAATTAATGAGCCTTAAAGTCGTGTTGTAGACTACATAGTCTATATCGCCTTTTAAGTGACAGCAGAGATGGATAAGCACATCCGTCTTCATAAGGTGTAGATTTTCAGTCACAAAATCATTAATCAGTTTGACGGGATTGACACTCCTAATTATTTATATAGGTCACGACTACCTTATCACGTTATGGCGTTGAAAAATGAACGCTCTCTCTCTCTCTCTCTCTCTCTCTCTCGGGACTTACACATTCCGCAGGGTTGACCCACTGAATATGTGTTGAATAAACGTAATAAACTGCAGTGTTAATCATAGGCAAATGGCCGAAATAAGAAATTATATACTTTAAAACTAGTTCACTGTGTTTTTAGAGGTTTACGTTACGTATTTCTTTCCCAAAGCAAGGGCGACGTGTTTTATTTTAGCTCATATTGCTATCACTAGAGCAGATTGTTCTTTGTAAACATTATATTTAATCAGGCAAAAAAGAAATATTTGTTTTAAATAAAAGTAAGTGCCATTACCTGCCACTGGAGCCTATCCTCAACGGGTAGAATAAAATCCGTACTTTCACTCAGTAGTTTGTGTGCCCACTACACTGCTGTGGTGTCAAAAATATCTTTAAACGTAGATGCTTCACGTCACGGAATGATATGTATAAAAATAGCACTTAATGAGCCCTACCCTTATCCAAGAATTTACAGAATACATAACTATTTTGGTGAGGTCGTAAATTCCTCGAAGACCGGTAGCTCAGAAGCATGACTAATTCTGTTTATAACCATATGCATTGCATATTACTCACAGTGGCGCGTTCAATTTTTTTTTGCGAGGATTTTAGATGTTTTCGAATATATGAGTTATTGTACACTGCTGACAAGAAAGTGATCCAGATTATTTTGTAGAAAACCTTTAAACAGCAAATATCGAGATTGTAATTTAAGTATAATATTAAATTTGCCATATTGGAAACAGATTTCACTGATGCGGAATAGAGTTAATTGGATAAATGTTCCGTTCATTCTTTATTCCACGATAACTTAATGCCACCAGAATTGCATTAATTACGTCAAGTCCTATGCTTAATTGTGTGTGAATATTACATTAAAAGGAGTGTAGTAGCAAGTATTCGTGTTGCAATTTATACCTCTACTCCGTGGAAGGGCTGAATAAAACTAAGAAGAAACTTGTAGTGGTCGATTTCCGAAAGGAAGTTCGAATTTGAACCTGTCGAATACAACACCGGTGTATGCTACTGACCACTCATTTGCGAGGCTTTGTCTTTTGGAATTAATTTCAGAGTTGGAATTAGTTATGTTCGGGGTCTAATACTGGGAGGCACAATGTGGTTTATTGGTTAACTGTTAAATTGGCTTAGCGTTATGAGGACTTGATTCGCAAACGGTGCGATAGGAAACGGACCGATGATGCGGATAGATCTCCAGTACACCCGGGGGATGTGTAGTCAGCAAGTCATGTGGTCACGTTGCTGACAAGTGAAACCCTGAGGATCACTCCTACTGCTCCAGTGTTCCCTGGGGAAGGGTTTAACATTGCAGGATCACAGCTGTATGTGCTGTGACGTCTGCACGTTTATCTGACGTGGAAAGTATTGTTTGGTGAGGTCGCAGCACGAGTTGCAGCAAAAGAAGCTTTGAGTGCAGGCCTCGGTATAATAGTAAAACTGGTTATGAGGCCTTAAACTTACACGAAGATAAACTACACCGATTTGATCAAGTTCGGCGTTTTGCTGTCTCTTGTCTTACACAAGCTGTTGAGACCGTGAAAATGAACTGAAACCGGCGTAAGATAGCCGGCAACACGACAGAATTCGAACTATTTACATGTAAGGGAAAATACTGTTGTACATGTGTTTAAGCACTGCGACGTTATGGCGTGTTTTGAAGTGGTGTTGTGTCTTCACTTACTTTTAAACATGGCCCTGGTTGAGGTCAGTGGTCAACTTTACTCCCGGAGAATGAGTTCCAGTTGTCCACTAAATAGGAGAATGGGCGCGCCGGGTACCTGTCTAATATACGTAAGTGTAAGGTGTCGCAGCCACGCCAACACGGCCAAATTTTGTACTTAAACGTGTCTCCTCATGTCCCACTTGTCTCTGTGAGCAGGATCTCATCGCTAAGATCTTCCGCATATGTAATTCAGTCGAAGGATTCAGAAGTAAAATTATTCATTCATAACACCAACAATTGTACATTTGACAAATAAAATATTGTCTTATATTGCTTCTATATGTTTCGACCTCATATAAGTCACCTTTGGGGAATTTTACAAAAAAAAAACTTAAAAAACATAATACATTACAAAATTAATTCGTGTTATATTACAGCATCACCTGGTGTAATAAAGTCAGGATTATTTTGTAATATATTTTAGCAACTTTTAGATGTTGGTGTAAAGCTCATTGAAGATGACGTAATTGACTCCGAAACACGTAAGAGTAATATCAGACTATATTCTTAAGTGTCAGATGTGCAATTTTGGTGTTATGAATGAATAATCTAGTCAAGATGCACTGAAAAGTGTCAAAATCAGAAGTTAAAATCTACCCCATTACATTCTGCATGCGAGAAGTTTATTTATATTGCAATAAACTTCTGACTTATTCTATGCGTGACACACAGACCAGCAGCAATTAACAGCTATATGACTAAGTGACGTCATTTCTCCTAAATAGTACGAGACCTACTGAAGTAACTTCACTCTTACGTGGGAACTTTACTTGATAATAGAGACAGTTACAACTAAGAGACCTTCTTAAAACAGCTGATTATTCCTCTACATTCCTTGCCAGAATACAGCCACTTAGAAACAGATAAAGGAAGTAACTTTGTTGCTTGGAAAATATTTGAGCTTTTTTACTGGTGTTCCAAATATTGTTGATACAAATCTGTTGTTAAAGATGCAAGCCTATTATACCGTATAGAAAACCAGTTTTTCCTCTCTTACTATTGAATTAAGCTTGTTGAACTAGATTTTATTTTTCCCTAAACCCAGAGAGGCTAGGAACATCTTCAGTTTTTGAATTCAGTTGAGGTTTTTGAATGTCCAACATTACTGGGAATTATTCACATACTTTAATTATAACATTTTATTGTGTTTGATGGGTATTCATTATATGAGCACGTATCGTTATGGTACAAATAAAATTAGCACATTTATTGTGTACGTTGTAGAATGTTCCCTGTGCTTAGCACTACGTTGGATTTGTGCATCACACAAAGCAGAGTTTATATTTCGCTGTTACACAGAACACCACCATATATAAATTCGTGAGTAGAATCCCATGGGTGGGAGGGACCTGTTTTTTGTACGTTCATTTACTTGAGGTTCTGCACAGAATTCATAAAATGAGAATACTCCAACAGCTTCTTGAGTTCATGCTTCTGGAATAACAAACAACATGTCAGAATTTTAACCAGATATTCTTCCGCAACTGTGCTTCATCCTTTAATTTCATTTTCATCTGCATGAATATAAAGAAAGCAGACGCGATTGATTTACGGAGATAAAACGAGTGGGACCCATCTTATAATATTGTGTATGTTCTCTCCCACAGAATGATCTCTGTGCTATGTGTAACGTGTTTATCTTTGTCCTTACAGACAATGACAACCATTTACTTTATTAACACAGATACATTTATCCGGCTAAACACAAGCCGTCGCGAGGCTGTAGAGTAATTTCAAAAGGTAGTATACAACATGTAGGGTATAATTGAGTAGAATATCAGATAAAACGAAGTGTGAGATCATTTTGTTACACACTGAGTATAATATTATTTTTTCAAGCATTTTTTCCTTCAGTTGCATAATACAGGGTGAGTCTCTCGCTAGAGGCCCCAAACTATTGTCTATGAATACAGTCGAAAAGCGCGGGTTTCTTGTTCGTAAATACTGGCAAACAGGTTCATTTAAAGCATTCCAGACGGCATTTCGAACGGAATTTGGTGAAAGACGTGCACTATCGAAGTGTTGCATCCAGAAATTGGTTAAAAAGTTAGAGACAAGGGGAAGCCGATTTAACGCCTGCCGACTTCTTTCTTTGGGGTCTATTGAAGGGCAAAGTGTACAAAAATACACCCCGCACAATCGAACAAATCAAAGACGCTATAGCCAAGAGATTTAAGCCGTCAACGTCGACACTTTGGGAAAAGTATTCCAGAATTTGGAGAAACGCATTCAAGTGTGCTTGGATGTGAAATGAGCTCAGTTTCAGCATCGATTATGAGCAGGTCCTGTTTTGCATCGTTCCCGGTATGTGTATATAAATTTTCAAATCATTATCTCAATAACATAATTTTTTATAGACAATAGTGTGGGACCTATAGCGAGAGACTCACTCTGTATAACAAGACAGGCAATTGACTTATATCCTTAACATTGAGGCATGTTTGTGTAACCATTGTTGCCGTAGAAAAGCAATAAGTATTTCACATTCTGACTACCGTCTGTAGCCTTAGTTATCTCCACGTGCAATGCGCTGGCGCAGAATTATTTTATTATCTGTCGCCTGTTGGCTTCAACATGTTTTTTCGCAGCAAGATGTTCTGGAAAAGGAATGTTAGTGAACATAAAATGTGTTTTGATTTTTTCTACATTTATCTGAAACATTTCTCATTCTAAGAATAATTCATATACTTACGCTTTCATGTAAAGTACTCTAACTTCTTGTCAGATTTTAATGAAACTTGAATTTTCTCGACAGATTTTCAAAAAAACATTTAAATATTAAATTTCATAAAAATCCGTACATTGGAAGCCGATTTGTTCCATGCCGAGGGACGGACAGACTTGATGAAGCAAAAAGTAACTTTTCAATATTTTGCGAAAGCGCCTAAACAGGAAAAAGTACAGCTGTATTGCAAGTACCTACTCCAACCAGCAATATCGTCACAACAAAGTAATTCAGAATGAAATTATATATAAATATGTGTGTGTGTGTGTGTGTGTGCGCGCGCGCGCGTGTGTGTAATGTAAAAAGGTGGGTTGTACCTGCCTTTGTCCGATTCACTACTTAATTAAACATGCTGTAATTCCCCTTTTAAATTGCACTACAACGTGAGGATGGCTTGTGTTTAGCCGGAAAATGTAGCTCTACTAATGAAGAAAATATTTTTGCTCGACTGAAAACTGTTGTTTTTCTTATTCAATATAACATAAAACGAGATGAATAATATAGGACTGACTTGATATATTTGCACACAGTTGAGACTCTGTACGACTTTCCACACATTATTATTTCTATTACAAGACAGATGATTAAGTATATAAATGTAAATCCATATGTATGCAACTGGAACAGACAGCAGTTACTTAAACTCCATACTTACTTACTTACTCCATGGTGCAGAGTCTTTCTTGAGAAGCTAACTAGTTTGCAGCTAGTCAAGAAGTTCCCCGCATTTCACGGAACCCGAAGGTTCATTACCGCACTGACAAGCGCCCGCCACCTGTCCCTATCCTGGGCCAGCCCAATCCAGTCCATATACCCACATCCCACCTCCTGGATATCCATCCTAGTATTATCCATCCATCTACGCCTAGGTCTCCCCAGTGGTCTATTTCCTCCGGTTTCCCCACCAAGACCCTATACACCCCCATCTCCACACCCATATGTGCCACATGCCCAGCCCATCTCATTCTTCTCGATTTTATCACCCGCATAATATTGGGTGAGGAGTACAAGTCATTTAGCTCCTCATAATGCAATCTCCTCCACTCTTCCGTTACCTCGTCCCTCCTCGGTCCAAATATTCTCCTCAACAACATATTCTCAAACACCCTCAGCTTCCTTTCCTCCCGCAATGTCAGCGACCAAGTTTCACACCCGTACAAAACAACAGGCAAAATTATATTTCTATATATAACGTTAATCTTTACATTTTTGGATAGCAACCTAGAAGACAAAACATTCTGCACCGAATGATAGCAAGCATTTCCTGACCTCAATCTACTATTAATTTCTTCCGCAATAGAATTTTGATTTGTTAAAGTTGTTCCCAAATATTTAAACTCTTCCACCCTCTCGAAAGTACTATTATAAATCCTCACACTGTGATTTCTTCCTGCATTCTGATCTCGAGACATGACCATGTACTTAGTTTTATCAGCACTTACTTCCAGTCCAATCTCCCTAGTAGCAGCTACTAAAGCTTCTGCATTTTCCTTTACAGTATGTATGCTTCCTCCCAGTATATTAACATCATCGGCATAAGCCAGAATCTGAAGTGTACCATTTAGTTTCATGCCATCCTGGTTTACCTGAACACTCCTAATGGCGTACTCTAAAGCAAAGTTGAAAAGCAGTGGTGATAGAGCGTCAAGGCTTTCCTAATAGGGAACCTGTCAGACACATTCTTGCCCACCCGGACTCTGCTATACGTTTCAGTCAGGCTCATCTTTATTAACCTTACAAGTTTCATAGGGATACCAAACTCAATGAGAATCTTATGTAAGACCTCCCTCCTAACTGAACCATAAGCTTTCTTGAAGTCTATAAAGAGCTGATGAACTTCTTCATTGTATTCCCATTTTTTCTCAAGTATTTGGCGAATGCAGAATATATGATCAATAGTCGACCTGTTGCGTCGAAAGCCAC
>Ga0123355_10020709_pt1 | contig 10512 bp, 10 predicted proteins | sample TergutEmb28metaG_3_FD_89872 | JGI IMG/M metagenome (GOLD analysis project Ga0123355, IMG submission 89872) | Embiratermes neotenicus P1 segment gut microbial communities from Petit-Saut dam, French Guiana - Emb289 P1 | ecosystem: Host-associated > Arthropoda: Insects > Digestive system > Gut ... | reverse complement strand
TTCATTCACCTGCCTATGAAGATGGAACCGATAGCGAGTTCCGAAACGTCGGCAATTAGAACTCAGACGCCGGGGAATTACCCAAAAAGGAATAAATTACATTCAGAACACGGCGAAAGCTTAAAAACAAGATTAAAACAAGGTCAAAATTTAAATTAATATTCAATCGAAATAAATTCTCATCTCCAAATGTACTTTTGATATTTCCCCATTTCTTACTCAGATATTTTCTGTCTAACTCGTAGTTTGCAAAATTTTATATGCATTGTGAAGAAAACTACTACTTGTCACTTGTCATTCGTGACTTTGTGCTTACGGCTACTGAATAGAACTATTTCCCTCATCCCGGACGCATAGCCTGGTGCTCTGCTCCTAACAGCCGACCACCAGCAACCAAGGCATTACACACCATATGCGGCAATAACACAAGTATAATCTCGAGCTCCTGATGATGGGAATATAAGTGCCCGAAACATGTTGAACAGATTATAAGTGCAATAAAGCATTCAGTAACATCTAGTTGGTGTTCTTCTCTGCACCTGTACTGCGATGCACGGACAAACATACATAAAATACCTTCATGGCATTGACAGAGACATGCTTACCTATACCTTTGTAGGAAGTTAAGGGAACAAGTACCTGGCACAAGGGAAGTGTGTGATTCTTAGTCACCCCTTACATGCCACACTTGTAACACTTCACCAAGGAAACTAATTAATAATTAACGAAAAGTGTTTTTAACACATGTGTAACATTTAGCAGCTTGGTATTAACTTCCCTGTTGTTTGTATCTAACATTATTCCCACTCTGACTTTTGACCTGCACGCCAGTTGGGTTATCTTTGGAACTTTCGCTATAGGTGGGTCTGTGCTACATAAACACAGGTCTATATTTTAAGTTAATTCTTACATATAGGTGATAACTATCGGTGGAATATAATTAGCACGCAACGGTGATATACTTAATGTTATAAACTTCCAGCTACTTAACCTTCAACTTCCAAGAATTTACATGCCAAGTACTGGAATATATAGCAGCAAAAGTTAAAGGTTGACATTTTCGTGAACTGATGCACTAGAGGGGAAGTGATATAAAAATATTACGGAGTTTGAAACTCGACAATAAGTGAATATTGAATCAACTCTCTTTCTTTTAAAAATCTTAAAAATTTTTTCTTCTTTCAGGCCGAAAAAGAAATCTTCACACCCCAACCAATCAATTTACACTTTAAAAGAATTTTTTTTTTTTAATTTTTCAGTCTACTTTCTTACACAAGACAGAGAGATGAAAGGTTCTGAATTGATTCTTAGTGATTACGGTCCAATTTAACTTCATTATTCAGTCCCTCAATATACCGTACACAAAAATTTATCAATGTGTCAGATACTGAGGACCCGTTACAAAGATACAGGTGAAGTTGTCTCTGTGCGCGCCATTGAAACATAGCGGGGAATGGAGGTATAAATCAACACAATCTTAACCTCGACACTAGATGGAAATAAGTGGCATTTTATCCCAGGGACACAAATCGCCAGTACCTGTTAAACAAGAGGTTAGATTAGCCCCAGAGACAGTCTCAGTATTCCGAAGAATAGAAAAATTTTTTGTCTCAGCCGGTATTCGACACGCGGAACTTAAGCCAATATACTTCTTTTTGTACTGGATATAAAATGCCGGCTGGCACATGGAGCTGTTAAAAATCGTCGGTAATTTTGAGGTCTTCTTCGCAAAAATGACCTCAACCGGTGGATTCATAAATTTACAAATAACTTTAAAATTTATTACACGAAAAATTATACTGTGCATCGTTGAACACTCACTCACTCACCGGTGGGGCTAGTCAGTCGGCAGTGAGACGCCGTTGACAGCTTGTGTACTTTGTGACCGTCGCGTTCACAAATCTCCTCCCTTTCAACGGCGATTTTAGCTTTGGGAAATGCCAGAAGTCGCAGGGAACCAAATCTGGGCTGTAGAGAGCCTGACAGCACTGGGTGATATGCTGCTTTGCCAAATAAGCCTGCACGAGAGCTGTATAATAAGCAAGCGCATTGTCGTGACGAAGCTGATCTTCTCGCTCGGTCATTGTGAATGCGACGATCACACAATACACAAGCCCAGTCAACGGCGTCTCACTGCCGACTGACTAGCCCCACGGGCGAGTGACTATTCACGGATCCACAGTAAGGTCTCCGCTGACTTGCTGCCAAGTCACATGAAGGCCACGTGAACGGTTATAGAGATATTTAAAATGGCTTCATACTCTCTGGACAGCCCTCGTACTTAAGCACTACAAAAACTCGTGAAATTATTGGAAACACTAGTTGATAAGTTGATTGACTTTGATATCAGCAATAACAGCGAAACTAAGATTAGAAAAAAAAAAGATAAAAGGGAAAGATTTGTAATTTCTTTTAAGATTTTGGTGATGGTATACCTCATCGAAGTTTATGTGTCTCTTGCACTTTTTACAGAGGTTGGGAGCATGCTAGCCTGTCACGCCTGAGTAGGACTTATAACGGAAAGGATTGTTCGTGTCGCTTAAGAATTTATAGGCTCGTTCGCAAATTTGCGAAAAGATACTGTTAACTTCGTCATGTTTGTCAGTCAGCATAGGACAACTGGTTCCCACTGCAAGGATTTACATGAAAACTTAATATTGAATATTTTCCGGAAAAAAAAACTATTGGGAAATTCAAAGTTTCCTTACAATCTGACAAGAATAAAGGGCACATCACATCGTGACGTAAGTACATTTGTGATATCTCGCTAAATTCTTTTCACTGTGAGAAATGTTTCAGACAAAAATTTTAGAGAAAATGTAAGCAGACATTTCAGGTTTAAAAACTTTTTTCCGAAAATCGTTCCGTTTTTGAGATAATGTAGAAAAAATAAGGTAGTGCCAGACAGACCACAGGTGGCACTATATTACGGAGCATGCGCATTGCATGCTGGATAATTAAGTTACACACTCACTCAGAATATGTAACACATTCCTTCTACAACGGTTACGCGAACGCACCTCAATGTTACGTTACAGGCACCATTTTTAACTTAATATTTAACTCCATTACATTTAATGATAGGGGACTGCGGTATCTCAGTGGTTTAGTTGCTGTGCTACAAATCGGAAGGTCGTTGGTTCGATCCCAGTTGGTGTCATTGGAATTTTTATTTGACATAAAATCCTTCCGATCGCACTGCGGTCCTGGGGTCGACTCAGCCTCTAATAGAAATGAGTACCAGGAGCATTTCCTGGGGGTAAGGCGGCCGGTGTATAAGGCTGACAACCTTACCACCATCCTGTGCTATTGTTATGAAATCTGGGAACCTTAACTTCCTGGAACCCTCTGGGCCACTCAGAGCCTGTAATGGGACTGCTTTACCTTTCACATTTAATGATATAGACCTCCACATGAAGGACAAAATTAAAAAAAACAAATAAACTTTAAAAGTCCATCTTGTGACAAGAATCTGTTTTTTTTTGCCACTACTCCAACTAATTAACCTTTTTATAATACAGTGTGAACATAAATTCTTTCCCTGATTGCAAACATTTATTACAAGAAAACTACTGTACGTGGAATACAAACTTTTTTTAAATGTAACTCAAGAAGTTTTTTTTTAACAACACATTAGTACACTTCAACATGTGCTCCTTTTGTTGCACGGAGAACGTCTAATCGATAATCAGTTTCTCTCCACGTGTTCTCCAACATGTCTTAAGTTATTGTAACAAAATCTTATTCTTGCCTTCAAATTTGTAATATCTGGAACTGGTGTCGAAAACACTTTGTCCTTAGCATACCCCCATAAAAAGAAGTCAAGTGGGTGATGTCCGGCGATCGTGGTGGCCAGGGTGTCGGACCATCTCTCCCAGTCCACCTGTTTGGAAATGTTGCATCCAAAACCCGACGAACGTGTGAACCCCAGTGTGGAGGTGCACCATCTCGTTGGAAAATTATCCACGGCTGAAACTCTTCTAACTGAGGTGCAACGTTAAAGTTCCAACATGTCAGGTAAACATTTGTTTGTAATCAGGGAAAGACTTTATGCTCACCCTGTATTAACAATTTTTAATACACAATATTTTCCTTTTCATTTACGGACCCTTTGTCGCGGGCTTGTGCGGGCCACATAGTGCGCACCGCTCCCTTAGCACACGCAGTCAGAACCGCCACTTGATTTCATTAGGAATCTATTAGTTTCATGCGCTATATGCACAATATTTTTAAAACGCATGTACACAGACTTTATTGAAGTGACCTCCGCTTAAAGTAGGTGTACATTTAGTTAGCAGAGAACAAATGTCTGGCTGATTCATATAGCACGCAAATTTAGGGCACGAAGTCAATCTTCAGGGCTATGTAAGGGGGCAGGTTACGTATCGCTCGAGTATAAACAGGGATTACTGTTCTGAGAAAAGTTGTGTTTACGTCTCGGTTTCCCGCCAACAAAAGGCGCAAGTTAGCGTTATGTTACCAATTTACAACCTGCGCAAGTATAAGATGCGCAGTAACGAACAGTGTGTCTACGTGTGCGGGAGTGTCAGATTCTCTGAAAAAAAAATGTATGGGTTTCGTAATTATCCACCCGGTGGGTCACGTGTCTTTTTTCTAACCTTGCAGAATAATACAGGAAACTTCAGCCACAAAACTTTGACATTTCTGGGCGAGCAGTTTGTAAGAAGAAGCAGTAAATACCTGTTCCTGTTATTTTTATTTTATGAATATATTCGCGCGCCCACCATATTCTTATTACTGATTATGAGAAATTAGTAAGTATGAGGCTGGAAGGACCTCCAATGGTACAACGATCATTTCAAGGTCTCTGATACTCGATAAACGTGTCCGTTAAGTGAATGAGGACATACTTGTACATATATATATATATATACATACACACATACATACATACATACACACACATACATGAATACATACATACATGAATACGTATATACATACATACAAACATACATACATACATAACACACAACACACACACACACACACACAGACACAACAGACACACACATACAAACATACATACATACATACATACATACATACGTACACACATACATACATGTGTACATACATACACAACACACAACACACAACACACAGACACACACACAGACACAACACACACACACATACACACACAACACACAGACACACACACAGACACAACACACATACACACAAAACACACACACCACACACATACACACACACACAACACACACACACAACACACACACACACACATATACACACACACAACACACATACACACAAAATATTTTTCTTTTTCCCCCTAAAAAGAGAAAGTAATTTAACAAGTTGAAATAAGTTGGGTTTGGGACCTGGGCATTCAATTTACTTCCTTTACATTTGCGTAGCAGAACCAACAAGATGCACTTTTCTTTCTTAATTTATTTCAATCATTTATCCTCTACAAGTTTCGAATACAGTAACTGTTCAACATCAGCAGACATTTACTGTACATGCAGCGTATGGTATTTATCATGCATCTGCGTTAACTGGTTACTAACACACTCTGACCATGTCAGCAGCTATCAAAGCAGGTGCATGAGAAATACCACATGTTTCATTTGCAGTAACTGCCTGCTGATGGTGAAGGGTTGCTCTATACGGAACATGCAGAGGATAAATTGTTGAAATAAATTAAGAAATAAAAGTGCATCCTGTCGTTCTTTATTAAGCAAGTATATCACTACGCAGGTCAACAGATGTGAAATCCTGTACATTTCCCTACCTTCTTCAAAACAGATACAAGAAGAGTGCATACTGTAAGAATAAATAATATTTTAAACAAAATAAACCCATTTAATTACTTGCATTCAGGATATACATTTCGATGAACTTCTCCCCCATTTACTCCGTTCTTTGTTCGTCTCTCCATTTCTCCTTAAGGTTGTCCGTGTTTGTGTTTGTGTGTGAATATTTTTCCTTTGTGTTCGCTCCACTTATCAAAGTCTTGTTCCTATCAAACAAGCAAGCGTTTGAAACATATATATATATATATATATATATATATATATATATATATTCTTCAAGGAAGATGGTGACGAGCGAATTTATGCCAGAACACACACCAGACTCCTTGAGAGTCCAAACCGTTATATACACCAAGCAAAATTATTCAAAAGGCTTTGAGTTCTTTAATTTACCTTACTTTGTACTTTACAGAATTTGGAAGGTGAACAAATACATTAGGGCCTACAGAATCTAGTTGCTTTTCTATGCTAAGCATTTGAAAGATGTTCGTGGAAACAGAAGTAATTTGTAAATGGTCTCCGTAAAATCTCTATGTAATATACTTCTTCGAAATATAATACATATAAAAAAAGATGCGTTAGCTTAATTGTTTGATAAACAAAATAAATTTGCATTTTATACTTGTTTATTCTTCAATATTGCATTAGATTTTCAGAACTACATAGAAAGTTGCTCAGCATCAATAGAAATTTCATTGTTAGGGGTGAATTATAATTAATTCTTACGTCAAGAAAAAAATCTCTCGATGTTCTGTTACTCTGGATCCAAATAATAAATTTTACCCGATTTAAGGAACATAACAACGAACGGAATGAACAAAGATGGCCTCAAATACGTCATTAAAAAAAACATTTCGTTGCTATGAATATTAAAAACCTATGAGATGCACAATGCACTTAAATGTAAAAAATATACACTTTTATTTTGTGGCAATATTATGTTATTAAAAATTTATGATTATATGAAATAATAACAATTTTTTCCTCCGTTGTAAATCACACAGTCAAATACATTCAGTAATTTACTTTCTAGCATTCTTTTGTGTGTTAGTTAAGTTAGTTCAGTCTGTAGCACATACAAAACAAAAATGTAATTTAGTTTCAAACAGGAGATTTTATAGGTTTTAACCCTTTTTATGGACCACGCAGGCCCTTATGTTGAGTAGAGGTATAGATCTACCCTTTTCTAGAACCTTTCGGCACTAGATAGGGGTGGGGGTCAGCCCCCTCTCCAGGCCTCTACCAACGGGAAATACATGTTACCCAATGTACAGGAGACTGGGTGGACGGGCGGAAAATCTCGTCCCCACCGGGATTCGATCCCGTAGTAATACAAAAGGACTTAAGGAATGGAATCCTTTTGGCTCCGGACTTATTTTTTTTTTAATTTTAGCACACTCTGTATATAAAATGTGAATAATACAGGAACCAAATACGTTAGATTTATGAAACAAACTGCATTTTGAGAGGAAAAAACGCCGAGTACATACTATGTTTAAAATATTTAGTACTTATATTTGTTGAATAAATATATAAAATGCAGCATTTAGAGGTTAGCGGCGCGGTACGACCACTATAGTCGTCGTTAGGCGTCAAAAGGTTAAGCACGCAAATGATGTGATGAAGCATGCACTGGCAGTAGACAGCAAAGTTAGCCCACATTGCCTTCAAAACGCCACACGCACAGGCCAATATTAACGCTATTTTGCCGCATGAGTGTTACACCTGTACACAGTTCTTGGCTGACATGCGGTTGTACAAACAAGTTAACAATACATAATACCATTCAGGAGAGAATGTAGCGTGTGCGACGCAAAATTAAATTCTGGGATTTCATTTTTCATCAGTTGGTAATGATTGCGTCATTGCGGTTTTGTGGATTTTCAATTCCGCAGGATTGCGGCTCATCGGAATTCGTTGCTGGCCACAACACGTCACTCAACGCGAATGTAAACTCAAATGTAACCATAACGAAACCAAAATTATAATGAAAACGTATTTACAGCTAAGTTCGTGAATTGCTCATGCTGTTGTGTCCTGTCGAAATCAAAAGTCCCTCTTCCGAACAGCGGTTAATCAATACTGTTCCCGCTCCCCATAAAACACCTGAAACGTAAAGGCCATTTGGGATATATGAGCTTAGATGCAGATGTAATATTAAAATGAACTTTACAGAAATAAGGTTTGAGGTTATGTGACCATGTACTGATGATTTCTCATAACCATCATCATAAACGTCAAGGATTGGACCCTTTGATCCGTTCCGCCTCCAGAGTTACAGCTGCTCGCGCCAGCATTTCTTCGGTCTTCCAATTGTTCTACTTCCTTGTGGTCAGTAACGGTATGATTTCAAAGGGATTCGGTTTTGTGGCATTCTTTGCAAGTGTTGAAACAAGTTCCGTCTGTATTCATCTATCTTGTCTAATATGCCCGTAATCTGTAGTTCGAGCCATATGTAGTCGTTTGTCTTGTGGTCATAAAGGGTGTAGCCTGCCAGAGGTGTCAATAACTTCATTTCTGCAGCTTCAATTCTTCGACATTGTAAGGCTGTTAGAGTCCAATTTTCTGACCCATATAAAAATGTAGGTAAAACTAAAGTGTTTTATATTTTCAAAATAATTTCCTTTCTCACATATCTTATCAATTTTCCAATAATGTGGAATCGAAATTCGCAAAAGTTTTACAATTAATAGGTACTATTAAGAGAACTATTTTTAGGAAAGTAAGAACTGATGGTTTCTTATGAAAAATCATCCTTAAGTGCATATACAAATATGTGAATTCATTATTATTAGCGTATTCCTGTCATCTATCGTGGCCACCTACAGGTAGGTCTGCTTTGAAGTGATATCGAATAGAACGTTAGAATTGTTTACAAATTTAAAATGTTATATTCTAACACAGATTTTCAAACTTTAACCACAAAACTTAACATTATTGAGCTCTGTAAATAGTTCCAATGTTCTCTGTAACATTCCTTCAAAGAACATCCCTGGAGATGGCCACAATAGGTGGCCGAAACACGTAGGAAGCTATGCTGTTTATAATACACTAGTTCAGTTCAGTTTAAAAGAGATTTATTGTACAGAGAGTATTTAAGGCTCGTACAAAGGTACATTACAAAATTGTTGGTGTAACCAAATTGAATAAACATTTACACTACGATACAAGTGGAACTGAATAATTTGTATATAAATATAGGAACAAATAACGGTAGTGAAAAATTATAAACAAAAAACACTGCGACTTCCGGTGAGCTATTTATAGCAGTATATGCTTCGTAGGTTTATGTTTGTATTTCCTGTACATGTTAGTCCTGTCAGCTAGAGTATAATTCCCTATTTGTTGGACTAGAGGTTTGGGGATAATATAATAAATCTACAGATCTGTAGTCACATGTTGGTTATTTCTTGTAAGGTACCTTCCCATGTGTATGTCCTGACAATGGAAGCAAAACGATCTTTCGAAGCAGCAGAATAATTTATTCATTACAGTTAACGCAGTCAGAACATCATTACGTCAAAATATCCGTACTCAATTTGGTAACTTCATCTGCGTTATAAATATTACTTTACATGATTTCGGAACGAGTACAATAGAAAAGAGACTGTTGCTGTTTCAGCTATATTACGAAATCTCTCATTCTATTCTAAGCAATCTTTAAATCTTACATTTAATATTCTAAAGTATTCGAAACCCCGAAGGGCCTCAAAATTAATGGAAGTCTTGCGCGTCAACATTTGTTCGTTATAACTCACAACACCAAAGAGCCACTTCCTCTCATGGAGATACAGAGATTAAGATTGAATATTTCACTAAGCCACACATAAGAGTTTTCAATATTCTTTAACAACATCGATTACAAAACATGATACACACAAAGTATTTGAGAAGAGTGTAGTATTACATGTTTACACTAGCCAACGAAGCACACAGGCTCCAACGAACAGATTCATGAGACTAGAAGCTAAACCCCAAGCAAATTTCACAGCGTTGGTTGGGATTTGCCTTAAGAAGATTACAGAAGAGACTGGTGTGTTACAGAAATGGAAACAAAGAAGAAAGACAGATACAGCAAAAGAGAAATGGAGAGAAAGAGTTAAACAACAGGATATAAGACAAAGATAGAGAGGAGGAAGGATACTGACTGCTAGAGATAAAACGAGCTTAAATAGAGAAAGTCTACTAATGAAAAGAAAGCAGACGATCGCATAAAGAACATGAGAGTGGACGGGTGTAGCAAGAACATGGGAGTGGACGGATACAGAGAGAAGCCTTCAACGTTAAAGCCAAAAAATGAAGAACGTGAATGACGATAGCGGAAAAGGAATAAGAAATCAGAAAAATAATTCAGAAAAAAAAGTCAGAGACGTCAGGGAAAAGGAATTAGTAATTACAAAGAAGGTACAAAAGGAATACAGGTTAATAGAAATATATATATATATATATATATAGTCTAACACAAGTATATTACATAAAATAATAAAATGTGTATTTAAAATAAATTGGACTCTAACAGCCTTACAAAGACGAAGAAATGAAGCGGCAGAAATGAAGTTACTGAGACCCTTTATGACCTTTATGACCTTTATGACCACAAAACAAATGACTACATACGCCGCGAACTACGGATTACAGGCATACTAGACAAGATAGATGAATACAGACGGAATTGGCTTTCACACTTGCAAAGAATGCCACAAAACCG